>Ga0129310_1000776_pt1 | contig 33841 bp, 41 predicted proteins | sample Go1ome_2_FD_94433 | JGI IMG/M metagenome (GOLD analysis project Ga0129310, IMG submission 94433) | Western lowland gorrila individual fecal microbial communities from Wisconsin, USA - Go1022A metagenome | ecosystem: Host-associated > Mammals > Digestive system > Large intestine > Fecal | place... | reverse complement strand
TTTTATGCAATCCCGTATTACTGTTTACCACAACTGGCTATCATCACGCCGCTGCTTTTGCAAGATAGGCATTTTGTCATAGGCAGTTTACGTTATCATGATCGAGAGGCAGAACACAATGGAAGCGCTTATATCACCATGAGAAAAAAAGCAGAAGTTGTAATTGAGCTAGCTGAAGAAGAAGGAAAAGGATTTACGCTTTTTTTGTCACTGGTGGTCATGTTCGGCGTATTGCTCTTTTTCCTGAAGCATTTGCAGCAGCCCCTGTTATCCGCAGAACTCTTTCCTTTCATGGTTTCGCTAGGTATTGCTTTTATTGCGGCATCTCTTGCAGCAATGCTGCTTGTATGGCTGAGGGGAGAAAAGAGCTTCATGCGATCATTTCGCCTCTACACCGGTATGTTCAAAAGAACTTTATCTGTAACAGGTATTATGACGTTATCGTGGGCTTATTTTGAGGTTGCGTGGAGAACGCAATGCTATCAGGCCTTGACTACTTGGCTGAGCGGATGGCTGCCTGCGATTGTATGTTTGCCGCTGGTATTCATGGCAGGTGCGGGGATGTCATCTCTTACCGGTTCCGCATGGGGAACCTATGCTGTGATTATGCCCTTTGCTATTCTGCTATGCCAATATATGAATATTAGTGTATTTGCGGGAATTGGCGCAACTGTTTCGGCAGGTGTTTACGGGGACATTTTTGCAAAGAATTCTCACGCGATGCACTACTCTGCAGAAAGCGCCGGCGTATATCCTAAAGAATTCAGAGAAGTCCAAAAACCCTATATGCATATGTTAGGATTTTCCTGCGTCGTCGCTTATGGTTTAGGGGCTTTGGCGGATAGATGGTACATTTATGTGTTGCTTGCCATTATATGCTATGTAACAATTATTTATATAAAAAATCATCTAGAAACAAAAAAGGAGGATTAAAAAAATGAGAAAAAATTGGCCGGAAGGTATGCAGTGCGGGGTTGTCCTTTCTTTTGATTTGGACGCAGAGACATTTTGGTTTTCTAGAACCATGGACAGTTTGAATAATCCAAATTTAATGGCGGAAGGAGCATATGGTCCTAAGGTAGCGGTACCGAGAATTTTGGATATGTGTGACAGACTGGGCATTAAAGCTACATTTTTTATTCCGGGTTGGGTCATTGAAAATCATACGGAGGTTTGCAGAGAAATTGTCAGACGAGGACATGAAATCGGTTATCATGGATATCTGCACGAAACGACCTATTTTCCTGAACAGGATCAGGAATTGGTTGTGAAGTGCAAAAAAATCATGAAAGATCTTTTAGGCGTGGAACCTCTTGGCTACAGAGCCCCGGAAGCGGTTTTGACACAGAAAACAATCAATAATATAATGGATAGCGGATTCGAGTATTCCTCCAACACCATGGCGTGTGACTGGCCATATTACCATTACAATGATAAGGGTGATAAGTTGATTGAATTGCCTTTTAACTGGCTGTATGATGATACAAGTCATTTCTTCTTCACGTTGCAACAACCGGAAAGAAGAAGAATTTGCGCACCAAGCTATGTGAGAGAAATTTGGCAGAGTGAATTTGACGGTTTATATGAAGAAGGCGGTATTTTTACATTCGTTTTACATCCACAGTGCATTGGAAGAATCAGCAGAATTAAGATGCTGGAAGAATTGTTGGAGTATATGATAGCAAAGCCAGGCACAGTTGTAGGCCCTGCCCTAGAAATCAGCAGACTTGCTCGAAAAGGACTTGAAGAAAATGGAAAGTAAACATCTAAAGTTGAAGGTTAAAGAATCATAATTATTCTAATTTTGATATAGGTATTTCATGTTGGTGAACTTCGCAACGCCTTGACACGACTTTGTTAAAACTTTTGCTTGAAAGCTTCGCGCGCATGTGTTAGACTCAAAAAAATGAGTAAGGAGAGGTGCGACACTTATGTTCATTTATATTCCCTTTCTTTGCGTCACGCTTGGCGCGGTGATCAGCTGGCGGGGTCTGCCGCCGCGGGTGCTGCGCGTATCCGATATGATCATGAATACGGCGCTGATGTTGCTGATGACAGTCATCGGGCTGAATATCGGGCTGTCGGAAACCGTGATGAAAAACCTCGGGCGTATCGGCATCAAGTGCCTGCTGATCTCGCTGGCGGCGATCGCCTGCAGTGTGGCGCTGACGGCGCTGTGCGAAAGGACGATCATGCCGTTGGAAAAGATCCGTCTGGCTCTGCTGCGGGAAAAGCAGGAAGTGGCGCGGCAAAATCGTGATGCAGGGCGCGGCGCGCTGCATCGAGCAGAAAACGCGGAGAGCAAACAGGAGGATGCGACTGGCGAATGCGGTGACACGAAAGGCGGCATAGCACATCAAGCTTCGCGTTTGCCGGAGAACGCACAGACAGAGGACGCGCAGGGCGGCAGCTTTTCACCGCTCTTGATTTTGATGCCGCTGTTTATTTTGCTTGGTATTCTGATCGGGTGTTTTGCGCTGCCCAAAGGGGATACAGCGTGGCTGGATACGCTGCTGACGGTGTCCTTGTTCTTTCTCTACACCGGTGCAGGCATCATTTTAGGTACGAATAAAGAAGTCTTTACTTATATCAAAAAACTGGGGCTGCGAATCTTATTCCTGCCGCTTTCGATCTTTGTGGGCTGCCTGTTGGGCGGATTTCTGATGGGAGTGCTGCTGGACGTGCCGCTCAAGTGGTCGGTACTGTCAGCAAGCGGTATGGGATATTACAGTATGAGCGGGGCATTTCTGACCGAGGCGTACGGCATCGAGGCCGGCGTTTACGGCTTCATCGTCAATGTTTCCAGAGATGTGTTTACGGTGGCACTGCTGCCGCTTTTGGCGAAAATCAGCAAAGGCAGCCCGATTGCCTCCGGCGCGGGCGGCTGCATGGATACGATGCTGATTCCGGTCAGCAAGGCGGTGGGACCGGAACTGGGACTGGTCGCGCTGATCAGCGGAACGATCACGACGCTGGCAGTGCCGATTTGGCTGCCGCTCGGCGTGGCACTGTTTGGGTAAAAGGACGGTGCAGGAGACGAAAAAAGACCGGATACGGGGAGCAAACATAACAGAAACAGGCGCAAGACTCTGCAAACTTACGAAAATGTAAGCGCAGGGTCTTTTTTGTAAGTTTTCGAGGGTTTTACGCGGGGCGGTTTTGTGGTAACATAGTCATATAGAAAAAACGCGCGCAAGAGGGAGCGGGCGCGAAGCAAACAAGGTGTATAAGGGAAAGAGATTATTGAGATGAAAAAACTGATAGGCAGGCTGCTTGCCATCGTCTTGATCGCAGCTTTGGCGGTTTGCGGCATCGTGACCTATAACGGATACCGCCTCTACGAAGAAGTGACCGAAGCCGTTCCGGTCAGCGAAAAGGTTGCGGAGATCGAGGAGCAGGCACATTATACAACATACGAATCGCTGCCGAAACGTTATGTCGAGGCGGTGATTGCGGCGGAGGACCGGCGCTTCTTCCGACATCATGGCTTTGATATCCTCGCGACCGGACGGGCGATGTGGCATAATATCGAAGCCGGGAGCCTGATCGAAGGGGGCAGCACGATCACGCAGCAACTCGCCAAGAACATGTATTTTTCGCAGGAAAAGAAGTTCACGCGTAAGGTCGCGGAGGTCTTTGTCGCGCAGGAACTGGAAGATCTCTGCGACAAAAAGACCCTGTTCGAGCTGTATGTCAATTCGATTTACTTCGGGTCGGGCTACTACAATATCTATGATGCCGCGCATGGCTATTATGATAAAGACCCAAGCGACTTGAACGATTACGAGTGCACCATGCTGGCGGGTGTTCCGAACGCCCCGTCCGTCTACGCACCGACGGTCAATCCGAAACTGGCGGAAGAACGCAGACAACAGGTCTTGACCTGCATGGTCGAAAACGGTTATATTAAAGAAGGGGAACTTTCACAAGCTCCGGATGACAGAAAGGAAAATGAAGGATGAGCATGACGCATTTTGATGAGCATGGAAACGCACGCATGGTGGATGTGGGCGCAAAAAAGGCAACGGACCGCGCCGCGACTGCGGCGGGAAGCATCAGCATGTCCGCGGAAGCTTTTGCTGCCGTGCAGAATGGAAGGATCTCGAAAGGCGATGTGCTGACGGTTGCGACGGCAGCCGGCATCATGGGCGCGAAACAAACTGCGAACCTGATTCCGATGTGCCATCTCGTGCCCCTGACTCACGTGGCGATTACTTGGGAAATGGATGCGAAGCGCCTGCGAATCTGCTGCAGGTGTACGGCAAAGTGCAGCGGACAAACCGGCGTCGAAATGGAAGCGCTGACCGGTGTCAGCACTGCATTGCTGACGGTGTATGACATGTGCAAAGCCATTGACAAAGAAATGAAAATCGAAGCTGTTTATCTTGCCGAAAAGAGCGGGGGCAAGAGCGGTCATTTGATAAGCAAATATGAGGAAGCGACAGCAAAGCCAAAAATCAGATGAGGTTTTGAGCGAAACAAGAGGAACCATGATAGACAGATATACGAAGAATGGGATATTAGAGGCGGCAGATCAGAAAAAACTTGCACAGAAAAAGATTGCCGTCATCGGCTGCGGGGGTCTTGGCGGTTATCTGATCGAAATGCTGGGAAGGCTGGGCCTCCGTCACATCAACGCCTGCGACGGGGACGTCTTCAGAGTAAGCAACCTGAACCGACAGCTTTTGGCGACCGAGGACAATCTGGGAAAGAATAAGGCGAAAGCTACCGCAATACGGATGGAAACGGTGAACTCCGAGGTCTCTGTCAGAACTTTTGCGGAGTACCTCACGCCGGAGAACGCGGCGCGAATCTTTGACGGATGTGATCTCGTTATCGATGCGCTCGACAGCCCACAGGCAAAGTGCATGCTGGAAGAACTTTGCGAGGGTTTTCGGCTGCCTTTGGTTCACGGCGCAGTCGAAGGCTGGTTTGGACAGGTCTGTACGGTGATGCCGGGTGACTGGACTCTGCGCAGTCTGTATCAGAATACAAATCGAGGAGATCGGCAGGAAGCAGAAAAAACCGGCACCCCTTCCTTTACCCCGGCAGCTGTCGCGGCGCTGCAAGTCAGTGAAGCCTTGAAGGTATTGCTGGATAAGGAAGGCATTCTTCGGAATGAGGTGCTCTTTCTGGATCTGTACTGCGGAGAATTTCAAAAAATAAAGATGAAAAAAGAGGATATGAGAAAAGCACAGGGAAGCGCAGCGTCCCTGCCGGAAAGGAGAAACCATGGGGCTTGCGAAATATCGGACAGCAGTCATCACCTTGAGTGACAAAGGCGCAGCCGGAGAGAGAAAGGACGAAAGCGGGCTGGCGATCTGTGAGAGGCTGCGCCAAAACGGACAATACGAAATCGTGGAGACCTTACTCTTACCTGATGATTGTGCCTTGCTCAAAACGCAGCTTGTGCGGATCTGCGATGAAAAACTGGCCGACCTGATTCTGACGACCGGTGGCACCGGATTTTCCAAGAGAGATGTCACACCGGAAGCAACTCTGGCGGTGGCGGAGCGAAACGCGCCGGGAATCGCCGAGTACCTGAGATTCCGCTCGATGCAGATTACACCGAAAGCAATGCTTTCGCGTGGGGTTTCGGTGATGCGGGGCGATACCTTGATCGTCAATCTGCCGGGAAGTACGAAGGCGGTAAAGGAAAATCTGGAATTCTTGCTGCCTGCGCTCGATCATGGGCTGAACATCATGCTGGGAAGAGCCGGAGAGTGCGGAGGAAGATAGAAGATGAAGCAACAAGACGTTTCTTTTACGGACTTTCAAACGAGCAGATGGCTTAGGAACACAAAAGCGGAAGACGGATTTTGCAGCAAGCGCTGGAAGTCCGATTTTGTCGTAGAAGGATTACGCGGCCGAAAGACCGGAGACCGGATTCGGATCGGAGAAGAAATCTTTGTCTTGACCGAAATCGGAAAGCGGTGCTATGAGGATTGTCCGCTGCGGCTGCGCTTGGGCGGGAGCTGCCCGTTGGCGTCCGGCGTGGCATTTGGAAAGAGAGAGCAATGAAAGACCAGTTCGGAAGAGAGATCGACTATATTAGAATATCCGTTACAGACCGGTGCAATCTGCGCTGCCGATATTGCATGCCGCCGGAGGGCGTGCCGCTTGTCAGCCATGAAGAGATTCTGCGCTTTGACGAAATCGAGCGGCTTGTAAAAATTTTCTGTGCAAAAGGGATCAAACATGTTAAAATAACAGGAGGAGAACCGCTGGTGCGCCGAGACGTCAGCGTGCTGGTGCGCCGCCTGAAACAGCTTTCCGGACTGGAGACAGTTTCGCTCACAACGAACGGAACCCTGCTCACAGCACATCTGGCGGCACTGGCGGAAGCCGGTCTGGATGCTGTGAATATCAGCATGGATACCCCCTTCGCCGCGCGATACCATGCGATCACAGGCGGCAGGGTGGAAGATGTGTTTCGCGCGCTGGATGCTTGCGAGGCATATCCGCAGATCCGGGTGAAACTGAACTGCGTTCTGCTCGCGGATATTCCGCAGAAGGATATTATCGCTCTGGCGGATATCGCGAGAAGCCGGCATGTGGATGTGCGTTACATTGAGATGATGCCGATTGGGCTTGGCGGCGCGTTCGAAGGCGTGAAACAGGAAACCGTTCTGGAACTTTTGCAGAGCGTTTACGGTCCGGCAGAGCCTTGCGGTGAAAAACGCGGACAGGGACCGGCCGTTTACTGGAACTTCGCAGGGTTTTGCGGAGGAGTGGGAGTAATCAGCCCAATCAGCCATATGTTTTGCAGCCGGTGCAACCGGATCCGGTTGACCGCAGAGGGTTTTTTAAAGCCCTGCTTGCAATACGCGGACGGCGCGGATTTGCGGCTGCTGCTGCGCCGCGGCGCGGAGGATACAGAAATCGCGGCTTGCGTGGAAAAAGTGATTTACGCGAAGCCGCGCGGACATTCTTTTACGGAAGCCGCGCAGGAAAGGGAACACGCAAGCTGTCGTAAGGAAACGGCTCTAATGTCCCGCATCGGCGGCTGAATAAGCGGCATATCAAAGAGAGTTTGAGAAACGGAGTGAATATGGCAGCGAAAGAAATTGGCAAAATTGAGGCTGTCTGCGTCAGCAGAACAAAGGGAACGGCAAAGCAGAATATCGGACAGGCAATCCTGAAGGAAGATTACGGAATGCAGGGTGACGCGCATGCAGGAAGCGGACATCGTCAGGTCTCATTGCTTTCCGCCGAAAAAATAAAGGAATTTCAGAAAACAGAACCAGAGATCCGTTATGGAAGTTTCGGTGAAAATCTGGTTGTCAGCGGCATTGACCCAGCATTGCTTCCGATTGGCACACGCCTGCGCTGCGGAACTGTACTGCTGGAGATCACACAAATCGGCAAGGAGTGTCACAGTGGCTGTACGATTGCCCGCCGCACCGGGACATGCATTATGCCGGCAAACGGTGTTTTTGCCTGTGTTCTTACGGAAGGTACGATCAGGACAGGGGACTGTTTTGAAGTAGTTTCAAATAAATAATTTCACACTTCAAAGGGATTTCGAGTCTGTTGGCCTAAGGTTAAGGTTTCAAACCGGCGCTACGGAGGCAGACCGATGGGTATGTGCCGAAAGGCAGATGCCTTCCGAATTTGAAAAGATTTTCCAAGGAGGAGAAAGATGAAAAAACTTTTTACTGTATTGCTGGCTATGGCAATGATGCTGAGCTTTGCAGCATGCAAAGACCAGAACACACCGCCGGATGATTCCATCATCGATGTGAATCTGGAAATTCTCATTGAGCAGGATGACAGCATGATCAACACCTACAGCCTGCTCGCCGTCAATGACGCTGCGCCGTTTGAGGACGCTGACGGCAATCCGGTAAGCGATGTGACGCTGAACACACAAGGCGCGGACGCGCTGATTAACTGGCTGCTTTCCGAGGAAGGAAAAGAACTTGCCGCGAATTTCGGATATGATGAATACGGGCAGTATCTGTTCTATCTGCTGGATGACGGCGCTTCTTCAGACGCGGAGATCCCGCAGGCAACCGAAGAGACAAAGCTGATTCGCATGTCCACGACGACTTCCGTGAACGACTCCGGTCTGCTCGGCTATCTGATCCCGAAATTTGAGGAAGCTTACGGCTACAAAGTTGAGATTTTCTCGGCAGGGACCGGCAAAGCCATCGCGAACGCGAAATGCGGCAACGCGGATCTGATTCTTGTTCATGCGAAGGCACAGGAGGAAGACTTTATAAAAGCCGGCTTTGCCCGCACGTTAGAGGGACAGAACGCTGAAAGATTATCCTATATGTACAACTATTTTGTCCTTTGCGGACCGCCGGATGATCCGGTCGGCGTTAAAGGGATGAGCGTTACGGATGCCTTCGCGGCGATTGCAGAGCAGGGCGCGAAATTTGTTTCCCGCGGAGACGGATCCGGTACTCACACCAAAGAGTTGTCTCTGTGGCCGCAGCAGCTTGGGATCAGCGAAGATCCAACCAGCTTTGCGGACTATGACTGGTATATCTCGTCAAACGCCGGGATGGGCGCTTGCCTTCTGCAGGCATCAGAGCAGGGTGCCTATATCCTGTCGGATAAGGCAACCTTCCTGACCTTTGTCGCTAACGGCGGCAAAGTGGAATCCTAAAGTATGGGGCTTTGATATGAGTATTGCTCTGGAAAAGGCGCTGGATTTGATTTTTGCAGGCGATCGGACGCTGCTTCAGATCCTTGCGGTGACCCTTAGAATGAGCTTTGCCAGTTCCCTCGCGGCACTCCTTTTCGGCGTGCCGCTGGGGATTCTGCTTGGCAGCGCGAGGTTTCCGGGAAAGAAAATACTGATCGTGTTGAACCGCACCATGATGGGAATGCCGCCTGTCGTATGCGGTCTTTTGTGCTTTTTGATGTTCTGCGGGGTTGGACCACTGCGCCGTCTGAAACTTTTATATACCGTCACAGGAATGGTGATCGCGCAGATCCTTTTGATCACGCCAATTGTAGCCGGAACCATGGAACCGTTCGCGGCAGCAATCTATCCGGATTTGCGGGAAACTGCGCTGGGACTCGGACTCAAAAAAAAGAAGCTGCTGTGGCTGATGGTCCGCGAGAGCACTTATCAGATCGTTTCGACCTATCTTTTGGGCTTGAGTCGAGCGATGGCAGAGGTTGGGGCGGTGTCGATGGTTGGCGGCGCGATTGCGTTTAAAACCAATGTTATGACGACCGCGATCATGAATTACACAAACATGGGGAATTTTACTATGGCACTCGCGCTAGGCATCATTTTGCTCGCGGTGTCTTTGGCGATCAACATCACGATTTCGGCTTTGCAGAGAGGAACAGGGCAATGAAAAAAGACAGAGGAAAAAGCATAGCGACATGCCGAATGCTAAAAAAATATGGGACAGCCTTTGTATTGGATCTGCCCCCTCTACGCTTTGAATGCGCAAAAACCTACGCAGTCATCGGCGCGAACGGCTGCGGGAAGTCCACTTTTGCGAGAATCCTCGCGGGTCTTTGTGAAAATGAAGCCGGTAAAAGCAGCGCGAACGACTGGACAGGAGGATGGTCCGTCGGTTTTTTACCGCAAAGAAGTTACGCTTTTCATATGAGTGTCCTGCAGAATCTGATGCTTAATCGCGGAGCCGATAAGCCGAGCACGGAAGGAATGAAACGCGCGGGAGAGCTGCTTGCGGCTCTGAAGCTTACCGAACTGAGGCGGGCGCCTGCCAAAAAGCTTTCCGGCGGGGAAACCGCGCGAATGGCGTTGGCCAGACTGTTGATGCAGGAGTACGACTTGCTGCTTTTGGATGAACCATCGGCGGCAATGGATGTCGAGTCAACGTTGCTCGCGGAGAAGCTGCTGCGGGAGTATCAGAAGCAAACGGGATGCTGCGTGATTCTGATTACGCATTCGCTGCAGCAGACACAGCGTATGGCCGACGATGTGCTGTTTTTGCATGAGGGTAAGCTGGTGGAGCAAGGAAGCGCGATCCAAGTGCTGGAAGCTCCACGAACCCCGCAGGCAAAGGCATTCATAGAATTTTACGGAAGATGAGAAGATACCAAAACAGGAGGAGTGTAAAGAAAAAATGGAACTGCTGCAGGTGGATACATTAGAAGAAACATTTCAAAAGCTGGAGTCTTACGCGCGTGGTGACGGACCGCGCGGCGCAGGCCTGGCCATGGAGACAGAAACGATCCCGTTTTGGCAAGGGAGCGGAAGGGTTTTAGCTGAGAATATCCTCAGCAGGGAAGATATTCCACCCGCGCCGCGTTCGGTGATGGATGGCTACGCGGTGTGCAGCGCGGATACCACAGGTGCTTCCGAAAGCCTGCCGGTTTTTCTGCGCGTCACGCAGGAGGTGGAGATGGGCAAACTGCTGTGCGGCAAAATCGGGAGCGGTGAATGCGCTGCGATTCCGACCGGAGGATTCCTGCCGGCAGGCTGTGATGCTGTGGTCATGGAAGAATACTGTGAAACTTTTGGCGCAGACCAAATCGCGGTGTATACCGCTGTATCGCCGGGGCGAAACCTCGTACAGACAGGAGACGATGTAAAAAAGGGCGAGACGGTGCTGCCGCGCGGCAAGCGTCTGCAAGCCGCCGATCTCGGTGTGCTGGCGGCCATCGGCAAAACGGAGATACCGGTTTATCGGCCTTGGCGCGTGCATATCCTTTCGACCGGCGATGAGATTGTGGATCCGCAGGAACCTTTGAGGGCGGGCAAGATGCGGGATGTGAATTCTTATACCTTATCTTGCATGGCACAAGCATATGGATTTAAAACGAGCTTCGCGCTGCTTCCGGATGATGAGGAAATACTGGAGACGCGGGTGCGGGAAGCCATGCATGCTTGTGATTTGGTTATCGTCAGCGGCGGCAGTTCACAAGGCAAAAAAGACGCGACCGCGAAGGTAATCCGGAAACTTGCATCCGCCGGTGTTCTGACGCACGGTATTGCCGTCAAACCGGGAAAACCGACCGTTTCTGGCTTTGACGAACCGACCCGCTGCGCCTTGCTCGGACTGCCGGGACATCCGGTCGCTGCGGCACTTTTGTTTGACCTGCTTGCCGGACGGCTTTGGAAACAGCTCAGCGGGGAAGAAAAGAGCGAAAAGCCGAGATTCCTTTACGGGACGCTCAGTATGAACCTGCCGGCATCGCCGGGAAGGGAAACCTTGCAGTTGGTGCGTGTGTATGAGGAAAATGCAGAAGAAACCGAACACGCAGAGAAGGTGGGCAGCGGAAAGACGCTTCGCGTGGTACCGATCCTCGGGAAATCAGGCATGATCCGTACTTTGTCCGAGGCAGACGGATACCTTGTGATGGAGCGCGATGAAGAGGGTCTGAAGCAGGGAGCAATGGTCAAAGTCCAGTTGTTTTAATGAAAGATAGGAAACGAAAAAATGAAACGTAATTTATACCTAAAAACTACGCCCACGGCAGAGAGTGTCAAGAGATACATGCAGGCTTTGCACGAGGCAGGAAGTCTCACACCGAAAACGGAGCGTGTGAACGTATACGACAGTTTGGGAAGAGTGACCGCGTCTCCTGTGTTCGCCAAATGCTGCTCGCCGCTTTTTAATGCGGCAGCAATGGACGGCATTGCCGTAATCGCCGCGCAGACCGCGGACGCGTCCGAAAGAAACCCTCTGCAGCTGAGACGCGATGTAGATTACCGGCTCGTCGATACCGGGGATCCAATCAAAGCGCCTTATGATGCGGTGATCATGGCGGAAGACCTCATCGAAATCGATGAAGAAACGGTCGAGATTACGGCTTCTGCCCCAGGCTGGCAGCATGTACGTCCTTTGGGCGAGGATATCGTCGTGGGCGAAATGCTTCTGCCGACGAATCACACGATTCGCCCTGTGGATATCGGGGTCCTGCTTGCCGGAGGAATTTTGGAGGCAGAAGTCTTCGCACGACCGAAAATCGGCATCATACCGACAGGGAGCGAGATCATTTCGCCCCACGCGACGCCGCGGGAAGGGGAGATCATTGATTCCAACACAGGGATGTTTTCCGCCATGGTGACAGAAGAAGGCGGCTTACCGACGCGGCAAGCGATCGTGGAGGATGACTATGACAGAATCAAAGACGCGATCCGCAGCGCGCTGCAGGATCAGGACATGGTAATCGTCAATGCCGGATCCAGCGCGGGAACCGAGGACTATACGGTGCATGTGCTGCGCGAAATCGGAGAGGTCGTCATTCATGGCGTTTCCATGAAACCGGGCAAACCGGTCATTTTGGCGATCGTTGACGGAAAAAGCGTGATCGGCCTGCCCGGATACCCTGTCAGCGCCTATTTGGCGTTCCAAAAATTTGTCTCTCCGGTTATCGCCGCGCTTTCCGGGAGAAAGCAAAAGGAGAGCGGAGGAACGATAAAGGCCGTGCTGTCCAAACGACTGGTGTCATCCCTAAAATATGAGGAATATGTGCGCGTCCGCGTGGGAAAGGTCGGCGGACGTTTTGTCTGTGCGCCTCTGGCCAGAGGGGCAGGCGCAGCAATGAGTTTGGTGCGCGCGGACGGATTTTGTGTCATTCCGCAAAATCGGGAAGGCTATGAGGCAGGAGAGATTGTAAACGTGGAACTGTACAAGGATCCGGAAACACTCGCGAATACATTGGTGTCTGTCGGAAGCCATGATCTGATCATCGATTTAATCGGAGACAGGATGGCGGCTTGCTATCCGGGAATGGGCCTTTCAGGGACTCATGTCGGCAGTCTGGGTGGATTGATGGCATTGAAGCGCGGAGAAACGACACTGGCGCCGACGCATCTTCTGGACGAAGAAACCGGCGAATATAATGTTGCATACCTGAAGAAACTTTTTGCCGGTGAGGAGGTCAGCTTGATCAAAGGCGTTCAGAGGATTCAAGGGATTATGATAAAAAAAGGAAATCCTTTGGGAGTCACCGGAATAGAAGATCTGCCAAGACTCAGATACATCAACCGTCAGAGGGGTGCCGGTACGCGGGTGCTGCTGGATTATAAACTGAAGCAAATAGGCATATCACCCCAGACAATCCACGGATATGAAAAAGAAGCCGCAACCCACATGGCGGTTGCGGCGCTTGTCGCGTCCGAAGAAGCGGACGCAGGTATGGGAATCCGTGCAGCGGCAGAGGCGCTGAATCTGGATTTTATCGAAATCGGCGTGGAAGACTATGACTTCGCGATTCGTACACAGGATTTAAAGCTTCCGCAGGTCAAAGCCTTCCTGCAGATATTAAGAAGCTCGGAATTTCACGAAAAGCTGAAAGAGATCGGCGGTTACGCAGCACCGCATGCAGGGGAGATTAAACATCTTTTCCCTGACAGTAACGAAGCGCTTTTTTGAATTCCGTATATCCCCAGTAAACCGGCGTCGGGTAAATTGGGTTGCCCTCTTTCATCGCCCAACGGATGATCTGATCTTCATCTTTTTCAGGGATCGGATCAATGTACTGCGGAATGTCCATTTTTTCCTTTAACTCCTCGATCCAGGAGATGAATTTTTCAGCTTTTTCCGCATCGTCTTTTCCTGTCATACCGCAGACCTCCGCCAGACGTGCCAGTCGTTCATGAGCGGCAGAACCGAACAGGCGCATCACATGCGGCAGATTGATCGACATTGCAAGGCCGTGCGGTGTTCCGTAAAGACCGCCGAGGGTGTGACCGATGGCGTGTACATAGCCGACGCAGCCGCGGGTAAACGCGCGTCCCGCGTAGAAAGCCGCTTTTTGCATGTTCTGACGCGCTTCCAGATCGTTTCCGTCCAAATAGGCCTTATAGAGATTATGGTAAACCAGACGAACTGCGTCTTCCGCCAGCTTGTTTTCGAGTTTCGAATTATAGGTATGGTTAGTGTAGGCTTCGACCGCGTGGCACAGCGCGTCCATGCCTGTCGTGGAGGTCACCTTCGGAGGAAGTCCAACCGTCAGCAGCGGATCCAGCACAGCGAATTTCGGCATGAGGGAAGTGTCCTGAATGGCTGCCTTGTGGCTGGTTGCGGAATCGGTGATAACCGCTGCCAGCGTTGTTTCTGATCCGGTTCCCGCAGTTGTCGGAACAGCATAGAACATCGGCAGCTTATGCAGAACCTTAAAAGTGCCCTGAAGCTGCGCGACCGTCTTGTTCGGACGGGCAAGACGCGCGCCGATGCCTTTCGCGCAGTCCATCGGAGAGCCGCCGCCGAATGCGATCATGCATTCGCAGCCGGAGGCCTTGTATAAGTCGACGCCGTTGTTGACATGGATATCGGTCGGATTCGGCTCAGCCTTATCGTAGATGGTATACGCGATGCCTTCCTCATCCATAGCTGCGAACAGACCGTTCAACGCGCCGAGCTTCATCAGGACCGCGTCGGTAACGACAAGTACTTTATGAAAACCGTCTTTTTTGATTCTGGCGGGCAGTTTTTTGATGCAGTCCGGACCCTCCAGAGTTTCCGGCATGCGCCAAGGCAAAACGGCCATGCCAACCTTAAAACAAGCTTGAAAAACTCGTGCATATATTTTTCCCATGATACGCCTTCCTTTCTTTGTTATGTACAGCGTTGCTGCATGGATACAGCAGCGCTCTGCTGTATAGTTCTCCTGTATTCGCGCTATCTTTCGCGCGCGATACGTCTAAAACGTGATCGCCGCGATCGGACAGAGACGTGCGCAGATACGGCAATCGATACAGTCTTTTTCCCTGCCTTCTTTCATGCGGGCAATCGTGTGAATATCACCGTGGAATTTTGCCGGTTCCACCTCAAGACAGTCTTTGGGACAGTTTTCCACGCAAAGACTACAGCCGGCGCAGAGCTCCGCGTCGATTTCAGGTCGTTTCCATTCGGACTTCGGAACTCTTTTGACAGAATTTCCGTTATCGTCGAGAATGCAGCCTTTCGCGCAGACCTTGCCGCAGACGCCACAGCTGATGCAACTCCCCGGATTAATATGGTGTCGTTCTTTTAGGGAACCGGAAATCGCCCCGACAGGGCAGTTTTTCGCACAGAGGGTGCAGCCGATGCATGCTTCTGAAATATAATACGCCATGACATTCCTCTCTTTCTCAGCCGCCGCCGGATGGTGCCATCAGAACCAACTCGTCACCGTCCTGTAAGGCGGCGGAAAGTTTGCTTTGCTTTCCATTCACCATGAAAATACATCGTTTCAGGTCCTTTTCATTCCAACCGGTGGCGCGGGAAACAATCTCGCATGCCTCCCTGACGGAAGACACATTGGTCTCCGTTTCCTTGAATCCGGTTTTGAGACGCAGGACGCCGAACAGTTTGATGCGAACCATATCATCACCTCTTCTCGATACTGAGTTTCTTTAATGTGCGCGATGTGGGAACGCCGTTCTGATCCCAGCCACGTGCGTGATAATAGACTTTTTTCATGCGCTCCAGCGGAACTTTGGTGGTTTCGTCCCGCGGATCCTGCGGGACATCCGTCAGTCTGGACGGTAATGTGTCATCCTTTGCTGTAATACCGAAGCGGGTATTGATATATCGTTCGAGTGTATAACCGCGTTTTCCGGCCTTCAGAAAGGAGCCGAACGTGACCGGCATGCCGGTCACCAGATGCAGCGCCTTTGACTGGTTAAAGATGACCGGAAGGTGGAAGCAAACCACGCGCGGGAACTTGTTTAAGAGTCTGAGTACGCCGCCGATATGCGGTACTGCCGCACAGAAGAGCTTTGTATACCAGCTTTGCGGATTGCTGATCAGTGGCGGCGGGAAAAAGGCGTAGGTGGTAAACAGGCATTGCCCGCAGGAGGATACCACCTCCATCAGATCCTGAAAGATGACAGTAAAATCCGGTTTTGCGTGCGGCGTCTGCGGATCGACGTTCAAGGCAAGGCCCTCCACGATGATCATATAGCCGCCGTTCAAATGGCAGCCGCCCCGGTTCGAAACTGCATAACCAAGACCCAGCCCGACGGAACGACGCGGTTCATAGGCGGCGAGTTCCATGCCCTTCGCGTGATTCGCAAATTCCTTGCCGCCGTATTTTTCGGAGCACCAGCGGGAGCCGTTCGCAAGTTCGTCTCCGACGCCGCGGCGATAGGCGATATCCTCCCAAAGCGCAGAGATACCGTCGATGGAACCAAAGCTGAGACCGTTGTCCCACAGCCCTTTTTCATTTGCTTCCATCGCGTAGCCCAAAGTGCTGGCAGCGGAAATCGTGTCCATACCCAGTTCATCCAGTTCGTAGTTCCATTTGAGAATTGCCGGAAGATCGTGATTCAGGATGCCGCTTCCCAGAAGACCGAGGGTTTCCAGTTCCGGTCCCTTGACTGCTTTGCCGTCTACCTCTACGGTGCGCGCACACTTAATCGGGCAGCTCAAACAGCCCTTGTTTACAATATTATATTCTTCGGCCAGCGTTTCGCCGCTGACCATGTCAAAGTCATCAAACTGACCGTAATTATAGTTTTTGGTGGAAAGCTGGCCACGCATCTGCATGATGGACACCAGCCCTGCAGTTCCCATACGTGGAAGCTGGTCTCCGGTAAGCGGGTGTTTGCGGAGATAGCGGAACCAGGACTTATTTAATTTGGAAAGCTTCTCTGGGCATTTGACATTGACGGTGTGATTCCCGGAAACCGTCACTGCTTTTAGGTTTTTCCAGCCCATGACACAGCCAACGCCTCCGCGTCCGGCCAGGCGTTCATTGCTGACGACCGAGGCATAGGATACCAGATTTTCACCGGCAGGACCGATGACAATTTTACCGTTCTTTACCGGCTTGCCATTGCCGGTCGTTTCCTGCAGTTTCGCATCGAGAAGGGTCTGCGCTTCGCCGGTCATCGTACCCCAGAGATCCCCGGCGTCATGGAGCGTAAAGGTTTCGTTTTGAATTTCAAGCCACATAGGGGACGGACTTTTGCCGCGGATGATCAGGGCGTCCAGACCGGCTTTTTTGAGATAGTAGCCAAAATTGCCGCCGCAGTTGGAGGAAGTCAGGATTCCCGTCAGCGGAGAGAGGGTTGAGATGTTGAAACGGCTGGAACTCGGCGCTCCGGAGCCGGTGAACGGACCGGTCGTGATGACCAGCATATTCTCTTCCGAAAGCGGCGTAACATCCGGGCTCAGACAATCTCCCAGAATTTTCGCCGCCATGGTTTTGCCGCCGAGGAAAAGCCGTCGCTCTCGATCACTCCAGGGGTATTCCTGTGTCTGACCGGTACTCAGATCGATCAGCATGACCTTTCCCATGTATCCGCCGTAATTGGTCGCCATAGAGAACCTCCTTATGTATATCGCGGCAAGTGCCGCGCGCAGATCAATGATAAAAATATTTTACCACTTTTGTGGAATTGTTACTATATTTTTAAGCTAAGTATCATGTATACATATATTGTTATGCAGACACGACCGCAAAATACGGAAAAAGCTTCTAACCAGCCGATCCTTGTGCTGCAAAAAAGCAAAATAGACAGGTGTGATAGAGGCTGCCGGCGCATATCTTGTAACAGGAAGAAGGAGGTGTGATATGGCAGAGTATCTTGTGAACGGTTACGCGTATCCGTCGATCAGCGAGGAAACGCTCGCGTGGTGGCTGCCGCGGCTGACGTGGCTGTCGGCGTTCAGTTATGGTTTTACGGCGGAGGGGCGTCTGGTGAATCTTGCGGACGAGAATCTGGTGACGGCGGCCAACGCTGCCGGGGTGCGGCCGATGATGGTGCTGACGCCGCTGGACGCGGAAGGCAGATTTAACGACAACATCGCGGCGGCGGTTTTTGAGGATCCCGAGGCACAGACAAATCTGATTGACAATATTGAGGCGAATCTGCGCGCAAAGAACATGGGCGGTGTGGACTTCGATTTTGAATACATACCGCGGGCGTATGCGGCGGATTATGTCGATTTGGTCGCGCGGACACAGGCGCGGCTTTCGCCGCAGGGATATTTGACGAGCGTGGCGCTAGCGCCTAAGGTGCGCGCCGATCAGCCGGGGGTCTTGTACGAGGGGCACGACTACGCGGGTATGGGGCGCGCGGCGGATTATTGCCTGCTGATGACCTATGAATGGGGCTATACCTATGGGGAGCCGATGGCGGTATCGCCGATCAATCATGTGCGGCGGGTGCTGGAATACGGCTTGACAGAGATTCCGGCAGAGAAAATTCTCATGGGAATGAGCAACTACGGCTACGACTGGGCGCTGCCGTTTGTGCGGGGCGAGTCGAAGGCTGAGAAACTGACCAATTATCAGGCACAGGCGCGGGCGGAATACTACGGCGTGCCGGTCGAATGGGATGAGACCGCGCAGGCGCCGTTCTATACGTATGAGACAGCGGCGGGTGTGAAGCACATTGTCTGGTTCGAGAATGAGCGAAGCTGGCAGGCGCGGCTAGCGCTGGTCGCGGAGTACGGACTGGCAGGCATCAGCATTTGGAATATCATGCACATTTTTTACGGCGGCTTGTAAGGCGTGGCGTGGGATTCGCGAAACGTGCAGGCGCGGAATCAAGGGACGGAATCAGTGGATAAATTCTTTACAAATGCGCAAAAGCTTAGTAAAATAAAAAGATAGGCAACAGACAAGGGAGACAATGCAAGAGTGGACAGCAGGATTGACGAATTTAAGAAGTACCTGATGAATTTGGAAAGGTCGTCAAGCACAATCGACAGCTATACAAGAGCGGTAAGACAGTTTTTTGATAGATATGAGGAACTGAATAAGGAGAATATGATCGATTTCAAGCAGTGGCAGATGGGGCTGCACAAACCAAAGACAGCGGCGCTGCGCTGTGTTTCCATGAATGTCTACTGCGAATTCGCAGGCAGACCGGAGTGTAAGGTCAAGGGAATCAAGCTTCCAAAACGAAATTCCGTTGAGAATGTGATCACAATGCGGGAGTATCGGAGATTTTTGGATTGTTTGGCCGCGGACGGCAAGTGGAAGGTCTATTACATGGTCAAATTTCTCGCAGCGACGGGATGCAGAGCCTCCGAGCTGACGAAACTCGAAAAAAGCTGTCTCGAGAGCGGAGAATTTACACTTTGGACGAAGGGAAAAATCCGTAAGATTCTGATTCCCAAAAGCTTGCGGCAAGAAAGCAAAACGTATTTTGAAAGAGTGGATTCCGACTATCTGTTTCCGAATAAATACGGGGAACGCATGTCAACCGGAGGGATCGGCTGTCAGATTAAAAAGTACGGACGGTTGTACGGAATTCGTGAAGAGGTGCTGCACCCACACGCCTTCCGGCATCTGTTCGCGATCCTTTTTCTCAAGCAGAATAAAAACATCGCGCTGCTGTCGGACATTCTCGGACATGAGAGCCTGAACACAACCGCGATTTATCTGAGACTGAGTGCCGCGGAGCAAAAAAAGCAGCTTGACAAGACGGTAAACTGGTAGGCAGCAGGAAGGGCTGCGCCTTCGGGGGTCATACGGGCCGCTTCAGGCAAAGCAAACGATAAAATCAAAAGACAGAGAACAACAGAGGAGGTATCCTAAAATGATCCAAATTCATGAAGACAAATGTATCAGATGCCTGCGCTGCGCAGACAAGTGCGTGTGCGGGGCGATAGAAGTGCAAGACGGCAGACCGGTAATCAATCGCGATAAAGGGTGCATCAAATGCATGCACTGCGCGATTGCCTGTCCCGAAAACGCGATTACTTACAACGGGCAGCCGGCGATCGAAAGCGAAGAAATGCCGGTGCTCGCGGACACGTTTTCTGCGGACATGGAGAACTTCCTGCTCGCGAAACGTTCTTACCGTAATTTTAAACCGGAGCCTGTGCCGATGACGGAGATCGAGAGCGCGCTGAATGTGGCTGCCTGGGCGCCGAGCGCGAAGAACCAGCATCCGACGAAGTATTATGTGGTCAATGATAAGGAGACCATCGATGCGATGATGACCCTGATCGTGGAGCATATCAAAGAAACCGGAGATTGCCCGGAGGTGCTGGACGGACTGTCAAACGATTGGAACAAGGTGTTCGGCAAAGCGCAGACGGTGATTATCGCGTATGCCAGAAACAACGCCAATCGTCCGTCGGAGGATACGACAATCGCGCTGACCTACGCGGAGATGGTACTGCAGGCAAGGGGAATCGGTACCTGCTGGTCCGGCTATCTGCAGAGATTTTTGAATCACTGCGAGAAACTGGCGGCGATGTTCCCGATTCCGGAGAACAACGCGTTTTACGGCTGTATACTGGCAGGATACCCGACAGAGGAGTATTTTTACATCCCGCGGCGCCTGAAGCTGGCAGATATCAAAACATTGAAATAACGCAGGCGGACGGCACGCGCCGAGCAGGGGATCTGGTTTGCGCGCTGCGCGGAGAGGAAAGGATGAGAGATGGAACAAAAACCGGATAAAAGTTTGAAGAATAGTTTGTTATTGGTCATCGTGGGGGTGACCCTGTTTGTGGCGCTGCAGCACCTGAATCTGGTCGCGGGCGCGCTGAGCATGATGATCGGACTTGTAATGCCGCTGATCGCTGGCGGAATCATCGCATTTATCTTAAATGTGCCGATGAGCTTCTTCGAGAAAAAAATCGAATGGCTGAACCTGCGGCATCCGTCGAAGCTCCTGCCGCGTATCAAAAGCGCGTTGAGCCTGATCGTGACACTGGTGTTGGTGGTTTTGGCGATATGCTTCGTCGGCAGGGTTATCTTCCCGAATATGGCAGAGTCGATCAAAAGCATCGCGGCAATCGTCAATGATAATTATCAGTCATGGATCGCGCTGGCCGAAAGCTACGGTCTGGACATGAGCGGCGTGCGGGCGTGGATTATGAATTTTGACTGGGAAAAACTTTTGCAGGGACTGCGGGATAACAGCGGAGAAATTCTTTCTACCGCGACACAGGCAGCAAACAGTGTGTTCGGCGTAGTGGCGAACATCGGCTTCGGCTTGATCTTCGCGATCTATATTTTACTGAACAAACGGAAACTGGGCAGACAGGCAAAACAGCTCGCTTATGCTTTTTTAAAAAAACCGTGGGCAAATGAGGTCTGCGACATCGCGAGCCTGTCTTATAGGACCTTCGCGGGATTCCTGTCCGGACAGTGCTTGGAGGCTGTGATCCTTGGCATGATGTTCTTCATCACCCTGCTGGTCGGAGGGTTTCCGTACGCAGGCAGTATCTCGGTGATCATTGGCTGTATGTCGATCATTCCGTTTGTCGGCGCGTTTATCGGCATGGCGTTCGGTTTCCTGCTGATCGCGGTGACGCGTCTGGAACAGGCACTTTGGTTTCTGGTGGTGTTTTTCGTCATCCAACAGATCGAGGGACATATCGTCTATCCGAAGGTTGTGGGCAGTTCCGTCGGTTTGCCGGCACTTTGGACGCTGCTGGCGGTCGTTGTGGGCGGCAAGGTATCCGGAATCTTTGGCATCATCCTTTTCATTCCGCTTTTCTCCGTTATTTACGCGCTGGTGCGCAGAAGCGTGTACAGCCGTCTCAAAAAGAAAAATTTAAAAATATCATAAAATTTTCATTGCAATTTATGAAAAGATGTTGTATAATAATGATTGTTCCGCACGAGAGCGGGACAATCAGATATGCGGTCGTGGCGGAATTGGCAGACGCGCACGGTTCAGGTCCGTGTGGGCGACCATGGGGGTTCGAATCCCTTCGACCGCACCAAGTACAGTGACTATTTAGAATGCATGGTCATGGAACCCAGTCGTTGACTGGGTTTCAGCGTTTTTTGACGACGAATTACCGCGTAAATGAATATACCGACTTAGGGATGCAAAACGGTTTTTTCTGCGAATTTTAAGATTTGAACCCCCACGGAATCGGGGAAGATGAAAAGCGCAAAGAAAACCGAGCGAAAAAAGTAAATATTTTTGAGAAGAAGCAGATAGAAAAGTAACATTTTTTATCTGTTTTTTTTATGCCCTTTTGCAGATGTAAAAATGTAAACGGAGCAGCAAGTAAATGACAGAGAAAGCAGGTGAGAACATGATAGAAAGAGAAAAGCCAAAGAAGTCCACAGACATGGAAGGGGTGCGGCTGGTGGCAAAGGGGCTGCTGAGCACCGAGATACACGATACCGAGTATGCGCCATTCATCATCAGTCATCCATTCGCAAACAGCGGCATCGTTTTTCTGCCCGGAAAAAACGGACAGGAAATGCTGGACATTACAAGTTCCGAGGAAAACTGCATGCGATGGAGAAAGTACTTGGATAAGTGCATCGATCAGGCAGCGTCGGTCTTTCAGATCTGCTGCATGCTGAATAAGCCATACCGACTTGCCTTTCTGAAATACGCGCAGCCTCACATAGAGGAAAAGGAATTTGCACAGCTTCTCGCTCTTTGCTGGATGCAAACGGAAGCCCCGAACCAAGATGTGAATGTATCCCAGAAGGAGTTTGTGGAAATGTTTCAAGAGGCAAGCGCAGAGGATCTGATGAATCTTGACGAGCACCGAAAGCTTGCGGAGCTTCCGGACGAAATTGAAATTTATCGAGGCGTTACCGAAAAAAACAAGGATAATATCCTTGCCATGTCATGGACGATGAAACAGGAAACCGCGGAATGGTTTGCGAATCGTTTTAAGGGCAAAGGCAAGGTATACCGTGCAAAGATTCGAAAGGAAGATATCCTCGCTGTTTTCCTTGGACGAAACGAATCTGAGGTCATCGTTGATCCGAAGAATCTAAAGGAGATTTCACTATGCGAACCAGCTATTACGACAGCCGTCGAAACGGCGGAAGAAGATCAATATAAAGAGATAGCGAATCAGGAAGGAGTGATGCAATATGATTTTTCGTGATGGTCTGCACAGGCAGGTCTTTCATGAGTCGGCAGAACGAAAAGAGCAGGCACCACCGATGCTGCTTGCTGCACGGTATCTTTTCAGGACGAATGCAATAGAAAAAAATTTAGAGAAAGTAGGTACGAAATGACTGGAAAACAGAAAGAAAGAAAAGAGACAAACATGAACTGGGTACGCATGATAGCTAAGGATCTGTTATCGTACGAAATTATAAGGACGGAACAATCGCCGCTTGTCATCCATCATCCATTCACAGGGCATGGAGTTCTCATTTTGCCCGGCGATCCCCCTCTGGCAACGACAGACATTACAGCCTCAACGGAAAATTTAGAAAGATGGAAAGAATGGATGCGCAGCCGTCTTGAGAAAGCAGAGTCTGCCTATGAAATCGGGTTGATGGTGCATCAACCATACCGATTTGTTTTTCTGGCATATACGGGAGAACATCTTTCGGATAGGGAATTTGCAAAACTGCTGCACTTTTCATGGTTCCGTTCGATGCCACTAAGCTATGATGAAGGAATAGAGCCACATGATATGATTGAAATGTTTCAGAGGGCAAATGCGGAGTATTTGATGAGCCCGGAGGAACGAAGCATTCTCGCGCAGCTTCCGGACGAAGCCGTAATCTATCGAGGCCTGACCGATAAAAATGCGTTTCATGTTTCAGGGATGTCGTGGACACTCGAAGAAGAAAGTGCCGCGCGTTTTGCAAGACGCGGTGAATTCACAGGGAAGGTCTATCGGGCAAAAATCCGTAAAGAAGAGATTCTGGCACTTTTTCTGAAAGGGGATGAAATTGAGATCATCGTTGATCCGAAGAACTTGCAAGAGATTGCCTTATACCTCTTGGTACTACCGGAGGCGGAGCTTGCAGCAGAAAATAAAACCCCAGAACCGATTCGTGAGAAAAATCAGGAAGGAGTGATGCGATATGATTTTTGGTGATGGTCTGCATAAGCAGGTCTTTCATGAGGCGGCAAAAAAGCAAGAGGAAAAAAACTACGAGCTTCTTGCCGCCTTGTATCTTTTAACAGCCGATGAAAAAGTCTGGAAATGCGCAAAGGATAAAGTCCGAAAGGGGCAGATTTTCTTTGATGAAATTCGGCTTGGCAGTGTAAGCGAGGAAAGCTACTGCCTGTATGCGGCGGCAAAAGATATCTATCTTGGCAGCGGAAACATTCGGCTGCGGGATCTTGGAAATCGAAACATGATGAATCAAACGGTATATTCGCAGGTACTGACTGCAGTTTCCATCTGCAGATTCGGACTTGCGGTTATCCGGATAGGAGAGACAAATGAGAAAAGATATTCAAAGACTGCGCGAGCAGTATCCAAAGGGAAGCAGAGTTGAATTGTTGGAGTCTGTGACGGACCCGTATCATCCGCTGCCTGAGGGCAGCAAGGGTACCGTATGGGCGGTAGATGATGCCGGGCAGCTTCATATAAACTGGGACGAGGGCGGAAGCCTTGCACTGATTTACGGAATTGACAGTTTTCGTAAAATCGGAAGCGCCGAGGAATGCGAAGCGAAAGCCGTTATGGAAGAAGGAATTTCTTTCGTGAAATAAAGAATGGAGGTGACGGTAAAAACAGAAATGCGGCGGATGCCGTATGTGTATCAAATATTTTGACATGTTTGCAGGAATCGGGGGATTTCGGTCGGGGCTAACAAGGGCCGGAGGTTTCACTTGCATCGGATATTGTGAAAACGACAAATATGCGAAAAAAGCCTATGAGGCAATCTATGATACGAAAGGAGAAAATTTTTATGAAGATGCAAGAACGATACAGCCGGAAAATTTGCCGGATTTCGACCTTCTTTGCGGAGGATTCCCTTGTCAGGCTTTTTCAATCGCTGGAAAGCGGGGAGGATTTGGTGACAGCAGAGGAACCCTATTTTTTGAGATTGCAAGAATTGCTCGGGTTAAGCGACCTGCATTTTTGTGTCTTGAGAATGTTCCCGGACTCCTGTCGCATGACAAAGGCAGGACATTTCAGACCATCCTTACTGCGCTTTATGAGCTGGGGTACGATGTCGCATGGCAGGTGCTTAACAGCAAGGATTTCGGTGTCCCCCAAGCAAGAAAGAGAGTGTATCTTATCGGATATCTTAGAGAGCGATGTCCCGGCGAAATACTTTCTTTCCGAGACGCAAATGCGGCGGCTCCTGTGCAGCTCGTCGGCGGATGCGAAGGGAACCGTATCTATGCAGACAGCGGAACCGGGATTACCCTCACAAGCGGAGCCGGAGGCTTCGGGGGAAAAACAGGACTCTATCAAATAGCCTTACCGATCAAAGTCGCGACAAAAGAAGGCTTTCAAGAAGCCCATCCCGGCGACAGCATCGACCTAGCCTATCCGAATCTCAATACAAGGCGCGGCAGAGTCGGAAAGCAGATTGCCCACACCGTCCTGCCAAGCGCTGCGCAAGGGTGCTTCTTTATCGACCTAAATGAGGATGCCAAGCTTACCGATCATGCAAGATGCATCACCACAAGGCAGGACAATGCATTCAGTCATCATAAGGCGGAAAAGTCCGGTGTCTTTGTGGAAAGCGAGGCGCCGCGTGCCGTAATCAGTCCTGCAAAGGAAAAGACGCGGCAAAACGGACGGAGGATCAAAGAGCCAAATGAGCCGATGTTTACTTTGACCGTTACCGACCGACATGGGGTCATTCATCATGGGCGTGTACGGAAATTAACGCCGCTGGAGTGCTGGCGGCTGCAAGGCTTTACCGACGAGCAGTATGAAAAGGCAAAGACCGCAGGGATTCCCGAAAGCCAGTTATATAAGCTGGCGGGAAATGCCGTCAGTGTTCCGGTCATTACGGCACTCGGCGAAAAGATAAAGAGGATTTATGAAGAAATGGAAAGCGAGGGAGCAAGATGAGAAAGGAAGAAGAACGAGCAGCTTTGCAGGAAGAAAACCTGCTTGCTGTGGTGTTTGTCGAGCCGCATAAAAAGCCGGTCGTCAGAAAACTTCGCAATGAATACGAAGATATCAGCCACGCAGTCGGCGGCCTGATTGAGCATATCTATCAAGAAGACGGAACCATCCTCGTGGCCAACGAGGAAAGTAAGCTGCTTGGCATGGACGGGAACCGGCGCATCCATGACGGAAAAAGCATCCTTGCAGGTCCGTTCTTTGTGGTCGGGGATGACGGCGAGGAATACCGCTCATTAACCGAAGCGGAGATAAAAAAGTACATGGAGCGCTTTGATGAAATCGAAGAAATCACACCGGAAGAGGTCGCAGATGATATGTGGATGATAGTCACGACCTTTTCGTGGTAAGAGAGGGGGGAACGAAAAAAAGTAAAAATGGAAATCCGGGATTCATATGAAATCACCGATCAGCTGGGTTGGCAATAAAAGCAGCATCCTGAAAATTCTGTATGCGCTCTTTCCGGCGGAATACGAGCGATACATCGAGCCGTTTGGCGGCTCCGGTGCGGTGCTGCTTGGAAAAGAAAGGCCGGACCGTTTTGAGGTCTTTAATGATTTTAACGGCAATCTTGTGAATCTGTATCGCTGCATGCGGGATCGCCCGCTGGCGTTCATTCGGGAGATTGGCTTTTTGACACTGAACGCGCGGGAGGATTTTCACGAGCTGCGGAAGTTCCTGCAGAAAGAAGAAAGCGAAAGCGCCTTTGCAGACGAGGAAAGGGGGCTGACGCAGATTCTTCTTCCGGATATCACGGAGGAAGAACGAAGACTGCTTCTGACGGCAGGCGCAGGCGACTATGACCTGAAACGAGCAGCGGCTTACCTCAAACTTCTTCGCTACAGCTACTGCAGCGGGGGTAAAAGTTTTGCAGGTGTGCCGTTTTCCATTCGGAGCCTGTTTGGCATCGTGGAGGACTTTGCAAAGCGGATGGACCGGGTGGTGATTGAAAATCAGGATTTTGCGGTTCTGATCCGTCACTATGACCGGGAGAATGCGTTTGTTTACTGCGACCCGCCGTACTACACCAGCGAATATGTCTATGATATCGCCTTTCAAAATGAGGATCATATCAGGCTTTCGGAGAGCCTCAAAAGCATGCAGGGAAAATTCCTGCTATCGTACAATGACTGCCCGGAGATCCGCGCGCTATATAAGGACTGCAACGTTTTCGCATTCAGCCGGGTGCATTCGATGGCGCAGCGCTACGAGGCAGGAAAGGAGTTTGGTGAGATCCTGATTGCAAACTATGATTTCTTTGAGCGGGAGCGGGGAAGGCCGCAGCAGGTGAGCCTGTTTGATGATAATTTGGATGAAGAAAAACGATTAAGGGAGAGGATTTTAAGATGAGAAAAAAAGAAGAAACGATGGAAGTTGTGATGCTGTGCGTGCCGACGGAAATGCTAAAGGAAGCCGGCATCCGGGAGGGGGCTGTGCTGGAGATGTATGTCGAGGAAAACGCCATCATCCTTCGAAGTGGAAATGACTTTGCGGATTTTGTCTGTGACAAAGACTGCACGGGCTGCCCGCTTTCCTGCGGCAGCTGTGAAAAGAAAGAAACGATGGAAAGGGGTGCGTAAAGCCGTGTGCAAGAAACCAAACGAAAAGGATGGCGGCACACATGAAAAAGAAGATCTATCTATCAGCGCCGCTTTCTGCGGGAAACTTAAAAAATCATATCGGACGCTTTCTGCGTTATGCAGGCTATACGATGAAAGAGGGCGTGATTCCGGTCGCAGTCCATTTTTATGTGTTTGGAGAAACGGATGATCTGCAGGCGGACAGCGCTGCAAAGATCTCCTTTGAGGAACGCTTTAGTTTAATTTGGTTCTGCGATGAAATGTGGGTGTTCGGCCCGGTCATCACCAAAGAGATGGAGCGGGAGATTGAGTTTTGCGAAAACCTCGGCCTAAAAGTTAGGTACATTACCGAAAAAGAAGTCACAAAGAAGTTGGGAGAGAAAAAATCATGAAGAAAAAACGAATGCTAATTCTGCTGATCTTGCTGGTGCTGCTGTTTTGTTTTGCGGAAAACGCTTATGCGGCAGGCGATGTATCATCGGCCATCCAGCAGACATGGAAAGCCGCGCAGACGCAGGTCAAATCGGTGGTAGAAAATGTTGTGTTTCCGGTCATCGACATGATCCTTGCGGTACTGTTTTTTGTCAAGCTTGGCACCGCGTATTTTGACTACCGAAAACATGGACAGTTTGAATTTGTTGCGCCCTGCATCCTGTTTGCGTGTCTGCTCTTTACCCTGACCGCGCCGCTGTATATCTGGAATATTCTTGGCTAATTCAAATCTTTCAGTAGACTTTCCCTGCAAAATGCGGTATCCTGTGGCTAATCAAAAAAGAGAAAGGAAGAAGGCCATGAATACCATGAAAAGAATTTTCAGCGAGGAGAGCCTGACCTGCGTGCCGAAAAGCAGAGCATACAAAAAGGCGCTCGCATCGCTCAGCGAAGCTGCGCAGGATATTTCCGCACTCTTTGCGGGAAGCGATGCAAACAGGCTCTTTGAGCGCTATCAGGATGCAAGCGCCGAGGTGCAGGAGCTGATCTGCACGGAAGCCTTTCGGCAGGGCTTTCATCTCGGCCGGGAGCTGCAGGAAGAAATATCAGAATGGGAACGGGACTGCGAGTAGGCAGTCTTTTTGTATGCAGGAAAAGAGGAAGCCCCTCTTTTTCTGTTTGAAAGATAAAGATAAAACAGGAAAAGGAGAGAGCAGATGTTTGAGTGGATCGGGGATCAGATTGGGAAAATCATTTGGAACAATCTGCTGATGTGGCTGTATGAGACCATCTATCAGGCAGCTGCAGATTTTTTTGCGATGATGGGAAATATGGGGGCAGAAATCTTTGACCTTTCGTGGGTCGCGGCTGTGGTGCAGCTTTTCAGCCTCTTTGGCTGGGCACTCTTTGGCACCGGCATGGTGGCGGCTGTGTTTGATGCGGCCATCGAATACCAGAATGGGCGAGGCAATTTAAATATGACGGCACTGAATGTGCTGAAAGGATTTTTTGCGGCAAGTCTGGTAGGTGTGCTTCCAATTGAGCTTTACCGGTTTTCCATCTCGCTGCAAAACACACTATCAGGCGAGCTTCTTGGGATCTTTGCAGAAGACGGAAGCGGAGGCTTTTCGGGAAAAGTCGTGCAGACCCTATCGGGAAACTTTTTGATTGCGGATCTCACTGAGGTGACCCTGCTTGCTGTGCTGATTTTAATTGCCTTTGCCTATGCGATCACAAAGGTGTTTTTTCAAAATATCAAGCGCGGGGGCATCCTGCTTGTGCAGATCGCAGTCGGCTCGATGTATCTCTTCAGTGTGCCGCGCGGGTATACCGATGGGTTTATCCAGTGGACCAAGCAGGTAATCGCGCTGTGTCTGACGGCGTTTCTGCAGACCACGCTTTTAATGCTGGGGCTGATGACCTTTCCGGGAAACAAGATCATCGGCATCGGCATCATGCTTGCCGCAGGCGAAGTGCCGCGCATTGCCGGGCAGTTTGGAATGGATACCTCGGCAAAGATGAATCTGATGAGCGCAGCGCACAGCGCGCAAAGCGCCATTTATCTAACGCGCATGTTTGCACGACCATAACGAGAGGGGGAAAGCTATGAACCGTATTTACCTATATCCCAAAAACCTTAAAGAAAAGGCAAATCTTTGGCTGTGGAGCCTTAGGGACTTTGCCATCTTAAGCGTGGCGCTTCTTTTTTCTGCTGTCGCGCTGGCGAAGCTCGGAATTTTGCTTCCGCTTGGGATCAGCCTTGGCTTTGCGTTTCTGACCATTCGCCTTTCCGCATACACCGTCCTTGAGTATCTCTCGTGGTGTATGCGGTTTTTCGTTACCGGACAGCAGCGTTATGACTGGAGGTGAGGGAAACATGAAAGAAAAAAAGAAGAAAATCAAAAAAGAAAAGAAACGAAAAGGGCATAGCAAGAAAAAGGCGGCCCTGCAGGCGTTTCTTGGAATGGATGGTTTTACAGGCTACGGCCTGAAAGCAGGAGGCGGCACCTACCTATTCTTTCGGGTCAGCCCGACCAATATCTCGGTGCTGTCAAGAGAAAGCGTGGAAATCAAGGAACGCCATCTGATGATGGTGCTTTCCGCGCTGCCGGACATCCGGATCCTGTGCATGGATGCTGCCGAGCGATTCGATGAGAACCTTCGGTATCTCAAAGAGCGAAGCAAAGAACATCCAGATCCAAAAGTCCTGCGGCTTTTGAAAAAGGATATGCAGTTTTTAGATCGGATGCAGCTTGAGATGGCGACCTCCCGGCAATTTCTGTTTGTAAAAAAGATGAAAGAGGAAAACGAGACTGCGGAATTTGCGGAAGCAAACCGTATTGAAAAAATTATCGCAGAACAGGGCTTTGAAGTGCGAAGGCTTCGTAAGGATGAGATCAAGCGCCTGCTTGCCATCTACTTTGATGCGTCGCTAAACGGGCAGGCTATGCCGGACTTTGACGGCATGCAGTATTTTAACTTGGAAGGAGAGGACTACGATGCGATGGAAACGAAAAGATAGAGTCATCACGGAAGAAGAAAAAGAAGAAATCCGCACCAAAGATTTCTTTGATCTGATCACGCCAAGCGCGCTGCGCTTTTTCACCGGCTACTACATTCTCGGTGATACTTACCGCATGGTATGGGCGGTGAAAGAATATCCGCCGTCGACCGAGGCGCAGGCAGTCTTTTCGCAGCTTGCGGACCGAAACGGCGTGACCTTAAAGATTTATCATCGGCTGGTCGAACCCATCGAGCAGCGAAAGATCATTCAAAACGCAGCGCGAAAAAACAAATTAAAATCCGGCGGCAGCGATGTGAATGAAACGATTGAGGCCGCGGGAAACTTGGAGGATGTTGTGACCCTGCTTGCTAATCTTAGAAAAGATCGTGAGCCGCTGCTTCATGTAGCGGTATTTTTAGAACTCAAAGCGCGATCGCAGGAAGCACTTCTTGCACTGGCGGGCGAAATTGACATGGAGCTTACACGCTGCAAGCTTACGGTGGATAAGCTGACGCTTAGGCAGAAAGAAGGGTTTTTATCGAGCCTGCCGTTTGGCGAAAATATGTTTGGCGAACTGTTTGAGCGGGTGCTTCCTTGCTCGTCGGCTGCGAATCTGTTTCCATTTAACTTCTCCGGAAAGACCGACCCGAAAGGGCTATATATCGGGCGCGATAAGTACGGCACGAACCTGCTGGTGGATTTTGACCGCAGGGCAGAGGATAAGACCAATGCGAACATCCTGATCCTCGGAAATTCCGGGCAGGGAAAGTCGTATCTGTTAAAGCTGCTTCTTATCAACACCCGAGAGGCCGGAAAGCAGATCATCTGTTTAGACCCAGAGGCCGAGTACCAGCAACTCTGCGAAAACCTTGGCGGTACCTACCTTGACTTTCTCAGCGGCAGATATATCATCAATCCGCTGGAGCCGAAGATGTGGGCAGAGCCGGATGATAGCGATGAAAAAGCAGAAAAAGAAACAGAGGACGCGCCGGAAGCGTTTCGCAAAAGCACGCGCCTTTCGCAGCATATCGCATTTCTAAAGGACTTTTTCCGCTGCTATAAGGATTTCAGCGATGCAGAAATCGATACGATTGAGATTCTGCTGGCGCAGCTTTACCGGAATTTTGGCATCAATGACTATACGGATTATGCACGCATGCGGCCGGAAAACTATCCGCGCATGCAGGACTTTTATGCGCTGTGTGAAGCGGCCTATGAAAGCTACGACGCATCGAAAAAGGAAATCTATACCGAGGAAACCCTGCAGCGGGTCTGCCTTGGCCTTCACTCGATGTGCGTGGGCGCGGAAAGCCGCTTCTTTAACGGACATACGAACATCAAAGCCGATGACTTTTTGTGTTTTGGCGTGAAAGGTCTGATGGATACGAACAAGAAGCTTAAGGATGCGATGCTGTTTAACATTTTATCATATATGTCCAACCTCCTCTTATCCAGAGGAAACACACTGGCCGCAATTGATGAGCTGTATCTGTTCCTATCGAACATGACAGCCATTGAGTATATCCGAAACGGCATGAAGCGTGACCGGAAAAAAGATTCTTCGATTGCAATTGCCAGTCAAAATGTCGAGGACTTTCTCATCCCTGCGGTCAAGGAATACACCAAGCCGCTCTTTTCCATTCCGACCCATCAGTTTCTGTTTCACGCCGGGCAGATCAATGCAAAAGAATATATGGACGCGCTGCAGGTCGAGCCGAGCGAGTATGAGCTGATCAAATATCCGGAGCGCGGCACCGCCCTATATCGCTGCGGCAGCGAGCGGTATCTGCTGCAGGTGATCGCACCGGATTACAAAGAAGTGCTGTTTGGAAAGGCAGGGGGAAGATAGATGCAAATGGTCTTAAAACGGCTGGCGCTTGCTGCGGTCAGTGATAAACGGGTGCGGGATACGGTACTTGCGGTTCTTTTAGGCTTTCTGCTTTTTGCCGTCATGCCGGTTAGCGCGCTGTGCGAATTTTTCGCTGAAAGCGAAGATGCAGAAAATTTCTTTGAAAGTATCGCAAGCAGGATGCCCGAGACCCAGCAGAGAGAGTATGAAAGGATGGAGTCGGTGCTTTCTGAAATCGAAAAGGCGCTTTCCGAAAGAGACCTGAGCGGCAGGGCAGAAGAGGCCAAAGCCATTTATCTTGTGTTTCTTTATGAGAAAGGCGAGCAGCCGGGCTTTGCGGAAAAGCTTGCAGACTGTTTTGAAAAAGGCAGGGATACGGATGCACTGATTGAAGAAATCCGAAAAGCGTTTGGAATTTCGGTTTCAGACGATGATCTGAAGGCACTTCTCAGTGCCGCAAGTGCAGATGTTATCAACCTCAGCGGCTATGAAAATCCAAAGACGAAGAATGCGCATGACCTTGCGCTCTTTGCAAAGCGTGCAAAGAATGCAGGCTGGGGCTATGTCTGGGGGACTTACGGCGAAGTGCTGACCGGACGGGTCTTTCAGCAGAAGCTGAAGCAGTATCCTGCGGAAATCGGCGCGGAAAAGAAGTTCATCAGCGAAAATTATATTGGAAAACGCACGGCAGACTGCGTCGGCCTTATCAAAGGCTATCTATGGCTGAATCCGGAAACGAAAAGAATCGAGTACGGGCGCGGCGGACATGCCGATTTTGGTGCAAACGGAATGTTTGAGAAGGCAAAAGAAAAAGGAACGATTTCTTCGATGCCGAAGATCCCCGGCATTGCGGTTTGGCAGAAAGGGCATATCGGCATCTATGTCGGGGACGGCAAGGTGATCGAAGCTGCCAATACACGCGCAGGCATTTTGGAGACAAGGCTGTCTACGGGAAGATGGACGCACTGGCTGAAAGTGCCGGGCGTCAGTTATGAATGATCAGCATGGGAAGGAAAAAGACTTTCTGTGCTTTTTGCTTTTTTGAAAGCAGGAAAGGAGACGTTTATGGAGCTAAACACAACACTGTTTCGCAAGGAGCCTCGTTTTGACACGAGGCTGTGCAAGGTGGAAAAAATCTTAGAGCTAAGCGGCAGCGACTTTGTGCATCTAAAAGAAAATCTTTTGGAAGAATACGAATTTCTGATTCGGTATCGAGATCTGATGGGGCTGGATCAAGACGACATCGCGCACTGCCTGATGGTGCTTGGCGATGGCTATGAGGATGCCATTCTCATTGAGGCAGAAGGTGCAAGCTACGCAAGGTATGCAGCTTTTCTGCCGCTGGTTCGCGCAGCCGTCGAGGCGCAGGAAGAACTTCCGATTGAGAGGTATACACCTGCGATGGAAGATGGGATGATTTTGGGAGGTTTCAAATGAAGAAAGTGAATATCAGTATCGCATACGAAGAAGAAAAGTATGCGGCGCTAACCATGTACCTTGCGCAAAAGGGCATGGGCTTGGAAACGGAGCTGACTGTAGCTCTTGACAGTCTTTATGCAAAGCAGGTGCCGCCTGCTGTCCGTGATTTTGTGTCGCAGCGGATTTCTTCCGAGCAGAAAAAAGAAAAAAAGAAACAGGATAAGGCGCAAAGGACTGATTCCGTTTGAGAAGTCAGAGATTCGGCATCGAAATGGAAATGACGGGAATTCCCCGAAAAAAAGCAGCCGAAGTCATCGCCGCATATTTTGATACGCATGAGGTGTATGACGGCGGCAGCTATGATGCGTACCATGTGATGGACGAGCAGGGGAGGAAATGGAAA
>Ga0129310_1000771_pt1 | contig 33901 bp, 38 predicted proteins | sample Go1ome_2_FD_94433 | JGI IMG/M metagenome (GOLD analysis project Ga0129310, IMG submission 94433) | Western lowland gorrila individual fecal microbial communities from Wisconsin, USA - Go1022A metagenome | ecosystem: Host-associated > Mammals > Digestive system > Large intestine > Fecal | place... | reverse complement strand
TGTATTCGTATAACGCATATATACATTCAAGAATCCATATCTTCTTTTACGTGAGTTCGCTTATTATAAGGAGTATTAGTGTCTGCTGCGTGCGAGTCGTAATGCGAATGTGCCTGCTGCAACATGACACCACCCCAAAGTCGGGTTCACAACCTAAAACATGCGCGTCCGTTCGTCACTGTGCAAGGGTGTTAGTTATCTTTCGTTTCCGACTCCTGCACGACCGGCTCACTCTTCTTACAGACCACATCACCTGCTCCATCCACTGCCACCTGATCAATTCCATAGTATTCAGAAGTCTGTGTCGGCAGTCCTTTCTTCCGAAGCCGATCTTTGCAGATGGTTCCCACCAATGCATAAAGACACGCCAGACATGGTGCACCAAGGATCATTCCCGGAACTCCAAAGAATCCGCCACCTACCAGGATTGCAAATAAGATCCACATACTGGAAATTTTCAAACGATCTCCTAAAATGACAGGACCAATGATATTACCATCAACCTGCTGCAATATAATAACAAAAATAATAAAAATGATTCCCTGTTTCACATCCATCATAAGCAGGATCAATGCACTCGGGATTGCTCCGATAAATGGTCCAAAATACGGTATAACATTCGTCACGCCAACGATCATACTGATCAATACCGCATAATCAAACTGAACGATTATCATAAAGATATAACATATTACACCAATGATAAAGGAATCAATGATCTTACCGTTAATAAATCCACCAAATACCTGATTGGCATATCTTGTCCCCCGCATGATTGCATTGGCATTTCTTTTACTAAAGAAACTATAAGTCAGTTTCTTGCCAACTGAAATGAGGATCTCTTTCTCCAACATAACATAGATAGATATTGTTAATGCCAGGATCGTATTGAGGATTACTTTCAGACCACCCACAATTCCGGATGTGATACCTGCTACAATCTTGTCCATATTCGGGAGAATATTCGTATTCAGATACGTAATTGCCTGGGAATAGATACGATCTAATCCCATCAACAGATAACGGCTTACCTCCGACTGCTTCGGATCTAGAGAATCAATCCATTTCACAACCGTATTATAATAATTCGGTGCCTCTGTCACAATCTTACTCAGTGACAGATAAACCTGTGGTATGACCAGATACAGTCCTCCTACAACCAATATAAAGAATAACAGAATCGTACATAAAGTTCCTAACGCCCGTGAAAACTTCTTCCTTGTACTCTCCTTTTTCGGAAATAATACTTTACCTAATGGTATAAAGCAATAATGCTCAAAAAACTTCAATATCGGATTCAATAAATACGCTAATATACATCCAATCAAAATCGGTGCCATCGTTCCACTCACCGTATTCTTTATCGAGGCAAGCCGTTCCTCATGCTCCAACAGATTGTTAAACAGAATCGCAAGAATAATAATTCCAAGCGTTGTTCCGGCAATTCTCAAATATTTCTTCTCAATCTTCCACTTCAAATTCGTACTCCTTCTAAAAACAGGGATCACTACATGAGTAATCCCTGTATATCCTTTCTTATATCTTTACTGTTCCTTAGCCACCTCAACAACTGACTTTGCAAGTCCGGCTAATCCCTGAATCTCTGATGGAATAATAATCTTCGTAGCCTTACCGTCTGCAGCCTTAGAAAATGCCTCTAAGCTCTTTAACTGAATGACTGCACCGGATGGAGAAGACTCATTCAATAATGTAATACCATCTGCATTTGCTTTCTGGATTGCAATAATGGCTTCTGCCTGACCTTCTGCCTCACGGATTGTAGCTTCTTTCTTAGCCTCTGCACGAAGAATAGCTGACTGTTTCTCTGCTTCTGCCTCTAAGATGACAGACTCCTTATGACCCTCTGCACGAAGAATGGCTGACTTCTTCTCACCTTCTGCAATCAGAATCTGCTCACGACGTTCACGCTCTGCCTTCATCTGTTTCTCCATTGCATCCTGAATAGCTGCCGGTGGAATAATATTCTTAAGCTCAACACGATTCACTTTGATTCCCCATGGATCCGTTGCCTCATCCAACGTTGCACGCATCTTCGTGTTGATTGTTTCTCTTGAAGTTAATGTCTGATCCAATTCCAGATCACCAATAATATTACGAAGTGTCGTTGCTGTCAGATTCTCAATTGCCATAATTGGATTCTCCACACCATAACAGAATAACTTAGGATCTGTAATCTGGAAGAACACAACCGTATCAATCCGCATCGTTACATTATCCTTTGTGATAACCGGCTGAGGTGCAAAATCAACAACCTGTTCCTTCAATGTAACCTTCTTTGCAACCTTATCAATGATCGGTGTCTTAAAATGCATACCAACTGACCAGGTTCCTGTATAAGTTCCCAAACGTTCTACAACATAGGCATATGCCTGTGGAACAATACGAATACTACTCATAACAATAACAATAATAATAACAAGTAATGTAATTAAAAATGGCATAACTTATCTCCCTTCTTATGCTTGCCTTTCTAAGTCAGTCTCTTCTTGACTAACCGGTTCCACAATGAGTTTCACTCCTTGAATCTCTAAAATCGTGACGACCTCTCCTTCCGGAATAACCATCTCGTCCGTCTTCGCTCTGGCTGTCCATTCCATACCGTTCACCTTCACCTGACCTTCTGTCTTCAAATTATCAATTGTCTGAAGAACAACTGCTTTCTGTCCGATCAACGCTTCGGAATTCGTCTTCTGTGTCTTTGAATCCAGATATTTGACTGCAACCGGTCTCGTAAGTACCAACAAAATAATCGATACAATCAGAAACAATGCTACCTGAATTGTCAAACTCACACCTGCAAGCCCTGCCAGCGCTGCAACAAATGCTCCACCTGCAAACCAGATTGTGGTCAGACCAAGTGATATGATCTCAATCACAATAAACAATGCTGCAAGCAAGAGCCAGCATAACGCTTCCATACTATATACCTCCCTTATTCTTCACTTAAACAGTGATATGTCTATTATTGTAACGTATTTTTAGAAAAATCACAACTATTCTATTGTAAAATCTGATATTTTATTACTATTATGAAGTCACATATATTATAAGCTGATATATCTTGTAAATAAGAAAAAGATGCTACCGACTTTTATCCATCAATAGCATCTCATCCATCTGCCTCTTACTTACCATCATAGATCAACAAGGAATCTATATTGTACTTCTTAAGCCTCTCTCTGCCCTTCAAACCTGCTAACTCCATTACAAATTCAATCTTAACGACTTCTCCGCCTAAACTCTCTACCATCTCAGTAATCGCCTCGATCGTTCCACCAGTAGCTACCAGATCATCGATAATAACCACTTTATCCCCCGGCTTGATTGCATCCTTATGCATCTCAATCACTGCAGTACCATACTCTAACGAATATTCTTTCTCGATCGTCTCACAAGGAAGTTTTCCTTTCTTACGAACCGGAACAAATCCTTTTCCCAAAGCATATGCCACCGGCATGCCAAAGATAAATCCCCTTGACTCCGGACCAATTACTATATCAAAATCAACATCTTTCAGATTCTCAACAATTCCATCAATTGACTTCTTAAGTCCTACCGGATTCTGAATAATCGATGTAATATCTCTGAATATAATCCCCGGTTCCGGGAAATCCGGTATACTTCTCACATATTGGTCAATTTCATACTTATCCTGCATCCTTCTAATCCTCCTGTATGCATTCTCACTATTCTGATTGCATCCGCTGTGAAACAATCTGTCTAGTATGGGTTCTACATAAAATATATTATTTCTTCAAGAAAATACCACATATTAGAATATCACACATGCCTGCGCCTTGCAAGGTCATTCGCCCACTTTCTAACGACTGCAATTCCCTGAAGTATCAACATCCATAACACCACCACACACATACAAAAGATAAAATATCCGGTTCGATACCATTTACTCCCTGTCACCTGTAAGATCCATGTAAGTGGAGAACCGTCCGATGGCACATTCAAAAACCAGTAATTCGTGTGCAATCGATCATTGATCCAATGAATTCCAACAAAACCTGCCACTCCAAACAGCACCGGAATATACAATTCCCACCACCGTGGAAGCACCTCTCCAGAACAGATCAGTGCAAACCCAAAAATTACAAGCAGACCATGTGATAAGAATGCATGAATATGCATATAATTCCACAGTGGATACATATTCCAATCCGGAAACAGCAAGGCTCCTAATGCCCCCGGCACACATAACGTAACGTAGATCACACCGATCCATCGTCGTTTTGTAAAGATATAAAGCGGTGCGATCCATAATGCCATACCGCAAAGATGCAATGGCAGAAATCCTTTACCCCAATGCCCGGTCAGCATAAGCACACTGTCCCGATACAGAGCAATCACCGGCATCCCAATCCCTAATATGCGCTGTATCCGATACCTCTGCTGATCTGCCTGTCTGCAATACCACCGGACAAACGCAATCCCAATTCCTATAATAATGACTAACCATGCCAGATGACATGCTCCAAACAATGGAAATCCACCGTCAACCGGCAATTCAGATTCAAATGCAAAAAAGTATTTCATAATACAATCAGTATTTCCTTTTTCTTCAATTTCATGTATTTACATACGAAACCGCAGTCCACTTTCACAATGCAGCTTCACACTTTGCACCTTACATGGCGTCTCACCATCCATATGAAACCATTGCGGTGTCTCGGTTGTGATTGTAAGCGAACGGCACCGGTGTTCTGTAATTGCCCGGAACACAAAATGCTGCTTTGCATACACAAGCATAACGGCTGTTAATAGCTTTAACCTTGACATGGCTTTCACTAGACACACATCCAGCATACCATCCTGTGGATTGGCTCTCGGACAGAACGGAACACCACCGCCCTCCATCGGGTGAATCATTCCAACTCCAAAGAACAATGCCGGTACATGTATCTCCTGTTCTTCGTCCATTATAACTGTTGCTTCTACTGAATGTCTGGTAAATATCTGCTTAATCCCAATCGCAACATACACTAACTTGCCCAGATGGATACGGTTAAGTCTCTTCTTCAACCGGCTGCGGCTTACTTCCTCACATATATCCGCATCATAACCGATACCGCTGCTGATCAGAAACCGTCTTACTCCCTTTCGTTGTTCTCCCTCATATTCTACCACTCCGTAATCTAATAGCATATCATCTGAATGATGCAAAATCCCTTCTAACGCTTCCTCTACTCGTTTGGAAATTCCCATATTTCTTGCAAAATCATTACCGGAACCCGTACGGATACAGGACAGTATAGTATGCTCCATATCCTCTATTCCATTCAGTACCGTGTTCAATGTTCCATCCCCACCAAGCACAATGATATTATGATCTTCTCCATGCCAATTATCAACTGCAGTTAAATTCTTCACAAGTCGCACTGTGTCTTTTGCGCTTTTCATGCAATGTGCCTCATACTCTATCTGCTCGTTTTCCAACCGTTCCTTCACATATTCCCATACTTTAGCACCCTTTCCGGAAGATGCCGATGGATTCATAATTACATGATACATCTCTTTCGTACCTCACCCTCTCTTTACCACATATGTCTGCAGGCAGCCGATACTCTCTTTTCAATACTGTATTTCTGCCTATTATCATATCATCATATCCTGTATATTACAAACATATACATATAAGAAATACCATACGGAGACTACCATGAACACATCTCCTATCCGCAGGCGTCTCTGCCTTCTCACGATTGTCACCATTCTGGTAACATTTCTCCTACTCGCCATATATGAACTGCGCCCCACTGACCGGACAACATACCGCAATTCGCTCTATCACCAAATGCTTACCTCCTCTTCCCTGTCCCGTTATGCAGACAAACTCTTTCAATATGAGGTGACGCAGGACTCCATCACAACCGCCTATCATCTCCGTCACCCGGAGCAGTATGGAATTCCCAATCTTCCTGCAACCCTTTCATCCTTTTCAGCCGCAGATTACGAACAGCAGGCAGATAAGAAAGGCTCACACCAGATAACGGATCTGCTCACACATCTGACAGCTCTCTCTAACAGAGGCACAACAACATCCGAACAGATCAATTACACATTAATGAATCAGTACCTATCCCTATCCCACTCCTTAAGCAAATACCCTTATTATGATTATCTGCTTGGTGCCTCCACTGGTGTACAGACTAATCTTCCGGTCACCTTATGCGAATATCCGTTATCTGACCGTTCCTCTGTAGAGACATATCTGCAGTTATTAGATCAGATTCCTGAATACTTTGAAGAAGTGATCTCCTACGATCAACAGCGTAACAGTCATAACATTTCTACTCCTGCCTTTCTGACTGCTTCCTCTACCGAACAACTTGCCACCTTTCTCACAAGTCTGCAGGAAAATGATAACAGTTTCACGGAAACATTTGCCGAACGTTTGACACATATTGAGCACTTATCAGCAGATGACCGCTCCCAATATGAAGACCGGAATCGTACTGTCCTCAAGCATTCCGTCCTTCCTGCTTATCAGACACTATATGATTACCTGATGCAATGTCATTCCTCTGATATAACATCCACTAAAACAGACCATTTATTAGATCCTGCAACAGCTTATGGCCTTTCCACCCTTCCATCCGGCAGAGAATATTACTCCCTGTTAGTACAGCAGGCAACCGGCTCTAACCGCCCAGTTACGGAGCTGATCTCCATGACCGATACCGCCTTGCAAAATGCACTCGGAACGGTTCTCAACATTGCCATGAATGATCAGGAATCCTATCTGTACTATTGCGACCACCCATTAGAAACATACTACGAATCACCCGAAGCCATCTTAGAAGCCCTTTCCCTTATGATACGTAACGACTATCCCATCCTTCCGTCCACACCGCATTATACGGTCAAACAGGTGCCAGACAGTCTTGCCGCCTCCTTAAGTCCTGCCTTTTATATGATTCCTGCTTTAGATGACTATGACAACAACACAATATATGTGAATCCTCTCTCACAAACGAGGAAAATGGTAATCTGTTCACCACACTTGCACATGAAGGATTTCCGGGACACCTATATCAGACAGTCTATTTCAGTGCATCAAAGCCATCTCCGATCCGGCAGATATTAGACTATCCCGGTTATGTCGAAGGCTGGGCTACCTATGTGGAAATGAACATTTTCCCATACTTAAAATATCCATTAGAGGGTGACAGTCTGTGCCAATTATACCAGTGTGACACGATCATCAATCTTGCACTCTGCTCCCGCATTGATCTTGGTGTGAATTACGAAGGCTGGACCTTGCAGGATACGCAGCACTTCTTTGAAGAACACGGATTCCGTGATTATTATGCAGAAAATGTATATTCCTATGTCGTAGAAGCACCTTCTAATTACTTAAGCTATTTCATCGGTTATCTGGAAATTGAAGACCTCAAATCCGCTTATCGCAATCTCAAGATGGCACAATACAGCAATCTGGATTTTCACCGGCATTTTCTCGATATGGGACCTTCTGACTTTGATACGATCCGTCAATATCTGCTGGCACAATAACACACGACAACTGATTAACCCTCTACGCAAAAATATAATGTATAACCTTTTCTTCTTCTGCCTATACTATAGTCGTTCACAAAATATGGAAAGGAGCCGAAAAATGAGTAATTTATCAGAAAAAGAATTATCTGCCTTAAATGATCTGTTATCGGAAGAAGAATTATTAGTCAAGAAATTCCAGATGTTAGCCGGTCATGCACAGGATGCCAATGTCCGTGCTGAAATGGAGGAGATCTCCAGACGTCATCAGTCACATTTTAACAAGTTATACAGCCATCTTGGATAATCGAGAAAGGAGTTTCTTACTATGATGAATCAATATAAAGAAAAAGAGATCTTAGGGGATGCGTTAGGTGCCCAGAAAGCCGCAACCAACCTTTTTAATACCTTCTCAAATGAATGTGTTCACGAAGGGCTTCGCTCGACAATGTTAGATATCTTAGCGGATGAACATACCATGCAGCAGGATGTATTCCATTCCATGCATGAGCGGGGATTCTATCCTACACCGGATGCCGAACAGAGCAAGATTGACGAAACAAAACAGAAATATTCTGCAAGCTTCAAACCACTATAATAATATTAAGAGGATTCTTCGCTAAACTGTAAGAATCCTCTTATTCCTTCTCATCTTCTCTTCCCATTGTTCTCATCACACTCGTCTCATGATATCTTCTCTAACCTGCTGCTATGATCCTCTACAACAATCTTAAGTACATCTACATCATCTTGTAACTGTTCAATCTGTGTCGACTTATTCATGAAAGTATTCGAAGAATCCACATATAACCGTTCAATTGTCTGAAGTCTAGGTAAGATCTCATTCTCAAGCAGCATACTATTACGCCGTACTTCTTTCCCCAAAGAATCCATTTGGCTCTCTAATGAAGCCACTCGTTCTTCTAACGAATCTATCCGAGCTTCTATGGAATCCATCCGATGCTCCAACGAATCCATCCGATGCTCCAACGAATCCATTCGACTCTCTAGCGAAACTACTTTCTCTGCAATAAAAACAAGTAATTCATGGTCTGTCATAGTGTCCCTCCCTTCTTTATGTAGTGACACTATCATACCATTCATAACGCACTGCGTCAATCTGTAATTTGTACTAATTTTTCTTTATAAAGCAATCCCCGCAGGCAGGACATACTACCTTCTGTCTCCTCCCATATTCGTTTCACTTTCTCATTGCTAAGTACCACTTGCAGTTGATCTGCCATTTGTTTCACAATCGTAAATGTTATCTCAATTTGCTCACATTCTATAATCTCTACCCCATCCGGAGCAGTCAGTTCCGATGATGTGACAATACATAGACGATTCCCTATCTTCTGCCAGTTTTTTATCTGCTGAAAGAATCGTTCCTCTGTACATTTTCGTCCAACCAATTGTTCTGCATTTTCTATAACAAGTATATCTGATGTTACATCTGTCAAAATATCTTTGTCCTGTAAAATGTCTGTCATCCATTGTTCTGCTGAAAGCCAATAAAACGTATTTCTGTCAGGCTGTCTCTTACAATCAAATTCAAACTGTTTCAAAAATGTTGTCTTACCACAACCACTTTTTCCTGTTAAGAGATAACACCCCCTGCTCTTTCCGGCTAACCACTCCTTTTCCAACTCATGTAACGCAGCATTCTTTTGCGTATATAAATATTCCATGACGACTCTTCCTTTCCTGCTTATTCTACAATATCTTTACTGTAATATCGCAATTCTTTTCGCATTTCAAATCCCATTTTTGTCCAAAATGCATGCCCCTCCATATTATCCTCATAGGCAACCACTGCCACTTTGTGAATACCTTGTTGCTTCAATTCCCGCAAAACTGCATTTACCAGCCTGCTTCCAATCTGTTCCTGTCTATGTGAAGGATCAACTGCTAAATGATAGATATACCCTCTTCTTCCATCATTTCCTGCTAAGATAGTTCCAACCACCTGATCATGGAGTCTCATCACGAAACAACTGTCCGGATTACGCCGTAGAAACCGGCTTAATCCCTCTTTCGAATCATCCACTGTATGCAAGCCTATTCCATCACATCCGCGCCACAGATCATACATTTCCTCATAATCAGAAAGCCGCATCACACATATTCCAAAAGATTCCTTTATTTGCACTTTTTGTTTCTGTTGTGTATTCTGTTGATCCATACGAATCTTATATTCCAATAAACGCAGTACATAATCCGGCATAACTCTTTTTCCAGCCTCCCAATCCTGCACAGTACGATATGGAATATCAAAATAATCGCAAAACTCTCTCCGATTCAGTTGCATTTCCTCACGCAATCTCTTAACCAAATCCCCTGATTGTATATTTTCTTCTTTCATTTTTACCCCCCTGCCATTCCAAACTATAACTTATCTATTAGTATAACAATTTCCCAATGAAATGAAAAGTGGGTGCGAAAGAAAATACTTTATTTTCTTCACACCCACAATATCTTCAAATAATATATATAACGATCAATTCTGCGAACACCGGAACTGCAGGTCTTCCCAACGGCGGTCAACTTCTTCCTGGAACTGCACTAACAGATCCTCATTGCCCTTCTTAAAAAGATGTTTGAATCTGCCCTGTGGACGTAAGAAATCTTCAATCGGAAGCTTCTTCTTTGGCTCGTAGTTAAGGATCCATTTACCATGATCTACTTCAAATAATGGCCAATAACAGGTCTCCACACCTAACTTGCATATCTCCATGATATTCTCGGTCGGATATCTCCAGCCTCTTGGACATGGTGCCATGATATTCAGAAAACATGCTCCCTCTGTATAGATTGCCTTCTCTGCCTTTGTATGCAGATCTTTAAAATTGCCAAGAAATGTAGTCTGTGCTACATATGGAACATCATGCGCTGCAATAATGGATGCCAGATCCTTCCGGTTCTGCATCTTACCATTCGACTCACTTCCAACCGGTGTCGTTGTTGTATCTGCATACATCGGGGTTGCCGAAGAACGCTGGATACCCGTATTCATGTAAGCACCATTATCGTAACATACATATACAAAATCATGATTACGTTCCATTGCACCGGATAAGGACTGCAAACCAATATCATATGTTCCACCGTCACCACCAAAGGTAATGAACTTGTAGTTCTCCTTAATCTTTCCCTTCTTCTTCAGGATGTTATATGCTGTCTCCACACCACTCATGGTAGCACCTGCATTTTCAAATGCGTTGTGAATGTAACTATCCTCATATGCAGTATATGGATACATGAAAGTCGATACCTCCAGACATCCGGTTGCATTACCGATCACCGCTTTGTCTCCTTCATGCAAAGCCCGTAACACACCACGAACTGCAATCGTTCCACCGCATCCGGCACACATTCTATGTCCTGGAGCCAGACGTTCCGGTTTGTTCATTTCTTCCTTAAAATTATAACTCATCTCATCTGCCTCCTCTTAATTCTTCTTGCGCATAACCGTATAGCCTTCGCCGCGTAACCCGACATAACGGTACTCTGCAAATGGCTTCTCACCTTTATCATATGCCTCTAAGTCATAGAAGATCTCTTCTGCTTCTTCTACTGTGAAGTCACGTCCACCTAATCCGTATACCAGGTCAAATGCTGCCACATTCTTTGCGTAATCATAGATTGCCGACTTCACTTCGGCTCCAAGCGGTCCACCCTGACCACGGAAGCTCTCACAACGATCTAAGATCGCTACGGCCTTACAATGAGAAAGTGCTTTGGCAATCTCCTCATCCGGGAACGGACGGAATACACGAAGTTTCAAAAGTCCGACCTTTTTGCCCTGCTCTCTCAACGCATCAATTGCATCCTTGGTCGTACCGGCTGCAGAACCGATGATCACAACTGCATACTCTGCATCCTCTAGCTGATACTCCTCAAAGAAGCCATACGTTCTGCCGGAAATCTCACCATACTCTTTGCCTACATCTAAGATCACCTGCTTTGCATTACGCATTGCCGTATTCTGTGCCATCTTTGTCTCCATATAATAATTGGATACCGCATATGGGCCGACTGCCATTGGCTGGTCTGCATTTAACAGATAATTCTCCGGTTCGTATTCGCCGACAAACTTCTTAACTTTGTCATCCTCTAATAATTCAATATTCTCAACCGCATGACTGGTAATAAAACCATCCTGACAGATCATGATTGGAAGACGCACATCCTTATGCTCGGAAATGCGGTATGCCTGTACAAAATTATCATATACTTCCTGATTATTCTCTGCATAGATCTGGATGAATCCGGTGTCTCTTGCGCCCATGGAATCGGAATGATCGCAGTTAATATTAATTGGACCGGATAATGCACGATTGACCAGACAGAGTGCCAACGGCAAACGATTGGATGCCGCTACATATAATTCCTCCCACATCAATGCCATACCACAGGAAGAGGTAGCGGTTAATGCTCTTGCTCCTGCCGCAGATGCACCGATCGTCGCACTCATGGAACTATGTTCACTCTCTACCGGAATGAACTCTGTATCCATCTCTCCATTTGCAATATAATTTGCTACATACTGCGGAATCTCAGTAGAAGGAGTAATCGGAAATGCCGGCATAACATCCGGATTCACCTGCTTAATTGCGAAGGAAATGGCTTCATTTCCTGATAAACGCTCTCGAATTGCCATCTTACTGTCCCTCCTTCATCGAAATTGCATCAAACGGGCAGACCTTGGCACATATGCCACAACCCTTACAATGATCATAATCAAAATCTTCTCTCTTACAGTCAGTTACCGGAATCGAACTGTCCGGACATACTGGAACGCATAACAGACACTGTTTGCATTTCTCACTGTGAAATACCGGTGTCTGGGTTCTCCATTCACCTGTGTGGAATAACTTTGAGGTTCCGGCACCATACACCTGATTACCCTCTGTCAGATCCTGCCACTCACTCTTCTCTGTAATCTTTGTGATATCTGTTGCTGCCATTTATTCCACCTCCTCATATGCCATATGTAATGCCTTGAGGTTTCCCTCAATCACTTCCGGCTTCTTTGCAAATTTGTGCTTATAAGAACCTTCCATCTCCCGGAAGAAATCTTCCTTGGTCATTACCTTACTGATTGCAACGATTGCTGCTAACATCGGTGAATTTGGAAAATATCTGCCTAAGCACTTCTCTGAAATCTCTCTTGCATCTAATGTATATATCTTACCAGGATATCCCTTCAAATGTGGCTTTACTTCCTCTACACTCTTCGTCGTATTGATCACAATTGCGCCCTCTGGATTCAATCCGTTGGTCACATCAACACTCTCTAGCAATGTCTCGTCTACAACAACAACATAGTCTGGATCATAAATGTTGGAATGTACCCGGATCGGATCTTCACTGATCCGGTTATACGCTGTAATCGGCGCTCCCATTCGCTCCGGACCATATTCCGGAAATCCCTGTACATGTTTTCCTGTCATAAATGCTGCATCCGCTAACATCAATGCAGCTGACTTGGCACCCTGACCGCCCCGGCCGTGCCATCTGATCTCTACCGTATTCTTCACGTTGATTCTCCTTACCTTTTGAACTCACTCTATCGGTTTTCTTGATAAATAATATCAAAAACCCACAACACATAATCGATATTATATGTGTTGTGGGTTTAAATGTAAAGTGAAAATATGAAAGGAGTTCATTCATTAGATGAATCAATTTCACATAGGCGTACCGACCTCAATTAAATTACCATCCGGATCATAAAATCGAACCACCTTCTGTCCCCAGCTATGCGTCATAAGCCGGTTCACATATTCAATGCCCGGATACAACGATTCCAGCCTTTCTACAAACTCCTCAATATTCGATTCCTCAAAATATAATTCACTGGCATGATTCTTCGGTATGACATCCTGCTTTATGAATTGCTTCCATATCTGCTTCTCCTGAAGCACCAGCCCTTCCGTCAGGATCATATTACCATCTTGATCCAATATCTTCTCCAATCCAAACAGATCATGATAGAACTGTCTCGCCCGTTCTATATCCTTCACAACGATCAATACATTTCGTAATCTCATATCTATCCTCTTCTCTCTAGCTTTGCTGCATGCAGCATATAACTAAATGTATTAATAAACCATATTAAACACACAATAATCATAGACAGAATATCTGTCTTAAATAGCATAGCGCATACAAATGTGATTGCAATCAGCCAGATACAGACCACGTTCGTATTACTAAATGCTTTGTAAGCCGACTTGTACACCATCATCTGCTGTGCTTCATCGCAGGAATCCATCCATACTTCCCGGAATTTGCTGTCTAATACATTTCCCTTCTTTTCCGGATTCAGTTCTTTTTCTATCTTGACAACCAGATGTGGAATAACAATCCCCATAACCGTTGAGATCACAAATATTGCTAATCCAATCAATACCACTGTTTTCCCATATCTCTCATCAATCTTAGCTGTAACTGCTCCATACACAAAGCATAAGAACAGACACACATTGGCAATGGAGAATAACGTGGACGTGATCATCGGTCCATTTAATGCATTCTCTAAACGATCCCATAATTCATCATTATCCCTGTCTGCCTGCAGCTTCTGATACATCTTATTGCAATGTATATATCCAATCGTCGGAATGATAATACTCAATACTGCCACGATCATAAACAGAACCGGAAAACTCTGTATCACCACATTCTTCATCACATCTACTGTCTGTGCAAATGTTTGTGTCTTTTCGGACTTTGCTGTAATCATTCCAAAAAAGTAACCAATTACTCCACAAACCACGATCATCAATATAAATGTGATCAATATTCTCTTATTCGATCTTTCCTTTACCCTCTTGTTACTCATTGTCCGTATCCTCCTCATATTCAAATATATCTTCTACCCTCGCATCACATACTTTCGCAATCTTAAGGGCAAGTGTTACCGATGGTGAATAATCTCCCCGTTCGATCTGGCTGATCGTCTGCCTTGAAGTCTGCACCATCGCCCCTAACTGCTGCTGGTTCACACCCAGGCGCGCCCGGTACTCTTTCAAATGATTATATAATGGCATCTATACCTCCTCCTTATCTTCTATGTACTTCTGATTCACAAAATCATATGTTGCCCATTCCTGTTTGCGGCTTGAAGAAGAAAGAATGATCCCACCGAATAGATTGGCATAGCATACGCCAAAGCATAATCCAAATGCGATTGAATCCATTACCAGCCAGCCGATCACCCAGCCACTAAGAAAACCAAGTCCGTATCCTGCCGCTGTCTTCATCCCGTCTTTGTCCTTCTTATCCATACTCTTACGATAAATGAGATTCTCACCCCACTCAATTCCGGATACCGTTCCCCATTCTACCACGGATTTCAGATCATCCAATATCTTTTCCTCAATTGCTTCCCGGTGTCCCGCTATCTCATCGTCCATATAATGAAATACCATACGATAGGCGGCCTTTCCATCTTCAAATACTTTTTGCAGTTCACTTACCTGCTCCGCTTTCTCCCGATTATCCACAAAGTAATCATTCACTCGTTCAAATACATAAATACCTGTCGGTGCCTTCTCCTTTCCCCGAAATATACCATATACTTTGCCTTCATGTTTAATCATATCCTGCATCTTCTCTATCAGATCTGCCTGCCCACATTCCTTCATCCAATCCGATGCAAACCCTTCCTTTGCAATCTTTCTCTTGCCAAGCGTCTGAATACTTAACTTCTGTTCCGCCTTCACCGTTGCAATCTCCATTGAACCTTCCTCCTCACATGACAACTTTCCATTTCATTCTGACAAGTATTCTTGTCATCCCTTGTTGCTATAGTTATATCACATGACAAGTATTCTTGTCAATAGAGTAGGAGGGAGTGATTAGCTCTCTCCTACTCTATTGAGGTTTTATATGATTTTTCTTTTACTCCAACAAATACATCCATAATCATGAAGCCTTATCTAATCCATTCCATTAATGAAACTGTATTTTCTGGAAGGTTTTCTTGTTGTAGGTATATAATCCAAAATGGTAGATCGCGTACACTAGAAGCGATAATACCATTGAGAATAAGTATGGATGAGAAGTAAGCTCAATCACATTTTTATATCCGATTGGGAAAATGAATTTCAATATTCTGAAATTAGGAACAATCTTCGCAAACATGTAGAAAAGGGTTACTCCAAACATTGACATTCCTGTTGAGAATCGAACTGCAAGTAGGATACCCACATGGATATAAAGTGTCGCACCTAGTACGATCTGAATAACTGTATAAATGATATCTGCCATCTCATCCGGATATGCGATAAAGGTTCCTGTTGCCATATCCTGATGAATGAAAGCGATGTAGTAAGCCACATATGACATCAACAGATAAAGTACTAAAAATACAAAGTAAACACCGTAAATGGAAAGGTATTTTGCATTCAAGATATTCTTTCTAGGAATATCTTTATAAAAATAGATTGTCTTCTTCGTAATTTCCTGATATAAAGACATACTTGCTATTAGTACAGTAACCAATAATGGCAGGAAAATATCATTCTGGATAATCACCATATAATTGGCAAATTCAAATGCTCCCAAAGCACTTCCATCCATTTTGAAGACATCTGGTTTCATTACAACGAGAATGCTAAGCAGCATCGGCCATAATCCAAGAAGCAACAATACCCTGGCATCCGTTCTCTTAAAAGTTTTCTTAATTTCATTTTTTAATAATGGTTTCATATTCTTCTTGCCCCTATACTTACTCTACAAAAAACTGTTCTAATGAGTTCTTTTTCGTTTCAATTGATTGAACTTGATATTGCTGCATCACAGCTCTTAGAGTCCGATCTACTGTATTCATCCCAACTTCAATGATTCGCGCATCATCTGTAGCAATTACATCTAAGGAAGAATCTGCCTCATATTCTCTATCGAGTGTAACCAGTAAATGAGGAGAAAAATCAGGCACTCCATCAAATACGAGTTCCCCATTATAAAGAACTAAAACTCGATCGCATAATTCGTTTAGTTCATATAACTGGTGGCTTGATATAATTACCTGCATATTATTAGCTTTGACTTGTTCCTTTAATATTGTAATTAAATCCTTCACACCAACAGGATCAAGTCCTACGAATGGTTCATCTAGAATCAGTTTCTTAGGATATCCAATTAAAGCCTGTGCAAGTCCCAATCTCTGCTTCATTCCAAATGAGAAATCTGTTGGTTTCTGATCTCTATTTTTCTCAAGTCCTACCATTGCCAACACATGACCTATCTCATCTAGATACTGCTCTTTTCCATGGATGTTGAGGTAATAGGCCAGATTGTCATAAGCTGACATGTGATTAAAAAATACTGGCTCTAACAAGATCCCTACATCCTCCAAACAGTAATCCTCCTTTCTGATATTTTTGTTATCCATGAAGATTTCGCCCTCACTTGGTGTGATAAACTTGCAGATGCTCTTCATCAGAGTCGATTTTCCAGCACCATTTTTGCCAATCAAACCAACTATTTCACCATCTGCAATTTCAAAGGAAACCTTTGATAAAGAATATTTATTTGCTTTTTGATATTTCAAAGAAAGATTTTTAACCTGTATCATATGTACTCCTTTTTTATTTGTGTTCCTCTTGACAAGACCTATACTACCACTTTTTTCCTTCATTTCTAAAAAAACGGAGTCAAAGGTATGATTTTGGGATTCAACTGCAAGTTTTTTTCACTTACGTTTCCATTTAACTCCAAAAAAACTTTGGAAATGAATCATTCATTCCCAAAGTTTCCTGAGCGTTTGTTGTATGAAATTGTATGATACTATCCTAATGCATCTGCAGCATGGTCTTCGTAAGGAAGATGCCATCTATGCATTCTAGGGTGAGAGAACCATTATATTTCTGGGTTACTCTCTCGATATTCTGAAGACCGAAGCCATGAAGTTCTTTATTGCTTTTGCTTGTATCAATATGATTTCTGTGAATCTTAACTTTTTCCTCGGTTGGGTTCTTGATCAGTAGAATCCACATGTGTTTATTCAGCACCGAATCAATCTCGATGACTTTCGGTCCTTCAATTTTCTCGCATGCCTCTATCGCATTATCTAAGATATTAGAAAGGAGTGTAACCAGGTCAACATTCTCCATCTCGCTTGGGATATAACCCTGAAAGCGAATCTCGGTTTCAATTGCTTGTGCCGAAATTTCCTTCGCATTTAGAAGGGCATCTGCTACGAAATTACCAGTATCGAACTTATTCGTCGTCTGCTTGTTGATGATATTCATCTTTTCTATATATTCCAAGGCCTTTTCATTTTCACTAGCTTCAACCAAGGAATGTAAGACTAGAAGTAGGTTCTTAATATCATGTCTGAATTTCTTCGATTGCGTTTCCATCTCAATGACTTCGTTATAGTAGCCCGTAACCTTCTTCATCTGCTCATCAAGAATGTCAATCACGTTCTCCTTGCGTACTTCCGATTCATGTACAATCATAAATTGCCCCATCAGCATGCTGATTGCAATGATATTGAGCATCGTGCATAGCTTTAGAAGCATATTTTCAGTATATTGAATCATAATACCGGCTTCGATAAATCCGGAAATTGCTAACGCGAAACAAAAAATGCCATATTGGAGGAACGTCAGATTACCGAAGTATATCTTCAGCACATTATTTTTTTGAAAATAAAGGCCTAGCAAAAACAGCAATGCGAGAAGCAGTGTCGTTGTCAACTCAATTATGTCATTTATAAAGCCTCGATAAAGAAGATCCTCATATTTGCCATAGATGAATACATAAAAACCCTGCGATAAGGTCGAGATAAAAAGGTAATAAAAGAGTACAATCGGCACGTCTTTTAATCTCTTTTCAAAATGTGTCCACAAAAGCGGATACATTTTCAGGTAATAGATTACAAATCCAATGATTCCAATCGCCCTTGTTCCAATAATGCGCGCTTGCACTAAGCCATAGCCCATGCTGATCAGCAGCACGATAGCAAGCCAAAGCCACACCTTTTTGCTTGTCTTTTTTCGTTCTAATAAGAGATACTTGTCATAAGCCAGAAATAGATTCAAATAGTCCAGTAGCGCCCTTGCGCTAAAAACTAGCAATACACATATTACTTGTCTCATCTTATAAGCCCTTCTTTTGCATAATGTACTGAGTCAGTACCGCACCAAATTCCTTGTATTTCGTTCGGCTCAGCAAAACTTTTTCTCCATTGTCGAGTGTAATATCCGTATGGTTATAAGAATCGACATGTTCCAGATTGACAAGATAAGACTTATGACAACGATAGAAGCTCTCCTTAGACAGACGTTCTTCAATCGCAGATAAGGTTTCACTGCAGATGGCATCACGGTGATGATCTGAGAAATGCAAAATGCAATTCTTGCCGTATCCCTCTACGTAAGAAATGATACTTTCTAGGTAATAACATTTCTCTCCCTCTATTTTAACTGCCAAGATATTGTCTGTTTGCAAAGACTTGACGAAATCATCCATCGCCTTAAAAAGCTTTTTCTCATCTAAGGGCTTCTCGAGGAATCGATATGCCTCTACTTCAAAGCTCTGAAAAACAACCTGCGTATAGCTTGATAAAAATATGACCTTCGTACGCTTCTTGCTTTCTCTCAGCTGTCCAATGATGGTAATTCCATCCTTTCCCTTCTCTTCAAATTCATAATCAATAAAAATCAAATCATGTACGACCTTATTCGACTTCTCTGCTTCAAGCAGTAGTTCCCCCGATTCGTATTCATAAACCTGCAATTCAATATCCTTTTGAAAAGAATAATTTGTCAGGTACTTCTTAGTGATATTCCTCATATAGGAAGAATCATCACATACCGCTATATTTAACATTTTCCTTACTCCTATCTTACACTTTGTGGCTATCATGCAAGCATACATATATATTACACCAAACGAAGGTCTGACACACCGCCAGACCGCATAAACCAAGGAAAGTTAGAATCACTTTCAAACAAATTCCGGTTTTATAACATTTCTTTTTCTTTATAACATTCAAATATATAATTGGGATTTTCATAATAAACACTGCTATTATAGTCATCAATCTTCGGACCGAGGAAAGAATTGTAAACTTCTATCAGTGCATCAACGATTCCGATTTTTTCATCTGCTGCAACCATTTTTATCAGACGTTTGTATACCTTACCGATATCCCAATGAGAAGGTATTGCGTATCCACAATCCGATATATTGTCAAATTTACCAGGAACAATATCGGCATCTTCGATAAAATCATCACTTACCTTGTCAATATTATCGCAATGATATACATCTGCAAGGTTATAAATCTTACTTATTCTTTCTTTTCCAAGTTTATTCACCACTTCAGAACGAATATTTTTCGTCTTACGTGCGATATATTCGATCAAACCACAAGTAAAGAAAAGATCATTATCTTTTTGCGATTCTCTTCCTTCCCCAACCATTAGCGCACCTCCTCAAATCCTCGATAAGCCAGACACTTTAACGCCTCTTTCGTGCAGAAAACAATCTGATGCGTCGGATATTTGAATTTTGCCAAAACCCAGAACTGTTCTCTCGTAATAGTTCCATCTATATAATCAGATACATAAGTATATATCTGATCATCTGCCATAGCTCCAATCACAATATCATAGTCATGTGGCTGTCCACTTCTACACGCGACGATGAAATCAAGCCATTCTTCTGTCATTTCCTTGAATTCTAAAACTTTTAATTCTGACGGAATCCTCACATCATATATGGATACAATTTTTGTATTATAACGTCTCGCCCATCTTTGAGCCTGCTCTTTTATAATGGTACAATAAAATCCTGTACCAAAATCTTTCGTATTCCTACTAACCCGTATCTCTGGCTTTTCAACCGCTTGATAGCCACCATGATACACTGTCATCCATGCCATGTTCTTCCTCCCTTCTGATGCCTTTTGCAATATATTTCTCCAAATAAATTATACCATATGACCAAAAACAATAATACTATTATTTCTATCCTTTGCTGTCTAATTCCCTAACATCTCTATATCTTACAGAAAAAATATCACCCACCCAAAACCAGAACGGCTTCGTGCAGGCGATATACCCATACATACTATCTTCACAGGAAGACGTACACTATGCAAATGTATCCGGATCCCTGAAATACTTCCGGTACGTGATAACGAACAAGATGACCGAAAGTGTGGCAGCCAGGTAATCCGTCACCGGCTGTGCCAATGCCACATATCTTGCCGTATGGAACACATGGCTGAATACAAACAGAATCGGCATATACAACAATCCCTGCCGGCTGATTGATAAGATCAGGGATGGCAGTGCCGCTCCGGTTGACTGGATCGCATTGATCATGACGAACAGGATTCCAAGTACCGGACCGGACAGAATATAGATTCTGGAAAACTGCATTCCATAAGTAAATGCATCCGCATTATCTAAGAATGCCGTAACGAGAGGTCCAGCAAAGCCATAGCAGATGATCGTCATCACCACACTTAGTCCAAAAGCAAGTGCCAGGGAGAACTTCAATACCGCAAGATACCGTTTCCGGTCTCTTGCTCCGAAACAAAATCCTAGCAACGGCTGGATACCCGTACCAAGTCCGATCAGCAGCATAACAGCGATCATATTTACCTTCATCGCTACACCAAGTCCCGCAACTGCCATATCTCCATACCCGGCCATTACCTTATTGATTAGAATATTCGATACACTCATCAATACACTGTTAAGGGATGCCGGGATTCCGATTGCCATAACACCCGTTGCAATCCGGTCATTTGCCTGATAATCTTTCGGATGGATTGACAACATGCTTCGCTTTGATACCAGATGACAGATATAGAATACCGCAGAGAACACATTACCAATAACGGTAGCAACTGCCGCACCCACTACATTCCATCCAAAGCCTAAGATCATGATCGGATCTAATACAATATTCATCATGTTACCAAGTATCATTCCGCTCATTGCCGTCTTCGCTCTTCCCTCAGAACGAATAATATTACTGAAGGAATTGCTGACGATCAGAAATGGGATTCCCGCTGCCACAATCCTTAAATACTGTGCTGTATAAAGCAGCGTATCATCACTGGCACCCACCATCCGGCAGACCGGCTCCACAAAGATCCAGATCAACACCATGGCAATACATCCGATCGTCAATCCTGTCCAAAAGCAAAAGGACGATATCTTCTTTGCCCGATCTTCTCTTCCTTCACCCAGCATTCTGGAGATCAATGAAGTACCTCCAATACCAAACAACATACCAACCGCCATAAAGATCAAAAATACCGGCGTGGCAATGGATACTGCTGCCACCATATACGCATTTTTTGTCTGACCAATAAAAAACGTATCTGCCAGATTGTATAAAAGCACCATTAACATACTAATGATCGATGGTACAACATTACTGATTACTGCTTTCGGAACAGGTGCATTCTGAAATATCTCAATTGTCTTTTCCTGTTTGTTCATTTTTCTTTCCCTCTTCTCATTTTGTCTATCGATAGATAATCTGCTTTCTTCCATGTAAATTCTTTCATACGAAAGCCAGTCCATACGAGACTGGCTGATCGTACACAATTCTTATCTATGCCGTCTTACCGGTATATAACTGATAATATTTACCCTTCAGTGCAAGCAGCTCCTCATGATTGCCCTTTTCAATGATCCGCCCATGCTCTAGGACTACAATACAATCACTGTTACGGATCGTTGACAGCCTGTGTGCGATCACAAATGTGGTTCTGCCCGCCATTAACTTATCCATACCATCCTGCACCAGACGTTCGGTACGGGTATCAATGGATGAGGTTGCCTCGTCTAAGATCAATGCAGGCGGATTGGCGATCGCCGCTCTTGCAATCGCAAGTAACTGCCGCTGTCCCTGGCTTAAGTTTGCTCCATCCCCGGTCAGTACCGTATCATACCCCTGCGGTAAATGCATGATAAACTTATGCGCATTGGCAAGCTTAGCAGCCGCAACAACCTCCTCGTCCGTTGCATCTAAGTTACCATACCGGATATTCTCTCTTACTGTATTTGTGAATAAATGTGTATCCTGCAATACAATACCGAGCGAATGTCGAAGATCTGCTTTCTTGATCTTATTAATGTTAATTCCGTCGTACCGGATCTTGCCATCCTGAATATCATAGAAGCGGTTGATCAGGTTCGTAATCGTTGTCTTGCCGGCTCCGGTAGAACCAACGAAGGCAATCTTCTGTCCCGGCTTTGCATATAACTTAATATCATGCAGAACCATCTTACTGTCATCATAGCCAAAATCAACACCATCTAATACCACGCCCCCCTGCAATGGTTCATATGTCACGGTACCATCTGCCTGATGCTCATGCTTCCATGCCCATTTTCCGGTATATTTCTGACTGCTTTCCGTCAGTTCTCCGTCTTTCTCCTCTGCTACGACAAGCTTCACATAACCATCATCCACTTCCGGTTTCTCATCCAACAGACGGAACACACGATCCGCACCGGCAACCGCCATAACAATTGCATTTATCTGCATACTGATCTGATTGATCGGCATGTTAAAGCTCTTATTAAAGCTTAAGAAGCTGGCAAGCGTTCCCAAAGTCAGGCCCCCGATCCCATTCAGTGCCAGCACACCGCCAACGATAGTACATACCACATAGCTCATATTACCAAGCTGGGCATTAACCGGTCCTAACATATTTGCATATTTATTTGCCTGATATGCACTATTAAACAACTGGTCATTGAGGGTATTGAATTCTTCCATACTTTTCTCTTCATGACAGAACACCTTGACTACCTTCTGACCAGACATCATTTCCTCAATATAGCCATTAACCGTTCCGATATCCTTTTGCTGTTTCATGAAATAACTGCCCGACTTTCCGGCAACCACTTTCGTTACCACTAACATGATCGCTACCATAATCAGGGTAGTAAATGTCAGCGGAACACTCAGACGTATCATGCAGATCAATACGGTAATGATCGTAATCGCACTATTTAATAATTGTGGCATACTCTGTGAGATTACCTGACGGAGGGTATCAATATCATTCGTATAGACGGACATAATATCACCATGTGCATGCGTATCAAAATACCTGATCGGCAATCCCTCCATATGGGTAAACAGATCATCCCGAAGATCCCGCAATGTTCCCTGTGTGACATTGACCATCAGCCAGTTATATAACCAGGTGGCAAAGACACCGATCGCATAGAAACCGGCAACTCTTCCGATTGCCCCTGCCAGTCCCGAAAAATCAGGATTGGGTGCTTTTAATAACGGCACAATATAATCATCGATCAATGACTGCATGAACATCGTTCCCTGTGCATTACATACCACACTGGTTAAAATGCTTATAACAACTACGATAATATGAATACGATAATGCCGCATCACATAATCCATTAAACGCTTCAATACTTTGCCCGGATTCTCAACCGACGTTTTTTGTCCTCTCGGGACACGTCCCTTCATTCCCTTTACAGGCTTTGCATCTCTATTCTGTTCCATTAGTTTGCACCTCCTGCTTCATCAAAATCTCCGTTACCACTTGTCTGTGATTCATAGATATCACGATAAATCTCGTTATTTTCTAATAACTGTTCATGTGTACCGAATCCATTTACCTCACCATTTTCCATGACCAGAATACGATCTGCATTCTCCACACTTGAGATTCTCTGTGCAATAATGATCTTGGTCGTATTCGGAATCTCTTCCCGGAATGCCTTCCGGATTCTTGCATCGGTCGCTGTATCAACCGCACTGGTCGAATCATCCAAGATCAGGATCTTTGGCTTTTTCAGTAATGCTCTGGCAATACAAAGTCTCTGTTTCTGTCCGCCGGATACATTCGAACCACCCTGTTCAATATAAGTATCATAGCCATCCGGAAAGCTCTCGATAAAGTCATCCGCACAAGCAAGCTTACAGGCATGAATACATTCTTCCCTGGTCGCATTCTCGTCGCCCCAGCGGAGATTTTCCAATATCGTACCGGAAAACAGTACATTCTTCTGTAATACAACCGCTACTTCATTCCGAAGGGTTTCCAGATCATATTTCCGGACATCCTTGCCACCAACCTTTACGCTTCCTTCTGATACATCATAGATCCGGCTGATCAGATTCGCCAACGATGACTTTGCACTACCGGTTCCACCGATAATTCCAATCGTCTCACCGGAATGGATATCCAGGTTGATATCCTGCAATACCCATTCTTTGGCATTTTCCTTATACCGGAAGTTCACATGTTCAAAACAGATGCTTCCATCCGGCACTTCCATATCCGGATTTTCTGGGTTCGTCAGACTACTCTTTTCCTCTAATACCTCTGCAATACGCTTCGCACTTGCTGTACTCATGGAGATCATAACAAATACCATAGATAACATCATAAGACTCATGAGTATATTCATACAATAAGTGAACAGACTCATCAGTTCTCCGGTCGCAAGCGATGATCCTACGACCATCTTTGCGCCCACCCAGGAGATCAGCAGAATACAGGTATATACCGTTGCCATCATTACAGGTGCATTCATAGATACCACACGTTCTGCTTTTACGAACATATTATATAAACTTCCACTTGCTTTTGTAAAACGGGTTCTCTCATAATCCTCTCTTACAAACGCCTTAACCACACGAATGGCAGATACATTCTCCTGCACACTCTCATTTAAGTCATCATACTTTGGAAATACCTGATTAAAGTACCGTGTTGCAAAGTAAATGATACAGCCTAATATACTTCCTAATATCAATACCGCACACAGATATATGCTTGCTAATCTCGGACTGATAAAGAATGACATACACATGGCACAGATCAGACTGAACAATGCCCGGATACACATACGCAGCATCATCTGGTATGCATTCTGAATGTTCGTTACATCTGTTGTCATACGGGTTACCAACCCTGCGGTTGAGAACTTATCAATATTTGCAAACGAAAATGTCTGTATATTCTCATACATTCCTTTTCTCAGATTCCTTGCAAATCCGGCTGACGCACGGGCACCATATTTACCACCCATAATACCTGCCCACAATCCAATTGCGGCAGCTACCACCATATACACACCCATCTTATAAATGTGATGAATATCTCCTACATTGACGCCTTTATCAATGATTGATGCCATCATTAACGGAATGACCATCTCCATAATGACCTCAATGATCATGAAACATGGAGTCAGAATGGAATCTTTTCGAAATTCTTTTAACTGTTTTCCTAATGTCTTGATCATATACTCACTCCTTTTCTGTCTTCAGTTGTTCTAAATATTCTGCAACATTACTTTGCATCCTTTTCACAACCTTCCGGAATTGTTCAATCTCTTCCTCTGACAATCCCTTTGTTACCTGTTCCTCTAATTCCTGTCTTCTCTGTTCCATATTGTAGTGATACTCTCTTGCCTTATCTGTCAAGACCACCTGTTTCACTCTCGCATTCCCCGGAACACTTTTCCGCTCAATAAAGCCTTTCTCTTCCATAATCTTGAGCGTACCGGAAAGAGACGATTTTCCTACCTTGAACTTCTTCTCCAAGTCTTTTTGATAGATGTTATCCTCCTCATGCTGAATCAAATACCCAATGATCCAGCCATTCATCATAGTCATATTATCATATCCATTCTTACGCATTCCGGCTTCCATTGTCTTCTTAAACATCCGGTCTAATACCTTTAACTGATATCCTACCCGATCCACCTCAGCCTCCGGAATACCGCACAGCTTATCCTGCATACACATACATATTTCTCCTGTCTCATAAGTTTAAGCAAGTGAAATCCTGCTCGTTTCTATATTGTTACGGAACGTTTTTGTTTTATAAGACAAACGTTCCTATAAAGCAAAAAGGTTCGTCACCGTATTGTTTGTTTCCAAACAGTTCGGCAGCGAACCTTATTATAGTGTATTCATTTTTAATTTGCAATAGCAAATTAACAGTTCATATTTAATTCACATTTACTCCAGATTCAAGTGCTTATCAAACAAGCGGTTTGTAACTGCAAAGCATATTGCACCTGCGATCAGGCTCACCACTAATATCGTTCCGAGCACAATATTAAGAATCGCATATCCGCTTGCATTCGCAAATGGATCAAAATTAATATTCGGATCGATGACCACCAATCCCATAACGCCTGCGATCAATAACACATACATTGCGATCACAATAATAATGAATGATGTTATGGAAGCAAAAATTCTCCATTTACCAAATAGCTGTCCAATTGCCATACACATATATACAATCAGAACCGGAATCACATTCCATGCTAATACCAAAAGAACTGCTAATAAGATCGGTAAAATATACTTCGCCTTAAAGTCCGGCATATACCCCGCCCAGATCTTCATCATATCCTTCACTTCCGTTACTTCCTTCGTCCAGTAGTGACCTGACCGGAAAAATGTCTGGCAAAGAATGACAAACACACTTCCGATCAACTGCCAGATCACCCCACCAAGCAACTTTGACCAGATATGGGTAGAAGTCTTCACCGGTAAAGTAAATGTCAGATATGCCCGGTCACTTAACATGGTATTATAGAATCTCGTCACGACAAAAATCTGTAATGCAAAGCCCACCAAAGCAATCAGATATGTATACCCCATATAAGTAAACATCTGTAAGAAGATCTTGCCATCTGCATCCTTCATTGGTAACATGCTGATGACCTTCATAAACACGGTAATGATAGCAGCCACTAAGAAAGTGATTCCCACCTGTAACCGATATGACTTTAATTCATGCTTTAATAACTTTCCTAACATCTGAACACCTCCCGGAATACCTGATCCAATGACTTCTCATAATTCATGCGAATATTGTCTGCCGAATCATAACATACTACATTGCCCTCTTTGATCATAATGACATCATCTAAGATATTCTCAATATCTGAGATCAAATGTGTGGAGATCAGAATACTTCCCTCCTGATTGTAGTTCGTAATGATCGTATCCAATATATAGTCCCGTGCCGCCGGATCAACACCGCCCATCGGTTCATCCAACAAATACAGATCTGCCTTGCGGCTCATGACCAGGATCAACTGCACCTTCTCTTTGGTTCCTTTGGACATCGTCTTCAACTTATCCTCCGGATTAATATTGAGATCCTGTAACATCTGATATGCCTTGTCCTTCTGGAAATTGTCATACATCTCATCAAAGAAATCAACAATCTCTCTTACCGTCTCCCATTTACTTAAATACGTGCGTTCCGGCAGATAGGCAACTATCCCCTTCGTCTCCGGTCCGATCGGCAGACCCAGAATATGAATATCTCCCGCATTCGGTGTCAACAATCCGGCACACAACTTAATAAATGTTGACTTGCCGCTGCCATTTGGCCCAAGCAGACCAATAATTCTTCCCGGTTCTAACTTGAGGTTCACATTGTTCAATGCTTTCTTACCACTATAACACTTTGTAAGTCCATTACATTCTAATAAACTCATCTTCCATCCTCCTCATTATATTCTGTAATCATACGAACCATATCCTGTTTCTCATAACCAAGGGTTGACATCTCCTTATAATAAGTCTGTACATGTGACCTGGCAAATTCATCCTTTGTCTGCTCAATCAGTTGGATATCCTCCGTAATATATCTTCCGGTTGTACGAACGGCATATACAAGATTCTGCCGTTCTAATTCCGCTAACGCCTTCTGCATGGTATTCGGATTCACTTTTGCTTCCTGTGCTAATTCCCGCACGGGCAGGAGCTTCTCACCCGGTTCATACTGTCCGGATACGATCCGGCGCTTTAATTCCTCTAATAACTGTGTATAGATTGGTAGTCCTGATTTGATCTCCCAACTCATAACCATCCTCCTTTCTTGTATTATCTAGTTAGTACAATAATACATTAAGACAACTTTGTCAATACCTTTCATGTTATTTTCCCCAAAAAAGAAATTCCTCTTAAACAGATCACAAAATTACCCAATCTGTTTAAAAGGAACTTTTTTCAAAGTCTATATTGGCTTTTTCTATTCTTTCTCATTCACAGTTTCCACTTCCGGCACCTTACGGATCCGTACTTTACTGATCATTCTTCCCTGCCTTGCAATTGCAATAAACACAAAGCCCTGATAAGTAATCTGGATGGATTCTTTGTCCTCCGGCAAATGTCCTAACTCATATAGCATGAATCCATTCACCGTATCAATATCTTCATCCGGAAAAGTAATCCCGAACAGATCTTCCAACTCTTCCAATTCCGTGCTGCCATTTACAATATAACCCTGACCTTCCGCTAATTTGCGTATGTCTGTCTCTTCCTCGTCATGCTCATCTAAGATATCTCCTACGATCACTTCTAAGATATCCTCTAATGCAACGATCCCTTCTGTCTGTCCATATTCATCCACTACAATTGCCATGTGAATCTTATTCGCCTGCATCTCATTAAACAGCTTGCTGATCTTCTGTGTCGGATGAATGTAGAACGGTTCCCCGCCTAATTCTCTTACAATCTGATGCGGATCCTGTAAATAAGCTGCAACCGCTTCTTTGATATGTAATACTCCGATGATATTATCCATATCTTCTTCATAGATCGGATAACGGGAGTATGAATTCTCAAGCATAATATCTAACGCCTCTGTAATATCCACATCCGATTCAATCCCTACAATCTTCTGTCTTGGCGTCATAACATCCCTTGCTTCTTTGTCACCAAATTCAAACACATTGGATATCATCTCTGCTTCATCTGTCTCAATCGCACCCTGTTCGTGTCCCTCTTCAATAATGGAACGAATCTCTTCTTCTACTGCCTCTGCCTGGTCCTCCCCATTCTTCTTATTAAATAATGCCTTCAGGCTTCCGGGCCCACCAATTGCCATGTATAAACCTTCCTCTCTCAACTACTTTTTTGCAATCAGATATAACAGATCAAATGCATATCTAATTGCATTTACCGTATCTCAATACTTGCTACGTTCTATGGAATATATCACGTTTTTGTAAAATGGTCAACTCATTTAACTAGATTTTAACAGTCATTCTTATAATGCAAGACTAATCTTCAATGCCTGATTCACATTGTACATAATCTCATCATCCAAATGGCATACCTTCTCCCGAAGTCTTTGTTTGTCAATTGTCCGTACCTGCTCTAATAATATCACCGAATCCTTTGCAATCTCACACCGGCTTGCCGCCAACTCCACATGTGTCGGAATCTTCGCCTTATTCTGTCTGCTTGTGATTGCTGCACAGATCACCGTCGAGCTGTGACGGTTTCCTGCTTCATTCTGTATGATCAATACCGGTCTGACACCACCTTGTTCCGAACCAACAACCGGTCGTAAATCTGCGTAATAGATATCCCCTCTTGTCACTAACAATGGTACCACTCTCCAATTATAGATTCCTGATGTCTGCCTTGTACACGCACTTTATGTATCGTACCCATGTGCGGCTGTTCCTCGCATCAGGTACTCTAAGTATTACCATTGTATTCAGACTCTATTCCATTCGTGACAGATTTCCTCATTCTTCAGGAAACAGATAATTTTTTACCTCTACCACCTTGCCATCTCTGTGGTAAATGCGTGGCACACGGCGGTTCACATCGCAGACAAACTCATAATTAAAGCTGGCTGACATATCCGCTAATTCTTCCACCGATATCCGGTTGTCACCCTGTGTTCCTACTAATACAACCTCATCACCTGTCTGAACCTCCGGGATATCTGTAACATCAATCATTGTCTGATCCATGCAGACACGACCCACGATCGGTGCATACTGTCCCCGGACTAACATTCTGCCCTGGTTTGATAATGCCCTTGGGTATCCGTCTGCATAACCGACACCAACCGTTGCAATGGTTCGTTCTTCCGGTGTTGTATAGGTTCCGCCATATCCGATCGTCTGACCTGCCGGAACTTTCTTCACATAAGTAACATGAGACTTCAGTTCCATTGCAGGATACAGCACATTCAATTCTGTATCCATCTCATCTGACGGGTACAGACCGTAGGTTGAAATACCGGAACGTACCATATCGTAGGTATCATTTGGCATCTCCATAATACCTGCACTATTGGAAATATGCCGGATTGCAAAGGTAACACCTGCTTCCTCTAACCATTTCACCATCTGGGTGTACTTCTCTAGCTGTGCATATGCCAAAGACTTATCCTTAGCATCCGCTTTGTAATAATGTGTAAAGATTCCTTCTACATTCAGATTCGGAAGCTTACGGATTGCCACAATCTCCGGTACACTTTCCTTCACGCAGGCAAAACCGATCCGGTTCATTCCGGTATCAATCTTGATATGCAGTTTTCCTTCCTTGCCCTGTCTTCCGGCTTCTTCGGAAAGTGCCTTCGCCTGTTCTAGTGTAAAGATGGTCTGCGTAATATCGTACTTGACAATATCCGGGAACAAGCTCTCATCCGTCACTCCTAAGATCAGGATCGGTTTGGTGATTCCCGCAAGACGCAATTCCACTGCCTCATCTATACAGGCAACCCCGTAATAATCAGCCAGATCATCTAACGCATTTGCCACCTCAATCGAGCCATGACCATAAGCATTTGCCTTGATCACTGCTAACAGCTTCTTCCCTGCCGGAATACGGCTTCTCATCGTCTCAATGTTCTTCCGTATCGCAGACAGATCAATATCTGCCTGTATTCTATAGTATTTACTCATGTCTCATGACCTCCCCTATATAGGATATAATATCTGAAGCTAACATTGCATAATTGCCCTTGTGTTCTGCGGCAAGATCACCTGCACGGCAATGAACATAAGTACCCATTCTGGCTGCATCTGCAAGCGTCAGCCCACCGGCTAACATACCTGCAATGATACCTGCTAACACATCACCGGAACCTCCTGTTGACATGCCGTTATTCCCTGCCAGATTCATATAGGTCTGCTGACCACCATTCGTTGCAATGCTTTTGGCATCCTTTAACACCAGCGTTACCTGCATTTTCTTCGCAAACTCCCTCGCAATGGCAAACCGGTTCTTTGCAATCTCTTCTACCGGTCTTTGAATCAGCCGGCTCATTTCCTTCATATGCGGTGTCATAATGATCTGCACCGAAGAGGTTCTTAATAACTCTATATTGTTCGATAATATGTTAAGTGCATCTGCATCTACAACCATCGGAACCTCCGCATTCATCAAAAGCTCATACAGCATTCGTTCCGATACGGTATCCACGCCAAGTCCCGGGCCAACCACAATTACGGTAGCCCATTGTAAAGCATCCTCGATACATGCAAGCGCCCCTTCATAATCGTCATATGTCATCATAACCGCTTCCGGTAACTGTGACTGCAGGATTGTCCGGTTGCTCTCATGCGTATAGATCTTCACAAGTCCTGCACCGGTTGAATACGCTGCTTTCGAGCAAAGAAATGCAGCTCCTGACATATTCTTGCTTCCTGCAATCACCGCTACTCTGCCATACGTTCCTTTGTTCGAGTTGTTGACTCTCTTCGGCAGCTTATCCAGATCACTGTTGTCATAGGCGTAGATCATCGGCTTGACATGTGCAACCGCCTGTGCCGGAAATCCGATCGGCTTACAGATCACCGTACCACACGCATCAATTCCATCTAAGAAGAACATTCCAAGTTTCTTAAGTCCAAATGTAACTGTATAATCCGCATAAAATGCCGCTCCTAACACTTCTCCTGTCGTCGCATCAATACCGGATGGTATATCAATTGCAATCTTAATGGCATCCATATGATTCATTGCCTCAATTGCTTTTTTCTGAATGCCCTGTACTTCTCTTGAAAGTCCTACTCCAAATATTCCATCCACGATCACGGCATACTCCTTATTCGGAATTGTCTTTCGGAAACGAACGCCCATATGATGTAATATGCTCCATTGCTGTTGGAATCCCTGTGATACTTTTTCAAAGCCTCCAATATAATAAATATCCACCTTATATCCCCGTTCTAACAGGATTCTTCCTACTGCAAGACCATCTCCGCCATTATTACCGCCTTCCACAACGATCAATACTCTGCCATGAGATACATTAAGCCGTTCAATCTCTTCTACCACACTAAGTGCAGCCCGCTCCATCAAAACAGCAGAGGGAATACCAATCTTATCCATTGTATATGCATCAATTGCCTGCATTTCTTTTTTGGTTACAATATATTGCACGCCGCCTCATCCCCTTTCATGCAACCAATACGCAATATAGCAGAAAAACTGTTATGCTTCTTTGCATGTCTGTACAGTTTTTCTGCTATTAAAATACCTTTTATGATCAATAATTATGTAAACCGGAAAACATATTCGTTCTCCACATAAATTATCCTCTTATTTAAAGTATTCTACACCAGATTCGAAGATCAACTGATTCTGATCGCCATAAATGTTGATTGCAACAGAGTCATCTCTTCTCTCTGAATGTGCCATCTTACCAAGCACACGTCCGTCCGGACTTGTAATACCCTCAATTGCCGCATAAGAACCATTGACGTTGTAGTTCTCATCCATGGTCGGATTACCATCAATATCCACATACTGTGTAGCTACCTGACCATTTGCAAATAACTGATCGATCCATTCTTTGCTTGCAACAAAACGTCCCTCGCCATGTGAGATTGGCACGGTATAGACACCACCCAATGTTGCTTTCTTAAGCCATGGGCTCTTGTTTGTTACAACCTTTGTATATACCATCTTAGACTGATGACGACCAATACTGTTCATTGTCAGTGTTGGTGAATCTTCCTTCTGGGATGTAATCTTACCGTATGGCACAAGACCAAGTTTGATCAATGCCTGGAAACCATTACAAATACCAAGAACCAGACCGTCTCTCTCATCCAGCAACTTCATGATCTCATCTTTCAGCTTTGCATTACGGAATGCAGTTGCAAAGAACTTCGCACTACCTTCCGGTTCATCACCTGCTGAGAATCCACCAGGGAACATCACGATCTGTGACTGTGCAATCGCCTTCTCGAAAGCTTCTACCGAATCAAGAATATTCTGTTCTGTCATATTCTTAAATACGATTGTCTCTACTTCGGCACCGGCACGCTCAAATGCCTTTGTTGAATCATATTCGCAGTTCGTGCCTGGGAATACCGGAATAAATACCTTTGGTTTCGCCACTTTATTCTTGCATACATAAATCTCTTCTGTTTTGTACACATTCTCTCTTACTTTTTCCTGTTTTACGTCTGAAGAGGTTGGGAATACTTTCTCCAATGTATCTGTCCAGGCTGCAATTGCCTCATCCATTGTAATCTCTGCATCCTTGTAGCGGAATACCGGCTCCTTCGTAGTGCGGCCGATCACAATTACCGGTACAGTCAGATCCGTAATATCC
>Ga0129310_1000768_pt1 | contig 34044 bp, 29 predicted proteins | sample Go1ome_2_FD_94433 | JGI IMG/M metagenome (GOLD analysis project Ga0129310, IMG submission 94433) | Western lowland gorrila individual fecal microbial communities from Wisconsin, USA - Go1022A metagenome | ecosystem: Host-associated > Mammals > Digestive system > Large intestine > Fecal | place... | reverse complement strand
TCTATTAGAAATCCCCTGACAGTCTTCACTGCAGAGAACCTTCATAGGCAGGTTCAAGGTTAACTCATTACCAACCAGCTGGTCGACATCCAGATTATAACCATTAATATAGAACTGCTCATCCAAAGCCTCTACCCGCTCCTCCTCTGTCCGGTTCATGTCCAGTTCCTGGTCAATCTCCAGATGAAAGGGAACTTTCACCGGTTCCAAGCACCTGCCGCACGGCATCTCAAGGCTTAGGTCAGCCTCTCCTGTCACAGTAAGTATCTTATCGCCCCGGTTTGTTATCACCAGGGTCACCGGCTGTTTTTCCACAATCTCATAGGTGCCGTCCGGCGCCTGAAACTGTGTCATATCCAGCTCCTGGGTATAAGTTTTAGACTTTCCCTCCACGGGAAACAGTTCCGATAAATTAATCAGCATACCATATACTCCTTGATATGCACCTATGCTATTATACATAGGTGCAAGGGGTTTGTCAATAAAAAGTTTCCAGAAATACGCAATTTCTTATGGAAATTTACTGAACCAGGTCAAGAGTCTCTCTTGCGATCGCCAGCTCCTCATTGGTTGGGATCAGCATAACCTTTACCTTGGAATCAGCAGAAGAGATCACTCTCTCCTCGCCGCGTATATTGTTAAGCTCGTCATCGATCTTCACACCCATGTAAGCCAGGTTCTCACAAATAGCCTTTCTTCCGGCCTTGTCATTCTCACCAACGCCTGCGGTAAACGCGATCGCATCTACGCCGTTCATGGCTGCTGCGTAAGCGCCCACATACTTGGTCACGCGGTAGATGAACGCATCCAGTGCAACTTCTGCCAGATGGTTGCCCTCTGCCTTAGCATTCTCAATATCGCGGAAGTCACTGGAGATACCGTTTGTCATACCGTAAACACCGGACTTCTTATTCAGAATATTCAGCATCTCGTTGATATCAAGGCCCTCCTTGTTCATGATGAACTGAAGCACGGCAGGATCCACGTCACCGCTTCTGGTTCCCATGATCAGTCCTTCAAGAGGCGTTAATCCCATGCTGGTATCCACGCACTTGCCGCCGATGGAAGCAGACACGCTGGAGCCGTTCCCCAGGTGGCAGACGATCACCTTTGCGGTCTTGGGATCCAGGCCGCCGAACTTGATAGCCTCAGCAGATACGAACTTGTGGCTTGTTCCGTGGAAGCCGTAGCGGCGGATGCCGTATTTCTCAAAGTACTCATGAGGGATCGCATACATATATGCTTTCTCAGGCATGGACATGCCAAACGCAGTATCAAATACAGCAACATTGGGCGTTCCTGGCATAGCAGCCTCACATGCCTCGATTCCCATCAGGTTTGCCGGGTTATGCAGAGGTCCAAGGTCAAAGCATTCACGGATCACTCTCTTTACATCCTCGTTCACAACAATGGAATCGCTGTACACAGTGCCGCCGTGCAGTACGCGATGTCCGATGGCGGAAATCTCGCTGGTATCCTTGATCACTCCGTGGTCTGCATCCTGCAGTGCTTCCATTACCATCTCAATGGCCGTCTTGTGGGTTGGCATCGGCTTCTCGATCACGAACTTGTCCTTGCCGGAAGGCTGATGGGTCAGCTTTGAGCCTTCGATTCCGATCCTCTCGCAAAGTCCCTTTGCCACTACACTTTCATTCTCCATATCAATTAACTGATATTTTAAAGAGGAGCTGCCGCAATTGATTACTAAAATCTTCATATTGTAATATTCTCCTTAATCTTATTAATTATACTGGCACTGTACAGCGGTAATAGCCACAACACCTACAATGTCATCTGCAGAGCAGCCTCTGGATAAATCGTTAACAGGCTTTGCAATACCCTGGCACATTGGGCCGTAGGCTTCTGCCTTGCCAAGTCTCTGCACCAGCTTGTATCCGATATTGCCTGCATCCAGGTCCGGGAATACCAGTACGTTCGCATGTCCGGCCACCTTGCTGCCCGGAGCCTTGGACTCGCCGATCTCAGGAACAATGGCTGCATCCAGCTGAAGCTCGCCGTCCAGTTCCAGTTCAGGAGCCATCTCCTTAGCCAGTCTGGTTGCCTCTACCACCTTGTCCACATCTGCGTGGCTTGCACTGCCTTTGGAGGAATGGGAAAGCATCGCAACCTTGGCATCCCTTCCTGTGAGCAGCTTAAAGCTCTCAGCAGAGGATACTGCAATTGCCGCCAGTTCTTCCGGATTCGGATTCTGGTTCAGGCCGCAGTCGGCAAATACAAAGGTTCCATTATCGCCAAACTGGCAGTCCGGAACTTCCATGAGGAAAAATGCGGATACCAGCTTTGTGCCTGGCTTGGTCTTGATCACCTGCAGGCATGGACGCAGTGTGTTGGCAGTGGAATGGCAGGCGCCGGATACCATACCGTCCGCATCGCCCTTTTTGATCATCAGGCAGCCGTAGTATGCATAATCATTCAGAATGGTTTCCCTGGCCTTTTCCTCGGTCATGCCTTTGGCTTTTCTCAGTTCTACGAATAAATCTATATACTCCTGAGTTTTCTCATATGTCTGTGGGTTGATAATGGTTGCGCCGGACACGTCCAGTCCGTTGCTGTGCTCACCGATATCCTCCGGTGTTCCGATAATAACAAGATTTGCCAAATCCTCTTTTAAAATCTTCTCAGCAGCCACCCATGTCCTGCGGTCCATAGACTCTGGAAGAACAATGGTCTTCTTATCTGCTCTTGCTTTTTCTTTAATAACATCAATAAATCCCATGGTATACCCCTTTCCTTATTGTAAATAATGCATATAGACTTATTATATACGCAGTGAATGGGGGAAACAAGTTGAATTTAACAAATTCTTGCATTTTTTTAAGTACTCTGCATATATATGTTTTTACGGAATAGCAAAGGCACCGGGCCTTATTCTGTCCTATATAGACTTTAGGGTATCCAGATTCTTGAAGAATATCCAATCATTTACATATTTAAAAGGCGTCTGTGCAGATGCTGTTGATCCCAGCCGTGCACAGGCGCCTTTGCTGCCTGCAATGTGTATTAAATTTTCTCGTAACGGTCTACATTGATCACAAAGATGGTGGCTCCGCCCACTTCCACGGTCATGGGCATGGTGGCGTAATTCACCATGGTGGTACCGGAAATGTATGGCATGTTCACTGTAAGCTTCTGGTGCTGCCCGCACTCCTGCTTGATGATATCAATAACTTCCTGCACCTTATCGTCTTCCGCACCGATCATAAGTGTGGTATTGCCCTTTTTTAAAAATCCGCCTGTGGTCGATAACCTTGTTACGCTGTAGTGGTGTTGGGTTAACTGGCTTACTACATCATCTTCGTTGTCGTTCCTTACGATTGCATAAACTAATTTCATAAGCTGAACCTCCTTTAATGTCTATTAGGTTCAGTATATCATATTTTCCATAAAATAGGTATAAATATTTATTGGTATTTTGTAACAGTTCAGGGCGGCTTATGTCCTTGACCTATTCGGTATCTTATGAATTAGCTGCCGGTTTTGTGCCCAATGTCACCTGCACCTCATGCTCCACATAAGCCCCGTTTACCAGAGACTGGACTGTGAGTGTAACGGTGGAACCGCCTTCATAATAGGTAAGCATCTGCTTTAGCTCCTCCATATTAGTCACAGACTGGCCGTCAAACTTGGTGATGATATCCTTTTCCTTTAATTCGGAGGACGCTGCCGCTCCGCCTTCCACGATCTTATACACGTAGATTCCCACCGGCATACCGAACTCCTGGGCTGCCGATGCGTCAATATTGGTTCCCTGGATCCCCAGGTAGCCCTGCGCGCTCTCGGTAACTGCAACACGTGTTTTCTTGGTCATCAGGTTATTTAAAATTTCCTGTGCCTTTGAAATCGGAATGGCAAAACCCATGCCCTCCACCTCGGTGGAAGCCGTCTTGGCCGCATTGATCCCGATCACATTTCCATTAAGGTCGATCAGCGCACCGCCGCTGTTGCCTGGGTTGATCGCAGCATCGGTCTGGATAAATGTCCTGGTGATCCCGCTGCTGTCCGTGATCTCCCGGTCAAGGGCGCTGACATAGCCAACCGTAACGGACTGGCCGTATCCAAGGGCGTTTCCTATGGCAACTACCTGCTGGCCTACCTTAATATTGTCCGAATCCCCAAGGGATGCAACCTTTATCTTGCTCATGGTATCAGAAGGTATATCCTGTAACTGCACTGCGATGATCGCCAGGTCGGAAGCTGAATCCGTACCCTTTACCGCCGCGCTCACATCATTGTTGTCCACAAATGTGACTTTAAGGTCCTGGGCGCCGTCCACCACATGGTTATTGGTGGCAATGAGAAGCTCGGTATCCGTCTGGTTGACAATAATTCCCGAGCCGCTGCTCTGTGCCTGATAGGTCTGTGGCATTCCAAAGAAATCCCTTTGCTGCACTGTCATGGTATCATTGATGGCCACAATGGAGGGCATTACGTTCTCCACGATCCCTGACACATCGGTCACTGCCGCCACGGTTGCCGCATTGTCACTGTTTTGTGTGGTAACCGCGGGCGCCACCTGCGGGATCTGAGCCTGGGTCTGGACCTGGGCCGTGGTTGTGCCGTAAAGGCCGGTCATCCTGGCTCCCAGATAGCTGACACCTGTCATCACACCGCCTGATACTGCACCGAACAGGACGGCTGCGGCTGTGATCCCTGCCGCCCGTTTCACCCAAGTTCCTTTCTTTGGGCCACGGTGAGGATTGCTTGATCCGTTTCCATGGTGACCGCCTCCATTCACGGTCTGCTGGGAATATATGGGATCATATCCCGGCTGTCGGCTGTTTCCATATGACGGGCCATAACCGTTATTTCCCTGGTTCCGGGAATCCTCCGGCTTTGGAGTGGTCCAGTTCACGGTTGTCTCCGGCATATTTCCTTCGGGGTTTGTATTTTCATTTAAGTTTCTGTTTTCGTTCTCGTACATAAAAAAGTCTCCTTTCATACATTTCTCTATTTTATTTTTTTGATGTTACCCTTTTGATAGTTATAAATATACTCAGGATTTATGGTGGAATTGTGAAGTGATTGTGGAGAATTTGTGTTCGATTTATTATAGATTTATAAACTGAATATAAACTAATTCCAATCCAGACCAAGGAATACTGGACGCGGGTGTGGATTACAGATATAATGGACATGATAAAAAACAGGAAAATGATCAAAATGATACATGATATGAGGTGACAAATTATGAAACTGACCGGAATCATTGCCGAATACAATCCCTTTCACAGTGGTCACGAATTTCATATAAACAAATCCAAAGAACTGACAGGCTCGGATTTCTGCGTGGTGGTCATGAGCGGGGATTTTGTACAGCGGGGAGAACCGGCTGTATACAGCAAATATCTGCGCACCAGGATGGCCCTGGCCTGCGGCGCCGATCTGGTGGTGGAAATGCCCTCTGTGTTTGCTGTCAGCAGCGCCGAGGACTTTGCTGCCTGCGGCGTGGCGCTTCTTACCGCGCTGGGCGCAGTGGATACCATTTGTTTTGGCAGCGAGGACGGTTCCATTCAGGATATCCAGACCGCGGCCGCACTGCTGGCAGATGAAAGTCCGGTATTTTCCGCCGCCCTGTCCCAGGGCCTGCGCCGCGGCCTCAGCTGGCCCCAGGCCAGAAACCACGCCCTTTTGGAAATGGCAGGGGAACACAAAGACATTCCCTTAAGCCGGGACAGCCTGAACAGCCTGCTGGGCTCTCCCAACAATCTGCTGGGTATAGAATACTGCAAAGCCATTATCCGCAGCCGCAGTTCCCTGAAACCAGTGACCGTTAAGCGCAGCGGACAGGGCTATCACGATCAGGAGCTGGAACACGGACAGGCTTCCGCCTCCGCCCTGCGCAGCCTTTTGACAAAAAAAGAGCAGGACACAGCAATGCGCCTGCTCACTTCCCATGTGCCTGCCGCGATCCTTCCCCTGTACCGGGAGGAACCCCCTGTCACAGCCCAGGACCTCTCCGGTCTGCTGGATTATGCCCTGCTCTCCTTATCCCTAGAGAACCGGGACCTGTCCGTTTACGCGGATCTGTCCAGGGAAATGGCCTCCCGCCTGGACACACGCCTTCTGGAACAGGAGTCATGGGAGGGACGCATCCGGCAGCTGAAAACCAGGCAGTACACTTACACCCGTGTCAGCCGCGCCCTTCTCCATCTCCTCCTAGGCATTACGGACCGTGATATGGAGGAATATAAAAGCGCAGGGTATGCACCCTACGCCCGTATTCTTGGTTTTAAAAAGGAATCAAAGGAACTGCTCTCCGTCCTGAAAAAGCAGTCCGCCGTTCCGCTGGTCACAAAGACGGCTGATGCATCACGCATCCTTTCAGGGCCATCCATGTCCATGCTGAACCGGGATATCTACGCCTCCCATGTGCGCCAGAGCATTCTGGCACATACCTATGGATACAGGACCAGGAATGAGTACACCCAGCCGGTGTGCATCCTGTGATCCCTTGTACAGGAGATTTGGGGGCCGGACGTTCCGGGTACAGCAATTCCGGTGTCAGGGGACCAGAGGTTTAGGGGGCAGCAGTTCAGGGTCTAAGAGCTCCGGGGCCAGCAGTTTTACAATTGTGGGCTCTACTCCCATAAATCCTGTCAGCTCCCTGATCCGGCTTCCATTGTCCTTTTTCTTTCCCTGAAGAATGGCACGAATCAGGATATTCTTAGGCGTGTGCTCCATGTCAATAAATTCCAGTATCTGGGTTCTATATCCCCTGTATTCCAGTACCTGTCCCCGAATGGCATCCGTGTAGAGAGCGGCCATCCGCTCCCTGATCAGGCCGTATTGAAGCACCGGCTTCATCAGGTCGTTCTCCATCTGTTTTGCCAGCTCATGCTGGCAGCAGGGCACGGAGAGGATCACCTTCGCCCCCCAGTCCACGGCCTTTTCCAGGGCATAATCCGTGGCCGTATCACACGCGTGGAGCGTTACCACCATATCCGCATGGTCCACGCCCTGGTAGGAGGCAATGTCTCCGTGGAAGAAATCCAGCCTGTCATATCCGTACTGCCTGCCAAGACTGCTGCAGTGGTCGATCACGTCCTGCTTTAAGTCCAGGCCGATGATGTGCACGGGATATTCCTTAAGCACCTTCAGGTAGTAATACATGGCAAAGGTGAGATATGATTTCCCGCACCCGAAATCAATGATCGTGGTCTCTTCCGCCTGGTCCAGATTGGGAAGGATATCTTCTATAAACTCCAGGAAACGGTTGATCTGACGGTACTTGTCATAACGGCTGCTGACGATCTTCCCCTCTTTTGTCATAACGCCCAGGTCCACTAAAAAGGGGACCGGCTTTCCTTCCTCCAGGATATACTGTTTTTTCCGATTGTGGGAAAGGGCGGCGGTTCCTGCCTGGATCCGCGCGGGCCGGCCTGAAGACCGCTTCACCTTCACGGTCACCTTTCCCTTTTTACTCACAAGGATCAGGGCGCTTCCATTGGCTGAGGCGATCTCCGCCTGCCGGAAACTCCCGTCCAGCAGCGCCTTTATATAGTCCACTGCCTCTTCCTTATTCATATTGCGGTGAAATGCCTGCTTTCCCACCTGTTCCTCGGCCTGGAATACCAGCTCCCCCTTTAACAAAAGGGGACGCAGACGCGATTTTGCCATTACATCTTTGTCCACGGGATTACTCAGCAAAATCCGTTCCAGTGATCCGTCCATAAACAGATTCAGCGCCCGCTCCACATCCCTTAACTCTTCCTGATTCATGTTTTCCTCCCATTGAGACTCCCACTGCTTTCGGTGCAGACCCCTAACCCAAAAGCTGTTTTGCGATTCCCGGCAGCTGTGCCATATATTCCAAACTGGCTGCCGCCCCATCTGTTCTTCCATACCCATAGGCTGCATGGACAAAAGGGACTCCTGCCGCTGCCGCCGCTGCCTGGTCCATGGCCGTATCGCCCACGTAGAAGCACTGGTCCAGATGATTTCTTCTGACCACCATCCTGATATTATCGCCCTTGGGAAGTCCGGTGTTTCCAAAGCATTCCCTGTCCCTGATATATTCCTCCAGCCCCCAGCTTTTCAGCAGTACTTCAATGTACCCGCGCTGGCAGTTGCTGACAATAAACAGCTCATATTGCCTGGCAAGCCGGATCAGAGTCTCCTTCACATCGGGATACAGGGGACCGGGATGGCTTAAGAGATAATGGTTCTCATATTCCATGCACTCAGTCATCAGTTTCATGCATGCCTCATGGGTGAGGGATGGAAAAAATGTCTTTCCCAGTTCATCCATGGTTTTTCCCATATTGTCATACATGTCCTGTGCCGTGATCTTCACATCCAGATCAGGATGCTTTGAAAGCACCTCATTCCAGGAATCCGCCACCTGTACGGCCGCATCCCACAAAGTTCCGTCCACATCAAATATAATTCCTTTTTTCATACCGGCTCCTTTTTGCGCGCCGCTCCCACAGTCTGCGTCCGCGCTTTAATTCTCTGCATCCACCCAGGCATTCCTCAACAGCTCCGGATGCGTCTGCAAATGTGCGTAATCATTGAATCTCTCCATAAGGAAACGGCCTGTTTCCCTGTTCCAGCACAGTTCTGTAATGCTGCAGTTTTCAAGACTGGATCCCAAAAGCCGCCACTTGGCCATGGGGATTCCCAAATAATGGGCAGTCATGGGCCGGATGACCCCGCCATGGGTCACCACCGCGATCCGCTCATAGCCGCTTCGGACCATTTCCATAAACACCGGTTCCGCCCTGCGCACCACATCAGATGCACATTCTCCACCAGGATAAGGAATATCCTCCTCCATACGGTTCTGCCGCTCCTTAAATGCCTGATATTTTACTGCAATGGCTTCATCCGTCATGCCTTCCATGTCCCCAAAGCTTATCTCCCTGAGTTCCGGACGTATGATATGCTCCACATTCCAGTACAGGTTGGCTGCCTGGGCCGTTTCCACGGCACGCAGCAGATTGCTGGAATATACAACCTGTATGTTTTCATGAAACAGGCGCTCTCCTAAGAGAGACGCCTGCCTGTAACCTTCTTCACTTAAATCAACATCCACATTGCACAGCTTGCTGCACTGCCGTCCATGCCGGATCAAATAAAGCTTCATATGGATTCCCCCTGATCAGTTCTTAAAGCTGTGGATGGGGGCCGGAATCCTTCCTCCCCTGGTAACGAACTTCTCACAGGAAAACGTGTTGACCGGGATAATCGGCGCATAGCCCAAAAGCCCGCCAAACTCAGCTGTATCTCCCACCTTCTTGCCGATCACCGGGATCAGGCGCACTGCGGTGGTCTTCTGGTTGATCATGCCGATGGCCGCCTCATCCGCTATGATACCTGCAATGGTGGTGGATGGAGTGTCACCCGGTATGGCGATCATATCCAGTCCTACAGAGCATACGCAGGTCATGGCTTCCAATTTTTCAAGGGTAAGGGCGCCCAGACTTACGGCATCGATCATTCCCTGGTCCTCGCTGACAGGAATGAATGCGCCGCTTAAGCCGCCCACGTAGGAGGAGGCCATTACGCCGCCCTTTTTCACCTGGTCATTGAGCATGGCAAGGGCTGCCGTGGTCCCCGGTGCCCCTACGCGTTCCAGACCGATCTCCTCCAGGATTTCAGCCACGCTGTCGCCCACAGATGGTGTGGGAGCCAGGGAAAGGTCAATAATGCCAAATGGGATCCCCATACGCCTGGAGGCTTCCTGGGCCACCAGCTGTCCCACACGCGTGATCTTAAATGCAGTCTTCTTGATCGTCTCGCACAGGACCTCGAAATTCTCTCCTCTGGCCTTTTCAAGAGCCACCTTCACAACTCCCGGGCCGCTGACCCCTACGTTAATGATGGCATCCGCCTCTGTGACGCCATGGAATGCCCCTGCCATAAAGGGGTTGTCATCCGGCGCATTACAGAATACCACCAGCTTTGCACAGCCCAGGGAATCATTGTCCCTGGTGGCCTCTGCCGTCTCCTTCACGATCCTGCCCATAAGCTCCACTGCATCCATGTTAAGCCCTGTCTTGGTGGAACCCACATTGATGGAACTGCAGATACGCTCGGTCTCGGCAAGCGCCTGTGGAATGGAAAGGATCAGGTTTCGCTCCGCTGTGGTCATGCCCTTGCTTACAAGGGCGGAATAACCGCCGATAAAGTTTACCCCCACTTCTTTGGCAGCCTTGTCCAGAGTTCTTGCAATGGTGACAAAATCCTCCGGGCATTTACAGGCCGCCCCTCCCACCAGTGAGATCGGAGTGACGGAAATACGTTTATTAACAATGGGGATACCAAAATCACGTTCAATATCCCGGCCCGTGGCCACCAGATCCTTTGCCAGGGTGGTGATCTTGCGGTAAATGTTCTCATTTACCCGATCCAGATTGCTGTCCACGCAGTCCAGAAGGCTGATGCCCAGAGTAATGGTACGCACGTCCAGTTTCTCGTGCTCGATCATATTGTTGGTTTCATTTACTTCATATATATTAATCATGTCCTGTTGACCCTTTCTTATGAATGACTCAGCGCTGTCCTGTGAGCGCCGGATTGCAGGCTTGCGTCTGAACCTGAATCAGATCCTGTGCATCTTTGTAAAAATGTCTTCCCTCTGGATCTTAACCTTAACGCCCATTTCCTCACCTGCGCGTTCCAGCTCCTCTGATACCAGTCCAAAGGACTTGGTCATGGCGCCCACATCCACGATCATCATCATGTTAAAGTAACCCTGCACGATGGTCTGGGAAATGTCAAGAATGTTAATCTGATTGTCTGCCAGATAGGTACATACTTTTGCGATGATCCCTACTGTGTCTTTTCCTACTACAGTGATAATTGCTTTGTTCATTTTCATTCTCCTCATACCATTTTTTCCCTGTAATCCATAGGGGATATATTTATCTTTTGACATTGTAGCATATGTTTTTAAAATTGTCTGCCTGGTTTTCAGATTTTTTTGTTCGCTGCCACGGCCCGGCAATTAAAAAGGGAAGGCAGGCGCCTTCCCTTTTACTTACAAGTACACGATCTCGCTCATATGATCCCTGCCCGCCACCGAGATGGAAAAATCGGAAGCACCATACGGGCAGTCTCCCTCGTCAATCTCCAGACGGACCGTCTCATATGCCAGTTCCTCATAGTTGTTCTCCTTGCTCAGATGTCCCAAAAAGACCTTTTTCAGCTTATCGTGGAGAACGCAGTTCAACAGCCTGCCCGCATTTTCGTTGGACAAATGGCCGTGGTCCCCTAAGATCCTTCGTTTCAGGTAATAGGGATAGGGGCCTGTCTCCAACATGCGGACATCATGGTTGGATTCCAGTAAAAGGGCGTCCAGTCCCTGGAGGTTATCGATTATGTACTGGTCAAAATGCCCCATATCCGTGGCAACCGCCACCGATTTGTCACCGCAGTTCACTCTGTATGCAACGGGATTAGCCGCATCATGGTCGATTTTAAAGGGCCTCACATTCAGGTCCCCCAGTGTAAAATCCACATCAGGGCAGATGGGAGTAAGCAGATCCCTATCAAACTCTCCCAGACTTCCGGATGAGGCGATCTCGTCCAATGTCTCCCTTGTACCGTATACCGGCACGTGGTATTTCCTGGATAGTACTCCCAGCCCTTTAATGTGGTCCGAATGCTCATGGGTAATCAGGATTCCATTCACATCATTCCCGCTAAGGCCAATCTCATTGAGCCCCTGCTGGATCCGCTTATTGCTGATCCCTGCATCCACCAGGATATGTGTGTCATCGGAACCTATATAGATGCAGTTCCCGCTGCTTCCGCTTGCAATGCTTACCATTCTCATGTTTTTACAATCCTTTGCCTAAAATATATGTTCTAAGAGCGCCTGAATCTGTGCTCTGGTCTCTTCCAGCGTTCCGTTATTGTCTATGACAGCATCGGAAAATGCGCGGAATGTTTCCTCCGACACCTGATTTTCCATAATAGCCAGGGTTTTCTCCACCGTATAACCCCGGTTCTCCCCAAGGCGCTTGATACGGTTCTCCCTTGATGTATAAACATACCACATTTCACTGCACTTGTCACGAAATTCTTTTGAGGGAATGGCGGCCTCTATGACCACCCGTTCCTCCTTTGCAGCCATGGCTTCCTCCATGGCTGCCTTCCACACCAGAGGGTGTGTCCGTTCGTCCACACCCCTTCGTTTCTCCGGATTATGGAAAATGATCTCCGCCATGGCGGCCCGGTCCAGGCTTTTGTCCTCCAAAAGCACAGAAGGTCCCAGATACCCCACCACTGCCAGGTAACTCTCCATTCCAGGCTGCATCAGGTCTTTGGCCACCTGATCCGCCTGGATCACATGGAATCCGTAATCTTCTTTTAGGATGGCAAGAATCCTGCTCTTGCCTGAACCCACTCCGCCGGTTATGCCCAGCATGAATTTGCCTGCCATACATTGATCCGTCACCTTGCCCTCCGCATTCTTCTCACTATTTTGCATCAAACCAGGAATCCCCCACTTCCGCTTCCACTTCCAGTGAAACCTTCAGACTGGCGGCGTGTTTCATCTTATCCACCAGCAGTTCCCTGACAATCTCCACCTCATCCCTGGCAGTCTCGATCAGCAGTTCATCATGGATCTGGAGCACGATCCTGGACTTTAAGTTTCTGGAACGGAGTTCCCGGTCCACTGCGATCATGGCAATTTTCATAATGTCCGCCGCCGATCCCTGGATGGGGGAATTCATGGCCACGCGCTCACCGAACTGGCGCTGCATGAAGTTGGCGGACTTAAGTTCGGGAATAGGGCGTATTCTTCCATAGAGTGTGGTCACATATCCCTGTTCCTTTCCCTGGTTTACAAGGTTATCCAAAAACACCTTTACTCCCGGATAGGTCTCAAAATACTTGTCAATATACTCCACCGCTTCCTTCCTGGAAATGCTCAGGTCCTCACTGAGCCCAAATGCACTGATGCCATAAACAATACCGAAATTAACCGCCTTGGCATTGCGCCTCTGCAGCGGCGTCACCTCTGCCAGGGGCACATGGAACACCTCGGAGGCCGTGATGGCATGGATATCCTGTGCGGAACGGTATGCCTCGATGAGACGTTCATCCCCGGACATGTGGGCCAGGATACGCAGCTCAATCTGGGAATAATCCGCATCCACGAACACATATCCTTCCTTGGGAACAAATACCTTGCGTATCTCACGTCCCAGGGCCATACGGATAGGGATATTCTGGAGGTTAGGCTCCGTGCTGCTGATCCTTCCCGTGGCCGTTATGGTCTGGTTAAATTTCCCATGGATTCTGCCATCCTCACCTATATAGGCAGCCAGCCCTTGGGCATAGGTGGAATTCAGCTTTGTAAGCTGGCGGTAATCCAATATCTTCTGCACCACGGGATAATCCGGGGCCAGCTTATCCAGCACATCCGCCGCCGTGGAATAGCCTGTCTTGGTCTTTTTTCCGCCGGGAAGCTGCATATCCCCAAACAGGATCTCGCCCAGCTGTTTTGGTGAATTGATATTAAACTCCTTGCCCGTATCCTTGTAGATCTCCTGCTCCAATTCATCGATCTGCACCTTCAGGCGGTTCCCATATTCCGTAAGGTTCTCCCGTTCTACCTTAACCCCTTCTTTTTCCATGTGGTAAAGACTGTAGATCAAAGGCATCTCAATATCCTTAAAAAGATCATACATGCCCGTTGCTTCCAGCTGCTGCTTTAAGGGACCGGCCGCCTTCCATGCCACATATCCCATGTAGCAGGCACAGGTTACCGCCTTGGCATCCTCATCCCAAAGCGCATCGCCTAAATCCGCCTTGGCCAGCAGATCCGCCCTGGAGGGCACGGTAAGCCCCAGATAATCTCTGGCCAGGTCATCATAGGCATAGGTGTCCTTCAGCGGATTCAGCAGATAACCTGCCACTCCGCTGTCATAAACAGGTTCCGTGTCCTCTATCTCCAGATAGGGAAGCATTTCCTTCAGGTTCAGGACCCATGTGCCCTCTGCTTTGTCCGCTCTTTTATCTGCTGCCTTGCCCGCTCTTTTAGTACACAGCACCCGCGCCCGGCTGACCAGGAAGTCTCCTGACAGTTTTTCACCTGCAGCCATGCAGTAGATCTCATCTTCCCCAAAACACAGAGCCAGGCCGGTTACCGGATTAAGCCCGGATTTCGCTTTCTTTCCCGCCTTCACCTCGCCGTTCTCATCAAAACTAAAGGCCATCTGCTCTGCCGCCTCCGCTGCCGCGGTGTTCCTGCCGGTTATGAGCTGCAGACCTGCCACCTGGCATTTATCAGCCCTGGCAAATACCTTTTCCGCCTCCTTCTCATCCTTGATCAGGAAAAAATGTTCCTCAAGGCTGGATTCAGAGGAATCCTCCACAGCCGATGCGTCAAACCGAGTGAGCATGGACTTGAACTCCAGCCGCTTCATATACTGGTATGCCTCCGGGGTATACAGGTTTCCGATCTTTGCATCCTCGTACCGGAACTCCACCGGACAGTCAAGGCAAATGGTGGCCAGTTTCTTACTCATCTGGGCCATATCGTAGTGCTCCCCCAGCGCTTTCTGTGCCCTGGGCGGTTTGATCTCATCCAGATGGGAATAACAATTCTCAATACTTCCGTAAGCAGCGATCAGGCTGGTGGCCGTCTTTTCACCGATGGATGGGACACCGGGTATATTGTCAGAGGAATCCCCCATCAAAGCCTTTACATCAATAAACTCCACAGGTGTGACCTGGTATTCCCTTTTTACGTCTTCCGGATAATAATCCTTGATCTCGGTGCCTGCCCTGCTGGTCTTGGGAATGCGGATCTTAATATGCTCATCCGCCAGCTGTAACAAGTCCCTGTCACCGGATACCACGGACACATTGATTCCCCGTGCCTGGCTTTTCTTTGCAACCGTTCCCAGGATATCATCCGCCTCAAAACCAGGCAGGGTCATGATCGGCACTCCCATGGCCGTAAGCACATCCTTCATGACCTGTACCTGCTGGTGGAGCTCCTCGGGCATGGGTTTTCTTGTGCCCTTGTAATCATCATACATCTCATGGCGGAAGGTGGGCTCCTTTAAATCAAAGGCCACCGCAAGATGATCCGCTTTTTCTTCCTCCAGGATCTTAAACATGATATTTAAAAAACCGTACACTGCGTTGGTATGAAGACCCTCAGAATTCGTCAGGTCCGGTACCCCGTAAAATGCCCGGTTTAGTATACTGTGTCCATCGATTAAAACTAGTTTGTCCATATTAAGATAGTCCTTTCTTTATCTGAAATACCGTTGCCGGTCAGTGTCTTTGTTTCCACAGGCTCAGATTCCGCAATACCCGTTTCTACAGGCCCGGATTCAACAATATCCGGTTCTACAGGCCCAGGAATCCGCTCTGTCCCCATAACCGAAACTGCAGTATCAGTGCCATAAGCAGCGCCCAGAAACAAAGGGTGTTCACCGCATACCTGGCTGTCTGAAGAAGCTTTAATGTGTGGATTCTTTGACGTGAAAGCTCCAGTGCTGTCTCCAGCGCCCCTTGGATATTATAGCTGCCGGTTCCCTCATCCAGCTGGCGGATACCCACATCCACCGTAAAATAGATCTCCAGTTCCTCGCGGCAGTTCTCACAGTGCTCAATATGGTTTAAAAATTCTTCCAACTCCTCATCTGTAATGCTGCCGTTAATATAAGGCATAACCAGACGTTCCGCTTCCCTGCAGGTCACAGCCGCACCTCCTAACTGTCATTGTAATCAAATCTTCTTACATCATACAATAAATCATCTGCTTTTTCAACGCAAAAAATACTTGCAAAACTCTCTTTACTGTGATAAAATAATCAACGTTGCAAAGATAGGCCGGCATGTCGGAATGGCAGACGAGGCGGACTCAAAATCCGTTGATGGCGACATCGTGTGGGTTCAAGTCCCACTGCCGGCACTGTTTTTTGGAAAGTGTAAAGTCTTGGAAGCACCGTATTTACGTTGTTTCTGAGGCTTATTCTTTTTTCTTTTTATGTAACATTCAAAATCAAGTTAATCTAAGCTTATTTTTCGTTTAATTGATTAACTCGCATGTTGCTTGATATTTTGGGCTAACTTTGACACTAATTCAAGCTTTGCTGAGTCACTGCTTACATCATAGGTGTAATGGTTCTCGTTTACTTCCTCAGTATGCCCTAATAGTGCCGCAACGATAGGACGAGGTACACCATCACACTGCAATTTTGATGATACTGTCCTTCTTAATGCATAACCCAAATGGATCGGAAGACATTTGCAAGGCTATCAACGTTGAATATGAAATCTTATTTAAGGAATTAAAAGATCAACACAACGAGACAACAAAGGACACAACAAACCAGACTTATGACAATATGAAATGGGACTTTGCAGAGGATGAAGCGCTAAGGATCATGCTCAGTAAAATTATACAGCTTGTAGGGCTGAATATAACCATTGTAGGCAACTGGATATGGATTGATGGGAATACATACCCGCACAAGGCCACACTAAAGGAAATGGGCTTTAAATGGGCACACGAGAAAAAGAAATGGTACTGGCACAGCGAAACCTTTAGAAAGAAAAGCAATAAGAAGTTGAGTTTTGACGCTATATGTAATTACTATGGCAGTGCTGATGTAAAGACAGAACAAAGGACAATGATAGAAGCTTAGAAGGGTAAAAAATAGGGTGTAACCAATTGAACCGGATACACCCCGAAAGAAAAGAAAGGATACAAGACTATGTTAATTATAAAATATGAAAGAAGAGATTTTTTCAATAATCGAGTTTATACAGAGGACAAAAAGCAGAACTACAATAAAGAGGATTTAAAGAAAGCCTTTTTGTATTTGAGTAGAACGTATGATACCAGTATTCAGATTGATGATATCATTATCTATTGGAACAATATGACTGAATATGAAAACAGGATCGTTACAGTCAGATACTATGATAGTTTGAATTATACAGAGGTCAAAAAAAGTTATGACAAGGCCAAAAAGGAAGGTTATGCAATAGCATTATAGAATGGATAATGTGATAGGCTGTGAGCATTTCACCCACAGCCTTTTCATGTATTATTGTATGCCTATTTAACGCATTTAACGGCAAAATACGCCATGTTTATGGTGTTAACTGTGAAATGTAGGCGGGCAGAGGGACAAGAGAATACGTGGTTTTTGTGGGTTCGATTGACTAATTTTGGACGTAGGTAGGCAGAGGGTAGGTGGGGGTATGTTTACATTCTCTTAGGAGGTCTGCGGTCTGGGAAGCGGGGTATCTGTTCCATCCACACATCACAATCCAAAATCAACTCCGAAAATATCACTCGATTGCAGGGAGGGAAGAGAGGTTTTCATTAACACACTCAAAAAATGGCGTTGCCATTCAGTAACTGCATGCCACTGCCTGATTAAGCCCCTTTCCTCCACAGAATTTCTGTAGATTATCAGAGATCAGAGATTCTCCGGGTGTCACAAAATAATCCAGTTTATATACATTATCAATATTCATGGAGCCATACACCAGAATCTTCATCGTCTGCTCGCCTCTCATGCGTTAAATATATATATGATTATTCTGTGGGGTATTTCAATCCCCATTGTCTTCTCAGTTCATCGCACTGTCTTATAACCTGCAGGCTGTTATCCCAGGATACCAGCGGTGATTCCTTGCAGCCACTGGTAAGGCATTCATTTACATACTGAATTTCAAACTGATAGCCTTCATCTTCAAATTCCTTGAACTTCTGAGGGATTTTTTCTTCCACTGTCTCTGTCTTGTTTCCTGTTACTGTCTGAAGTATCGTGGGCTTCCAGAACCGTGGAATAATCATATAACCTTTCGTTCCATACACATAAGCCGTATCCAGCATCTGTGTACGTATTCCGCTGGTCATGACGGCCAGCTCCCCGTGATCATACTGTCCTATATAGGCAGCCTGTTCGTCCACCTGAAGATGCAGCTCATCAGAATCCATGGTTGCCAATCCCTGCAGCTTGACCGGCGACTTTCCATAAACCATATGCGCAAAATGAAGGTTATATACTCCTGTATCCAGCAATCCTCCCCCTCCCCGAGAAATGTCAACCAGTCTTGAATGATTGTCATCTTTCACCCGGAAAGAAAATGCAGACTCTACGGATTTAACTTCTCCTATATCCCCGTTTTTGATTTTCTCTAATGCCAGCCTGATAATCGGGAAAAATCTTGTCCACACCGCTTCCATAAAAAACACATGATTCTCCTTTGCACAGGAGATCATCTCTTTCAATTCCTGCTCATTGATTGCTGCCGGTTTTTCCACAAGTACACTTTTACCGCCGTTCATTGCTTTTACAGCCAGTTCCTTGTGGGCTGTATGAGGAACCGGAATATAGACAATGTCAATATTATGATCCGCAATCATCTCATCGTAGGTCATAGTCACAGGTATATTCCATTTGTCAGCTCTCTTTCTGGCCGACTCTCTTGTTCTTGATGCGATTGCCACAATCTCCATGTTCTCCACCTGCATGGCACCTCTCATCCAGCGGTCCACAACTTCTCCCGCTCCCAGTATCCCCCATCTAATGATTCTGCTCATAATGAATATTACCCTCCTTCTCCACATGGAATGTATGCCATCCGGCTTTCACCGGAAATGCCTGATACCCTGCTCCTCCCGGAACTTCTATCCTGGCCGTACAACCAAAAGGTATATATGCCTCCAGATTAAGACACCCATTCTGTTTCTTCCATGCACTCTTAATCCGCCCACCCTTTATTTCCAGATAACCGGAGGCTTCATTTAATTGTCCCGGAATAATGGGGTGAATAATCACATGGTTAAATCCAGGAGATTCTTCATCCGGATTGATACCAAGAATGTATTTGTGAAAACATACACCAAACGCTCCACTCATGGGGTGGTTGTGGGAAGCCATTCTGCTGTACGGTCCTTCCTCCTCCACCAGTTCCCATCTTTCCCACATGGTCGTTGCGCCTTTCTCTACCATGTAGCCCCAGCTTGGATACGTTGTCTGGGTCAGCAGACTGTATGCCAGGTCTTCATAACCATTCTGGAACAAAACCTCCATTGTATATCTGGTACATATATTCCCCGTTGACAAATGGATATTTTTCTGTTCTATGTCCTTCACAAGATTCAGCAATACCCTGTTTTTATGTTCCGGTTTAACAAGTCCGACATAAATTGCAAATGCATTTGACGCCTGACTGTTATTACAATAATATCCGTTCTCCTCAGAAAAAAAATTCCGATTAAACGCTGTGGCAATTCGCTCTGCATTTGCTCTGTAATAATCTTTCTCTTCTAACCTGCCCATGACGTCTGCCATACAGTAAAGCAGCACACAATCATAATACACAAATCCGGTTCCAATCTGTATGGATGGCGTTACAAGGGACACCGAACCGGACCCGAGACTGTTCATACCGGTATTTTCCACCGGGGATGCCCAGTCTCCCATCTGAGAATATTTCACAATATCATTATCCATATTTCTTAGCAGATAATCAACCCACATTTTCATATTCCCATAATACCGTTTCATGAAAGAATCATCTCCATAAAACCGATACAGATTCCATGGAATCAAAAGAAAACTCGTTGCCACCGGATCAGCATTTCTCAATCCGTATCTCATATAGGGAACCGTATCTGTAATAGCTCCACTGATTTTTCCCTGGGCATCACAGATATCCTGCATCCATTTCCCATAAAGCTGAACAAGCCTGTAATTGTACAGGGCACATTCATTGCGGACTGTCATGTCATTAAGCCAGCCCAGCCTCTCATCTCTCTGAGGACAGTCTGTGGGAATTCCGTACAGGTTACTCTCCTCTGTCCAGAGAATATTTTTGTAAAGTCTATTAATCAGCTGGTCACTGCACTTAAAGTCCCCAACTCTCCCACAGTCAGAGCGAATCTGAATTCCTGTTACCGTTTTTCTATCCGGCCTCTTCTTTAATCCCTTCACCTGGACATAACGAAATCCATGGTATGTAAAATGGGGTTCAAAATGCTCCTCTCCCCTTCCCGATAATATGAAAACATCTGTTGCCCTCGCTCTGCGAAGACTGATGGGGTTAATGCTTCCGTCCGAATGGATGAGTTCCGCATACATCAGTGTAATTTCATCTCCCACATTTCCGGCTGTGTCAAGAGATGCCCATCCTGCAAAATTCTGTCCAAAATCAAATGTATATGTTCCATCACTGTTTTCCAAAATACGCTCTGCATAAAGTTTGCGAACAGGTCGTATAGGTTCAGGCATCTGTGCCCGCACAATACCGTGCATGGGTTCATGTTCAATGGTTTTCTTCCAGTCATCTCCCATGGTAAACCCCGCTTTGTCCCAGCCTTTTATCTCTCTTCGGGCGTCATAAGTTTCACCGTGATAGATACTGTTGCTTACAATAGGACCATCTACTGCATACATCCAGTGCTCCGGCTTACTGTTGATCCACTGCTTTTTCCCTGATTCTGCATAAAGCATCAGTTTCAGGGAAAACGGGTAATCTCCCCATCCGATTCCATATTCGCTCTTCCGGTCATTATGCCATCCATTTCCAAGGATCACGCCCATTCCATTTTTTCCGGTATGTACAAGTCCTGTTACATTATATATCCGATAAGGAATTGTCTGCTGCGGATCAGTCCATGCATTATTTAAAACACTGTCATCCGCTCTCTCTCCGTTCACTGAGAATACAGAATAACAGGGTGACATCACAAATGCCAAAACAAGGCCACACTTTTCCTGCAGTTCAAATTCACTGCGGTACCAGAATGCCGTCTTTTCCGGGGATGGACCCACTATCCAGTCAGCATCCCATTTTTCATTTTTTATAAAACCGGTAATAAACCAAGAAGTAATCTCCAGAACCTTTGTGCTACTCTTAAACATGCGGAGCCTGATATTATATTTTTCTCCGCTCTCCAACGGTTCCCCCTTGTACAGAAGACCAGTACAGTCATTTTTTCCTTCGATCTTCCAGAGAATTTTCTCTGTCTCCAATCCACGCTTCGGTGCAGTTACTGTAAGTTTCCAACAGTCTATGCTCTCCGGATGATCCGTATCGATGTACCATGAAATAAAAGGGTTCCCTCTCTCAATACCAACTGGATTCTCCATGTATTCAATGAGTATTTTGCTGTTTTCCACCTTAATCTGCCCCCTTATATTTTACTGTTCTTTCAAAAATTTGCGGATACAGTCTGCTGCCAGTATATGATCCTCCTCTGAGGTCATGCCCGAAACTGCTGCCACACCAACCAGCCCCACATTCTTTACCATAATGGGGAATGCTCCACCTGCTGCTGCATATTTTCGAGAGCTGATATGGGACATTTCTTCTATGGTCTTACCATTCTTCTGCGTTGCAATCTGAATCAACATACTGCTCTTTCCGTAATGGTATACAGTATTTTCTTTTCTTTTTAGCCATGCGTCATTATCATGTGATGTACCCGGCAGTGCAATATGAAACACCTGTTGTTTAAATCTGCTGATCTCAACAACAACAGGAAGCTTTTGAGCCTTAGCTGTTTCATACATCAATATTCCAAGCCGTATACCATCTTCATGGTCAAATTTTGTAAACTGCAGTTCGTCCTGCTGCTTTATGATTTCTTCTTTTATCAGTTCCATTCTGATCTTATTCTTCCATTCTGCTTTTATAGGTAAAATAATCAAAGTCTGCATGAATATGCTGCCCGGTGAAATCCTGACAGCAGATCCCCACAAATGAACCTGTAAATCTCTCCACGCCACGCTCTTTTAAATATTCGTCTGACAGCTTGCTGTAATCCAGCACAGGTCCGATTTGCTTATAAGAAACTCCATCACAGGAATAGGAGTACACCAGGTTTGCATAGTCAACATCTGCTCTTAAGTGTATCTTTCCCCGTTTCGGCAGAACCTCATCTTCCTTAAGTACATAGGAAAACTGATCCAGATCATTAATCATGACATTGATACAGCGACCGCCATTTTCTTTATACGTTATAAAAAGATAAATGTAGTTGGATGTATCATAATAGCACACTAGTCCTGCCATCTGTTGGATGGAATCAGGCTCAAACTCCACGCAGGTCTCTGCAGTATAACGGTAATGTTCCTGCCGTTTTGCAATAAAGCTCTGGTAAAATTTGGAGCTGAGGGACTCACAACCATAGAGCCGCAGCCATCCCGGACGTTCCTTTAATGTGCACATTTTTTCAGTCAGCGGAACTCGCAGGGACTGCCAACTGACATCCAGCTTTTCCCGGTCAAAATCATCTCTGACGCATATATTTTTTTCTTTTTCTTTTATGTCCCTGCAAAATCCAGGACCTTCTACCAACACATCAGCCGTGTGTTTTCCATTTGCCAGCCGCAGCCAGCCGTCTTGTGTCCAGCGGACTTTCTGTATTGCGGTTTCCCTTCCCATTGTAGATCTTCCTCTGGATGGCATGGGGCGACCGCATAAATGTACCATATACCATTCCCCATTCTGGGTTTCCACAATGTCTGCATGTCCGGTTCTCTGCAATGGTACGGTACAGTCATATTTTGACGTTATAACAGGATTTTTAGGATCTACCGTGTATGGTCCGTATATATTTTCTGAACGGGCCATAGTCACAGCATGGTTATAGAATGTTCCGCCCTCCGCTGTCATCAAATAATAATAACCCTCATGGTGGTATAAATGCGGACCCTCTGTTGTTCCAATAGGACTTCCTTTAAAAATAATCTGTGGTTTCCCAACCAGACACTTCATTTTTGCATCATATTCTGTCAATTGAATTCCTGCCCAGAAAGGAAATCCTGCTTTTCCTCCATCCCTGTGGCTTAAAACCACGTTAACCAGCCATTTTCTTCCATCCCAGTCATGAAAGAGGGATGGGTCAATTCCTGCGCTGTTTAAATAGACAGGATCTGACCATTCTCCGGTAATGCTTTCTGATGTTACCAGATAATTGTGACAATCCCAGAATCTGCCGGAATGGTTTCTGCAGTTTGTGTAGACGAGATAAAACAAACCATCATGATATGTGAGACACGGCGCATAGACTCCACCAGAATCCGGCACACCCGCCATATCTAATTTTTTAACATCATCTAACGGACGAGCCACCAGTTCCCAGTCCCGGAGATTTTTGGAATGAAAGATTCCAACTCCCGGAAACCATTCAAATGTTGACACCGCTATATAGTAATCATCCCTAACACGTACAATGGATGGATCGGCATTAAAGCCAGTAATGATGGGATTCTCAATTGTAAACATGACATGCTCCTCCTATTATCCTTTCACTGCTCCTGATGAGATTGCATCCGGAAGTCGCTTGCTTACCAGCGAATAACATATAATACTTGGTATTGTGGCAATAACCAGGCCTGCCCCAATAGGCCCCCAGCTTGTTGCATATTCCCCCACAAGAGACATGATTCCCACTGTCAGAGTTTTCAGCGCTGCCTTATTGATAAATGTATTTGCAAACATCAACTCATTCCAGGCATCAAGATATGTAAATATGGCTACTGTTACAATAGCCGGTTTTACCATTGGAAGCATAACAAAAAGAAATGTTTTTCCTATGCCGCACCCGTCAATCACAGCCGCCTCTTCCAGTTCATCCGGAATGGTCTTAAAAAACAGAGCCATAATATTGGTGGAAAGACCAAGCGCAAACCCTACATAGGGAAGAATCAATGCTATTCTTGTATTTAAAATTCCCACCCTGCTGAAAGAGATAAACAGCGGAAGCAATGCTGCATGGACGGGAATCATCATTCCTGTGGTAATAAACAGCAAAAATAAATTGCTATATTTCCATTTCAGCCTGGTAATCGCATAGGCTCCCATGGTTGTAAGTACAATCACAATCAAAATTGTGCATCCCGTTACAATCACACTGTTAACAAGATATGTTCCTATTTTTGCATTTTCAAAGGCAACAACATAGTTTTCAAATACTGCCGGATCCGGCAGACCAAGTGCATTTCCGCCAAAGATCTGCTTATTGTTTTTCAGTGAGAAGAAAATCAGCCACACCATGGGATACAGCTGAATTATTGTATAAATACACAAAAACAGAAAAACAATGCGCTGTCCCCAGGATACGGACTTTTTTACTTTTTTTGCTGATGTGTGCATAATCATTCCTTCCTAATATGTATACTGTTTCGGCTTCCAGAGATTCAATAGCACTGTAAAGAGAAGACATTCTATTACAATAAAGACAGCCATGGAACTCCCATAACCGTACAGATTCTTTTTAAAGATTGTTGTATACATCAGCGTACTGGTCACTTCTGTAGCATGATCAGGTCCACCATTTGTCAATACATAGATGGTATCAAATGCCTTCAGCGCACCGATTACAATCATTACAACTGTGGTTTTAATAGATGGCATGGAAAGCGGTATAATCACATGCCATGCTGCCTTGAATTTTGTTGCCCCGTCTATTTCTGCTGCCTCAAACAGTTCGGCCGGAATACGTTTTACTGCAGAGTACAACAGTAACATATAATAACCGATATACTTCCATATCATGGCAACAAACGTACAGATCAGGGCTGTGTTTTTATTGCCCAGCCAGGCAATTCCGGTTTTTATAATTCCCAGGTTTTCCAATATTGCATTTAAAAGCCCGTAGTTGGGATTGTAAATCATGCTCCAGAGCTGACCCATAACAACTGATGAGAACAAAACCGGAATAAAAAATGCAGTCCTGAAAAAATTCGATCCTTTAATTCCACGGGCCAGCACAATAGCCAGAAAAAGTGCCAGGGGCAGCTGAATCGCTACTGAAAGTACTGCCAGGATCAGCGGATTCATCATTGCTTTTAAAAAGCCATCTGTATTATTGACAAATAGTGAAATATAATTCTGAACCCCCACAAAAACCTTATCTGTAATACCATTCCATGAATGCAGGCTATAGTAGAATGAACAGCCAACGGAATAGATTACAACAAATAGAAATATCAGTAATTCGGGAAGGATAAAAAATACAATCGCCTTCTTATTACTTAGTATTTTGTTCATAGTAGCCTCCATTGATCATATAATTAAAAGGTGACAGCACTTTTGTCGTCACCCTTTTAGCGTACTGCACACTACTTACTGCATGATCTCCGTGTTCATCTTCACAAATTCTTCCGGTGTGATTCCGCCCAGGAACAATTTGCCGGCTGCATCCATATGGTTCGTTGCCGGCTCTGCCAATAAAGCATTATCCCACCACAGTGATACACCTGTACTTCCCTTGTATAAGTCATATACATCTGCCAGTAACTTGTTATCAATACTTGCTACATCTGCATCTGTCTTCCATGCCGGGAGTCCTGCTCCACCCATCAATACATTTTCAGACAACCTTTCGCACATATATGTATATACTTCAACAACCTTCTCAGGATTTTTAACATTACTGTTAATCATAAATGTCTGATCAGCTCCTCCAAGGAACTCTGTATTTGCACCTTTACCACCCTCTATAGTTGGGAATTTTGTAACTACAACTTTATCTGCAATCTCAGAATTCATAACATTAGAGCAATACCAGCTTCCACAGAAATACATTGGGTTAATCTCAGATGTAAATAATGTATAAGCTTCATCACGACTCATTGCTGATGCTCCCGAATCAAAAGCACCTGCTGCAATCAGGTCTGTAAATGCCTGTGCTGCTGCCAGTGTTTCTGGGCAATCATATGTTGCTGTTCCTGCCAAAATTTGATTTACATAGTCAGCACCGGCAGTTCTCTGTGTCAACTGGTCTGTCCACCATGCAATATCTGACAGATTCTTTGCTCCGATAGCAAAAGGAACTGTACCTTTTTCGTTAAATGCTTTACAGACTTCCAGTAGTTCATCAAATGTCGTAGGGATTGCAAGTCCTACTTCGTCAAACATTGCCTTGTTGCAGAAGAGAACTCCCACATTGGCACGAAGAGGATAACCATAAAGTTTATCATTGTATTTAAAGAAATCTGTAGTTCCTGAAATCATACGATCCAGGGTTTCCTGTGTGGTATAATCGTCCAGACACAGCACCTTTCCACCTTCTACAAACGCATCTGAGAAACCACCTCCCCATGTAAAGAAGATATCCGGAAGTTCTCCGCCTGCTGCTGCTGTCTTAATTTTCGTTTTATAGGAATCTCCTGAGTCAGCTACTGCATCCATCTCAAATGTAACCTCAGGATATTTTGCCTGTACATCTTCAATGGTTTTTGCAAATGCAGAAGCTGTTCCACCGTTTGCCTCCGGCCATGTATGCCACATACTAATCGTAATAGGTTCTGCTGCTGCCGCTGTGGTAGTTCCTGCGGTTGTAGCTGCTGCCTGTGTAGTCTGAGTTGTGGATGATGAAGATCCGCACCCGGTAAGCATTGCTGTGACCATAGCCGTTGCGAGTAACACTGACAATAATTTTTTCCTCATTTTTCGTTTCTCCTCTTCTTTTATTTTGCATTTATTGTGCTTACTTTTGTACCTGCAATGATTCTTTTGTGTATTCCATAATCTCTATTCTGTTTCCATCCGGATCTGTGACCCAAAGCTGCCAGCTTTTATCACTCTGCATTTTAATGGGACCGTCCGTTAAGATTCCATTTTCTTTTAATTGCCTCTCACAGTTTTTGATATCTGGGGTTTCTATACATGCATGAAGGTAACTCAGGCGATCCGGGTCCAGTTTTTGTGGTATCTGATTCTTATTATCATAGAACAATTCGATAAAACTCCCGGGCACAATCTCCAGATACTCGATCCATGGCTTTTCCTCTGCATCCTTTAATGAGAATTTTTGTTTCAATCCCATTCCACTACAATAAAATTTCAATGCTCTCTTCATATCAGACACGCGAATGGCTATATGTCCCAAACCATTATACATTTATTTTACCTCTTCTTTCATCACCATCTACACCAATGCACTTTCTTCCTTAGGCCCCCAGAACCCATGGTCAAGATATCCCGTTGGCAAAGCCTCTGTCTGTTGAAATTCGGATTGCAACCTATATGTTTTGCCTGTGCCTGAGCTGATAATCATTCCATGGAGTATCTCCAGCACATGGTATGCCATCTCTTTGCTGGCGCGATGTTCTCTTCCCTGTCTGATGGACCAGGCCATCTCCGCTGCCCCCACTCCTCTTGCATTCTTCAAATATCCGTGGGTAAATGGAAACTGAATTGTCTCCCCAAGCATCTTCTTTAAATACACAGGTGAGTCAAACTTATTGGGATCCCCCATAATCAGTATGCCTTCTGTTCCGAAGATCTTAATACACGGCTGTTCGTCAATAATATTGGCGGAATTAAAATGAACAGTTGCCAGTACCTGATTTGTAAATCGTATGGTTCCCACTAGAAGATTTTCTTCCTCAATCTGAATCGGACTTTCAAACCACGGCCGGTCCACTCTTTTAGAGACACGTTCCGGCTCGTAAATCCGCCCCATTCCGCTTACTTCCTCTGCTGTTCCCATAATGCTTGCAAGTGCAGTTATATAGTAGCAGCCAGTGTCAAAAGCAATGCTTCCCCCTTTTGCATTCATGTGGGGAAATATGTCTCCGAATACCCGGAAATCACGATTCAACGACACAATAGCAGATAACGGTGTGCCTATTAAGCCATGTTCTACCACATATCTGGCTGTCTGTACACTTCCACCAAGAAATGTATCAGGCGCAACTCCCAGTCGTACATGATTCTCTTCTGCAAGACTGCACAGTTCTTTTCCTTCCTCCAGCTTTACTGCCATCATTTTTTCAGAATACACATGTTTTTTGTGCTCCAATGCCTCTTTTGTAAGTGCAAAATGAGCAGAAGGATTTGTCAGATTTATAATCATATCAATATCGGAATTATGAATTATCTCATCATATGACATCGCTTTAATGCCATATTTTGCAGCCTGCTCATTCATTCTGTTCTCATTGATATCTGAACATGCCACAGCCTCCATAATTTCAAATCTGTCTGCTATATTCTGAAGATAAATATCACTGATCACACCACATCCCACTACTGCAGCCCTGATTTTTTCATTCACTTATAATCACCTCCCCGTTCTGACGTCTTATGAGTTGATTATAATGTGTTCCGATTATGAAACGAACCCAAAAAAATGACTATGGTATCTCTTTTTTTTACCTTTCTTTTATGTATTTTTCTAGAATGTTCCAGTACTAATTCCACTTTTTTTACTTTCTTCCACTTTTTTTACTTTTGTTCTCTTTCATTTATTGCTTCTTTTTTTTTTTGCTATTTTTTGCTAATATATAAGTAGCAGTTTTGATTACCTTTTTACATCATATGCCCTGAACAGTTCCATACATAGATAGAAAACAAGGAGACTCTGTGATGATCAAAATAAGAGATTATATGCGAAAACAAAGTATACGTACAAATATGCTGACATTTTTTATTCTTATTTTTGTGCTGATCATTTTGGCCGCCGGTATCACTCTCACACTTTATAACAGACACCTGGCAAGAACGCAGCTTGTGGAGTTCTCAGAAAATAACCTTGAATCAAACTGCTCCAGATTGGAACAGCTTCTTAACGTTCCCAGCAAGATATCTTTCTCCCTGTTAGCCAACCGCCAGATCCAGTCTGCACTCTCCAAGAACCAACCTGATTCAGAAAACATCGCAAAGATAGAAGATATATTATACAGTACATGCTTTACATCTGCCGCCCGGTTATCCTGCTATCTTTATGACTATTCCGGATACTGGTATTATTACGACTATGAAAATAAAAAAATCCCATTAGATACAAACGTCAAAAATATTCCTCTCTATGAGGATATTGCAGCTGCGGATGGTTCTCTATTATACGCTGACTCCGGTTCATTTTTTTCAAATGCTTCAGGACTTTCCCTGTTCCGCATCTATAAAAATATTGATACACTGGCCCCTCTGGGAATCCTAATTATCAATATAGATTCTTCTGAGTTAAATGATGCTCTGGGTGCAGAGAGTGACGGTCAGATAACTGATTTTCTTCTTTCTTCCCAGGGAACCAATCTTTTAAATACACAGTTGAATGATGAAGTGGCAACCCTGATAAAAGATGCTCCTCAGGACGTCAAAACCCATTCGGTACTTCAAAATGCCGGAAACACTTTGCTTTGCTATAAAATGTTGACCAATTATCCTTTACTGCTGGGAACAATAGAAAATTTCTCAACCCCCACTATCCCCTTATACAATACCGTACTGGCTCTTATTATTATTCTTAGTATTCTTCTTCTGTGGGTCGGGATATTCATTGTCTCACGTTCCATTACCACCCCAATCATCGAACTGTCCACCCAGATGAAGAACTTTTCTCCCCGTGATTTTTATCCCATCCCTTCAGACTGTTCCACATCCAGAGAGACCGGATTGCTTATTAATCAGTTTAATACTATGGGCAGTGAGATCTCCCAGCTGCTGCAAAAGGAAGTTGTGGCAGAAAAGCACAGGCGCCATCTGGAGTTAACACTGTTGCAAAGCCAGATGAAACCCCACTTTCTTTATAACACTCTGGATCATGCTCGCATATTGTGCCTGTCCGGTGACACCACAAATGCCAGCAATCTGCTAAAGTCTCTGGGATGTTATTATAAAACCATATTAAGCAAAGGAAAAAATACCATCACTATCACAGAGGAGATTTCCATTATTAAAGAATTCATAAACATCCTCTCAAGCGGAAATGAAATTTTCTTTCACATTTCCTATGAGATTGACAAATCTGTAAAGGATCTTCCGATCCTGAAATTTGTTCTTCAGCCTCTGGTTGAAAATTGCATCAAACATGGGTTGTTTGGTTTGGATGATGGTGTTATAACCATCCGATTCTCCTCAGATGATCAGGATACCTTATATGCATCTATAACTGACAATGGGCGCGGAATCCCTCCCCAAAAAATCCAGGACATTATCAGGGAATCCTATCACAGTAAAACAGGCAACGGGTTTGGATTGTCAGCAACTCTGGAGCGTCTGCGGCTGTACTATGGTGAGAACTGCAGCATAAAAATCACAGATCAGAACCCGGGTACGCAGATATCTTTTTCCATTAAACATTTTTCGTCCTATTCAGGTGAAAGGAGTTCACAATGAGTGCAAATCTGAAATTGCTGATTGTAGATGATGAGAGCTACATCCGAACACTTTTAAAATATATTATTGACTGGGAATCTCTTGGCATCACCGTATGCGGAGAAGCCTCATGCGCTGAAGAAGGACTGCAGCTGCTGGATGAACTGCAGCCCAATATTATTTTTTCAGATATCTGTATGGATTTTATGGATGGCATTGAATTCTGCCAGATTGCGAAAAAAAGATCTCCCTATATTCGTATGGTTCTTCTTTCAGGCCACAATGAATTTGAGTATGCCAAACGCGGAATAGAGGCGGGCGTCTCCGCTTATCTGCTGAAGCCTCTGGAAGAAGATAAAATTAAAGAGACTATTGAGAAATTAAAGAAAGAAATTTATGATGAGCAGAAAATGCAACAGGATTTTACATCAATTAAAGAATACCTGGATAAGAGCAGAAATTTTCTCATTGAAAACAACCTGAATTCCCTGCTTTTACCCGGATCAGATTATCCCAATGCATTGAAGCGTCTTTCCTATCTGAATGTTGATTTTTCCGCAGCATTTTTTCAGGTAGTACTTTTTACTTTAAATCCTGTAGAGCCGGACAGTTCACTCAATCCTTTTGTTATATCCATGGACTGTCAGTCTATCATAGAAAAGAAACTGGCCGATATTCCAAACCTGTACATCTTTTTTGATTTAAACCACCACAACACCCTGCTTTCCAACAATCCTGAATTCGATCTGCTGTCCCATCTGGAAACTTTGAAGATCTCTATTCTGGAGAAGATGGATGTGAATCTGACCATCGGTGTCGGACAGCCTGTAAAGACGATTCCTGCCATAAGTCACTCCTACAATTCTGCAGTGGATGCCACAAAATACAGAACAATCCTTGGCAACAATCAGATCATCCAGTACAACTATATGCCCGCGCAGACAGTGGACAGTAATTTTTCCCTTGAGGAATCTATTTCATTTCTGCTCAAGGAGATTAAATCAGAGAATCTGGAGACCAGTATCAATCTGATTGATGAATGCATAGATTCACAGATCACCGCCCAAAATCCGGATCTTGTCCCCGCGAGAATTTCCCTTGTAACCATAGTCAACCACCTCACGAACCTGCTGATTCAATGCAATATGCGACATTCAGACAGTTTTTCCTACTGTCTTCTGGCGCAGGAAAAGATATACCGACTGGAAACTGTTGATGGAATGAAAAATCTGACACATAATCTGACCGCATCCATCATTCGGGATATCTCTTCTTCAAACCAGCACAAAACCAATGATATTATGGAATCCATAAAAAGCTATCTGGAAACTGACTATAGCAACAAAGATCTCACACTAAGTATGACTGCACAAAAATTTTACCTCAACTCCAGTTACTTAAGCAGACTTTTTAAGCAAAGCACAGGCATGACATTTACAAAATATCTTACTTCTCTACGGCTTAACAAAGCCGGAGAGCTGTTGCTTTCTACCTCCCTGCGGGCCTATGAAATCGGGGAAAATGTAGGATTTAACGACTCCAAATATTTCAGTTCCTGTTTCCACAAATATTATGGAATGACGACAAATGAATACCGGCTGGCACATTCCTGACTACCACTCCAGGTATGCGCCCTTCATGGGACTGCTGCATGCTTGCTGAACAGCCGCAAAACTCCTCGTCTGTATTTAGCAGGACGTGCCTTCCAGGATTTTTTTCTCCTCCAGTATATGGGCAATCTCTTTCTCGTCCATTCTTTTTCCCTTGGGTCAGGACAACCGTTGAACGCTCCATCAACCACATCAAGGATTCTTTCTGTCTTGCAGGAAGGAAAACACAAAATGAAACGACACTCCACGCGGATCTGCTTCTGGCCGGAATTACGCAGCTGCTTGGCGTGCTTCTTGCTGATAAGATACATCAACATCAATACCTCCGCAGCCTGAAGCCTCTGATCGCTTAAAGAAGATCTTAATATAGGACTTACCACTCTTTATCAGGGAACATTTGATGCTCCCCTTTATTTGTGTGCCTGTTTTTCAGTTACCTCCTGAAATTCCCTATCTATCAGAACATTCATCCTTGATATTCTGTAAATATCGGAATTCTTTCTTGTCTGGAATCTGTATTCCTAACTTGTTTCGCAATCACCTACTATTAAGTTTAGTGCTCTGAATACAATATAAGAATCGAAATAATCACTATATGCTATGCCTATAAATCAATTCGCCATCTCAGTATTCCAATTCATCATTGCCTCATATACCTTATAAGGGACCTTGCTCCTATTCCTCTTTGCAAATCTATCAATAAGCTCCTTTCGATGTAAAAGCAGTGCTTTCTCCGCCTCATCCCGGCTGTCAAATGAACCTATCTCTTTTGTCTTACCAAGAATATATATTGAAGCATCATATTTCCCACTTGCATTATTTTGACTGATATTCGTTTCAATTCCCCTACGCTGGAATATTGTATTTGCATAGTGTGTTACCAATGAACACGTGTTAGGGCTATATACATTGTTCCCCTGTACCAGAATATCCTTATCTAAATCGAATTTCCTTCCTTCAATGATATTTTCCCGATACCACTCTCTGAAATTTGCAAAGTTCCACCATTCCTCACTTACTCTGCAATTCTTGTAATACGGCTTTATTTTATGGGTAACCTCACTATAACACCTCTGCATCATATTAGCCCATTTGCGATAGGCTTCTGACTGTCTATCACAATCACCGCACCCCAAGTAGCCAATGCCAAAGAAGGATTTTTTCATATGTGACGGCTCCCACCCATCTGGCCTGTAATCAATGCCGTTCATGGTATCAAGTATATATGCCTCTGAATCATCTCCTGTTTCCTCATAATGTCTGCTGACAGCATCATATTGATATTGGTTTAATGGATAAATGTGCCTGTAATATGTATCATTCTTATTATTTCCTTTATGCCAGCAGCAGATATTATTTGAAATATCATAATTTACGGTAAATTCCTTTACTACCAATTTCCATGCTTCTATTACCTGTTTCTTCCAAACCCAATTTCTTCCATCAAACACATTCCTGTTTAACTGGTAGCATATTTCACCATCTTTATTGATCTTCTTCCTTGTGAGGAAGTACTTACCATTATAGAATGACACAGCCCTACCATAATTAGAAATCCAGGAATCCTTGTGGTCTAACAATTGCACAAATACCTCATCTTCTGCAATCGGTTCAATCCCGGACTGTTCCACAACAAGTATGTAAGATGGATAGATTTCCTTATAATGGATCTGAATCTTCATTGAGTCATCTGCCATGAACTTCCTAATATTAGATTCTCTTCGTTTTTGTCTTATGTGGGCATTATAGCAATCCTTACATATATCGGATTGCCTCCACATCCCTTTATTAACTCTTCCCCTTATTCGGTTTAACGGTACTTGTTTCCCGCACTTTTTACATAGTTTTGTTTCGTTATTACTTTGATTCATTATATCTTTTCAATTTCCTTTCAATTTCTTCTAATAAATTGCCTGGGCAGTCTTTTGAGCATTAAAATAAGACAGCATGATTTCTCATACTGCCTTTCAATTAGGATTTATTAATATGAACCTGACAAATAGAATCACCCGGAACGAAATTTAGTTTACCATCTCACACCCAATTGGGTTTGAGTCTGATACACATTACCTATCTAAACTTATAGGATTTTTTCTGCGGAATTATGCGAAGAATTACGCGATAGATTTATTCTTGAACTTCTGATACTGGCTTTCTTTTACTTCCTATAGGTGGGAATTCCCACTTATCTTTTCGTTTTCACAATGTATTCTGCTGTTTCATCATAACTGCCCTTAAACACAGGCGCTCCAACATGGATGATTGAGTATCTTATCAGTTCCTTAATGTCTATTATATTTCATACGCTCCTTCATCATTTTTTAATCTGCCTGGGAATCCTCTACATTGTACAATGCTCTTTCTA
>Ga0129310_1000767_pt1 | contig 34137 bp, 25 predicted proteins | sample Go1ome_2_FD_94433 | JGI IMG/M metagenome (GOLD analysis project Ga0129310, IMG submission 94433) | Western lowland gorrila individual fecal microbial communities from Wisconsin, USA - Go1022A metagenome | ecosystem: Host-associated > Mammals > Digestive system > Large intestine > Fecal | place... | reverse complement strand
ATGCTCCGCAAACCACTGGTCAAAGAGGGTGTTGCCCCAATCGTCCGGAAGCGAGTCTGCGATGAAAGGGGGAAGCTTCTGATACTTCGCCGAGTCCGTGTTGCCATAGATGGCGAAACGGGCCGCGGGGCTCTTCGATGATGCGGTCAGCGGCGCGATGTCGAGTCCCGACGAAAGGTATTCGGGTGAAAAAAAGAAATAGGAATTCCCCTTCGCTGGGTTCCAACATAGCTGTCCGATCTCCTGGCCCCAGAGCATGACGCTCAACCTGCCACTGTCTATATTCCTAGCCATTGTTCTTCCTCCTTACCCTTTGTTGCTGATGTTCGGGGGCCGTCAGATATGGATTTGCGGGCTGCTCCGGAATGAGGTCGTCGAACCGGTCCAGCAGGCCTACCGGCCGGAGCAGGGCCATCATGTTGGTGACGTTCATATTCGTGATCGTACCCGTCTCGAACTTATGGACGGTGGAGACGGAAACGCCCGCAGCCTTGGCCAAGTCTCCCTGGGAAAGGTTCATCATCAGCCGGTAATCCTTGAACCGCAGTCCGAGCATTTGCAGGATCTGGGTATTCGAATACTTCTTCAAGTCCATATTGCATCAGTCTTTTCCGACGCAAATGTAATTAATTATAGGTAAAATTCAAATAATGCGGTTAATTATTATTTTATTATAGCTTACATTTGTCTTCTTTGTTTCCTTCCCAGTTTTCTTTACAGTATTCAGGGCTTTGTAAAGAACTTTTGTGAAGAAACCTTCAGTCCGAAGAATCAATCATTGAACTCATTATCATTCATTTTGCTACTTTTTCATTACCTATGAAAATGTAGCAAATCAAAGGATTCGTTCCAAAAAATGCGGTGGAACACCTAAAACTCGTTGGAAAAAGTGCGGCGAAACATTGATTTTTCGTTGGAAAAAATGCGAGCGCCACGTCATTCGACTCGATAATGCGTTATAAATCAGGGAGTTTTGGCCACATGTCCCTATCATCCCAACGCCAATCTTGGAAAAACGGACAAAAACCACTAAAACCGCCTTGGAAAAATGGATTTTTGTTGCGGGGCGGAATCCGATCCTCCAAATTACTGCAAACCTTGCAAAGATTTGGATATCTGGAAGTATTGTTGCATCTTTGCCGCCGCAAACAATTGGTAACTATAAAACTATCATGCAGCCGATACGACTTACATATAAATCCCTGCTCCCCGAACGTATGTTCGGGAGAACGGATGTCTTGTATATCGGCCTCATGGTTTTATAGGTCGGCAGGCTCCGTTCTATCTGACAAGGAGCCGATCTCCCCTTTATCTTTTTTTTCAGCGCAGCCTTGCGCGTCAACCGTCCGCATTGTCGGGCACAAAGCCGATATACCAATGAATACGCATCAGTCAAGGGCTCAGACAGCCGAGATAGTCTGCACAAACGGCCACATCTCCTTTCCAGATTATAGGGTTAAGGTCTACCTCAATCCTGTAGAGAGAACCTTGTATTATCTTTTCCTGAATCACCCAGAAGGAATCACTTCGGACGACCTGGTTGTTCACTGGAAAGAGCTTTGCCGGATATACTCCAGGGAATCGACGTTTGCCGATTCCGAGTTCAGGGAGAACAAGATTGAATCCCTGTGCGCGGAATCGAAAACGGTCTTTTACGCGACCGTCTCCCGGATTAAAAGGAAATTCTGCGACGCTGTGGGCAATCTGAACGCGGAGTCCTTTATCATCAAAAAAGAAAGGGGAGGAAAGTATAGAATCAGCAGCAATATCATTATAATGAAAGGAATATGAAAAGGAAAATACCTGTATATCAATATCATGATGCCTGGCAAATCTTGGCTAGGAGCAACCGGGACAATGGTGTTGTCATCGATGCAGCAAGCGAAGAAATCATGCTGCGGATTGAAAACGAGATGAGCCGGCTCAAGGTGATGGGCGATGATGACAGCCGGTACTTCTGGATCTGGGCTCAAACGAACAACCGGGAACGGAAATGGCTAAGAGTAAGGACGGCCCACTATAAAGGCTTTCATTATCTAACCCTCAGTGACGGACGTTACGAGATGGCAGTTCTCCAGAATGCGGAGAGTGTCTATAGTAACAACAAGCAGTACCGCGAAGATCTGAAAGCGCCGCTATTGGCCCTCGAGAAACACGTGAAAGCCGTTGTAGACTGGATATGCGAAGATCCAGAGGAATACAACGCTTACGTGGAGAGGTTTCTGCCTTATCATAAACGAAGCGGCGATATCCCGAGGAGAGTGCTGTATAGCATTGATCCGGACTGGCACAACAACAAGGATGACGAAAGGCTTATCAGAGGACTAGAGGCTGTCAAGGCATCAGAACCAAGTAAATATGACAAGATTACCCTTCGGGTATACATCTCTATTTGGTCTTCAGCCTTCCGCGTCATTGCCAGGATTAGGAGCGAAGGAAGTGATGATTGGTATGATAAGCAGAGACTGAATGATGCAAAGACCATGACCGACATCGAGCTCTTCAAGAGATACAACAGTAAAGGAAGGCAAGTCGAGGGACTTGATTTGGATAGCGAAGACGGGTATAAGGAATGGTATGGCGAAAACAGCGCATATCACTGCATGGATGTGACGTACGCGAGAATCCATCTTGCCCCTTGGAGAAAGGAAGATTCCGAGCCTTACCGGTTCCATCTTTATTTCGGGGTCTATGGCTATTACGATGACGTTGCTGAAATCGCTATCGCCTTGCACGAACAGGGTATAACTCTTGTTGTCGACGAAATCGATTCCATCCTTAAGATCCTTCGGCAGGAAGACATGGTAGGATTCAGACCTTGGCCTGACAAATATATGGACCGAGATGGCGTTACCAGTCAGATGTGGCTCCCACACATTGGCGACGTGTCACGGGAAATCTATTGGAAGATTATTAAGAATACCACGTGGCACAAACAAAAAAAGGCGTGGCCTAATGAGTAACAAGATGCTTTCATTTAACTACACAGATGCAAAATGCATCGTTATTTGCGGAGACATCCACGGCGCCTTCGAGGAGATGGTGTTCAAGCTGTGCGTTCAGTACGGGATGACGGACACTTTACTCATCGTTGCTGGAGACTGCGGTTTCGGATTCGAGAAGCCCGGATACTATGAGCAGATCTTCACGAAGGTCTCGCGTCGGCTGACCAAGGCTAATAATTGGATTGCGATGATTCGCGGCAACCACGATGATCCAGCGTATTTCCAGGAGCAACGCATCAACCATGAACGTTTCCGTTGTGTCCCGGACTACAGCATCGTGACGGCTTGCGGTCATACGATCCTCTGCATTGGCGGAGCCATCAGCATTGACCGGACCTATCGCCTTGCTGCTGAATCGCGGCCTCATTCCGCCCAGACGGCTTGCTACTGGGCGGATGAGATGCCACGCTTTGACGAGGAGGCACTGGCAGAAATCAACGCCAAATACAAGGTTGACACTGTTGTAACCCACACGTCCCCTTCCTTCTGTGAGTTGATTACAAAGGATGGGCTCTTGGGCTGGGCTAAGAGGGACGCCACCTTACTGAAAGATTGTGAGCGGGAGCGGACTATCCTGGATCAAATCTTTGGGTCTTTGCTTGAGGCTGGACAGCCTATCACCCATTGGTATTACGGGCACTTCCACCAAAGTTGGAGTGCCACCATCAACGGGATCCTTTTCTCCATGCTGGACATTATGGAGTTCAAGGAATTACGATAATCTTCCGGGCCAACGATTCCTGCATTAGAGAAACAATTTCGGCACAAATCTCGAGTTTGTGCCGATTTTGTTCCTCTTTTTATCTCACTTGTGGGGTTTATTGCTAAGTCGTTGTAAAAGAATCAAATAACGACAGAGCTATCACGAATCCTAAGTTTTTCAACTGAGAGGATATACACCTTTCCGCGATTATTTCTACACCTCGTCAACATTTTGAGAATATTGCGAAAAATGCCGTTTTAGATTTTGAGGAAAGCATGGAGGCAGTAGTACAGACTTTACTAGAGAGAGGGGACGATAATCAATAGACTAGAAGATAAGTAGTTTGTACTATTGCTTTTATTTGACAGAATTTTATTATATTCGCCCTTGAAAAATTATCAAAATTTCAAAGGTATATGAACACGGAACATCCAAATATCACCTTAAGGAAGCGCATCGAGGCTTTACCTGAAGATAGTGTTCTATTCCGCTCAGACTTCCCTGAATACCATTCGGAATTCGTTGGGGAGACTTTAGCAGAATTAACACAAGAAGGACTCTTAGTAAAACTGGCACAAGGTATATATGCCAAACCAAGATGGAGTCGTTTTGGGGGGGTATTACCTTCTGTAGATAAAATTGTACAGGCAATTGCTGCGCGAGATAATGCAGAGGTCCTCCCCTCAGGTATGACAGCATTAAACGTACTTGGATTATCAACCCAGGTCCCGATGAAGTATTCATATTTGACAACAGGGAGCGAAAGAACGATTAAACTGAAGAATCAGGAAATAAGACTGAAACGAGGGGTTCCGAAAAACTTCTGCTACAAAACGAAACTCATCGCGCTTCTTGTCCAAGCACTTAAAGCATTAAAACAACAGAATGTCGGGCAAGAGGAAATACAAGTTATCCGAAGCCTCATCTCAAAAGAACCGGATAGAATCGCTTTGGCAAAAGACGTGGATATGATGCCAAATTGGATGAAGAGAATCGTTAAACCCATGTTATAAGTTTGAGAGATGGAAAAGTTATGGTTAAATAATGATTTGGTCGATCGTCTAGCTCAATTACAGAAAACAGCTAACGATCATCCTGGGATTCACTTGGTTGCTGTAGAGAAGGATTGGTGGGTGACTGTCGTATTGAAGGCTCTGTTTCAGACAAGCTGTCGAGAATCTCTAATCTTTAAAGGGGGTACTTCTCTTTCAAAAGGGTTTAATCTAATTGAACGCTTTTCCGAAGATGTCGATTTGGCTATTAACCACTCATTTTTCGGAATTGAAAAGACCAGTAAGAGTCAACGAGATAAATTGCGCAAGATTGCCAGGAAGTACATTCATGAGACCGTTTCAACAGAACTAGATTCCCAATTGAAGAGTCTGGGAGTCTCTGGGTATCATATTGAAAACGTTACTCATGTTAAAGATAATAATAACGAATGGCGCCCTATTGACTCAGATAAAGATCCTACGGTTATCCTTCTTCACTACCCTTCCATCTTGGAGACCCCCATCAGTTATATTCCTCCGCGCGTTAAGATTGAAATCAGTTGCCTCTCAATGGACGAACCGACTGAGGATCGGGACATACACTCACTAATTGAAGAGTCCTTCCATGGAGAGGATTCTGGCGCCAATTGTTCGGTGAGAACCGTATTACCGACTCGCACTTTCTTGGAAAAGATATTCCTCCTTGCTGAAGAATTCCAAAAAGAAAACCCGAGAAGCGAGCGAATGTCTCGACATCTATATGATGTAGAAAAACTGATGGACACCAAATATGGACGTGACGCATTAGCTGATCGCGCGTTATATAATGCCATTGTGGAGCATCGAAGGACTTATTATGCTCAAAAGTTTATTAATTATGACCTTCTTGCACCGTCATCGATCAACTTTATGATACCAGGGCAATTCATTGAAGATTGGCAAGCCGACTATGCCAATATGAGAGAATACTTCATTTACGGTTTATCTCTGGAGTTTGATGATTTAATACAAAGAATGGATGAATTACAAGGAAGAGTGAATAATATCCGCGAATACGCACCAACAAGCATTCACTCAAACGATTAACAAGTTGTTAAATGTCATGCTTTCAATAGAATTCTGATAGGTGTCGAATTATCATTTTTACAAACGTTTAAGATAAAGGATATATGGAAAATAATACAACCCCGGAATTATTCAATATGTTTTCCTTGAGCGAGACAAGGCCAGAATTATGTGATCATTTAATATCTCGCGAACAGTACTTAAGTTTTCTTGATGGTCAGATGGAGGAGCATAAGGTTCTTTGTGTGGATGGCGTCGAGGGTGTGGGGGTAACAACTACTCTTGCGTTATTTGCCAGAAGACATAGTGAAAACTGTGCATCATATTTCAATAATGGTTGGTCGCGTCACTTGTTGAATCCACAAACCATAGTGAGAAGTTTATTGCGACAACTATCATACTATACACAAACGGAATTAGATCCCAAAGAAGAGGAGAATACACTTGCTAACTGTATCTTCAGGATAACCAGGCAAACAAGGAATAAGAACAAATACATTTTCTTTGTGCTTGATGGGTTCTCCAACCTTCCTGCAGTATATGTTGACGGAATAAAGGGGGCATTAGCTCCTCTGTTTAGCATCACAAATTCTCGTTTTCTTTTTTCAGGTGACAAAGAAGAGATTGCGAGATTATTGCCAGAGGGGATTATGGCCAAACAGACTAATGAAATATTGAAATTTCAATTGAACGATATCGAGGGTTACCTAAAAGAAATAGACCCTGATTTGCAGCAACCTGATATAGAAACGATTTATGAATTAAGCGGAAAGGGATTAGCACGACGGCTCGCGATTTTAACCGAAAAATTGCAATTAGAAGGGCTCGACAAAATACGAGAGTATGATCGTCAAATGAAAGAAGACTTTTTTGAAGAAGACTTTGATTGGATTGAGAATCAAAAGGACCAAAGACTGTCGCTACTAATGGCGCTTCTAACATTCAGCGAGATTCCTTTGACCAAAGTTTCTGTCGTACGAACACTTAAAATGGAAGATGGAGAGATTGACGATCTTATTGAAAAATGCCAGAGTTATATCAAGGAAGAAGGAGATTCGATATTTCTACGTAGTAACGATTTCCGGAAATATCTTCATGGGAAACTTGCTCATCTCAAAACAGATATCGAGTTACTTTTAATAGATGTAATAGAAAAAAGCTCAGATATCGGTGAGCAGTTCGTTTATCTGCCAGCCTTGTACAAACATGTGAAAGACAACAAGCAATTGGTTGATTATTTAACGTCGGCTAATGTTCAGCGCTATCTTGAGAACAAGAAGTCTCAGGCAGCGCTAAATGAACAATGCGAATATGGCTATAATGCCTGTAGAGATTTTGAAACACAAGCGGCAGCTTACTTCCGTTTTTCTATAAATCGAAGCGTCTCTCGTGAAATAGAGAAAAATGAATTAAGTGACTCTGAGATAGAAGCTCTAATCGCTGTCGGTGACGACGAAACGGCATTTGCCCTAACACAGAGCGTGTTCTTGATGGAAGAGAGACTCAAGTGTCTATTGATAATTGCGCAGGCGGGACAACATTTAAGTGATGCGATGAAAGAGGAGATCGATCGTCAAATTACCATGCTTGCAGATACCATAGACTTTGAGCATATCCCCAATAAGGCACTGGAGCTGGCCAAGCTTATGTTACCGGTAAAGATGGAAAAAGCACTAGAAATAATAGACAAGGTTGCGAAGGTTACCAAAGATCCACAACGGATAGACCGCTTGTATACGGCTATAAGTATCTCTTTCAACAATGAAGGCAAGAGCGATGACGCAATGGCACGAAAGGCGGATATTGTAAGCACGAAGATAGAAGATGATGGGTTGCGGAAGATGGCGGGGGTGATGAAATCAATAATGAAAGAGAGTTCTGCCGAACAAGTTGTCTCAAAAATGAGAGAATTGCCCACTGCTGGTAGCCAGTTGTACTTCATGCAGTACTGGATACCAAACCACAAAATGCGAGAGGACGTCGGGGAAGTTGTAGAGTACGCTGTTCGACTTGTAATAGATACATCACAAACGACCATGCCAAAGGTAACTCTTCTGAAGCTCTTCTGCAAGCCACTCCCTGATATGCCAGAAAAGCAAGTTCAAACAGTGGTTGGGCTACTGGATGCTGTTATCGCGAATATAAAGTATCCAACTGTGGAATATGTCAAGTTGCAACTCCTTGTGATTAGTGCACTCGTAAAGTACAATAAGTCCGATGCAGAGAATAGGTTGCAAGCTTTATATCTCGAAATACTAGAATTCAAAGACAAAGCATTACAAGCTCATTGCAAAGCATTACTCCTGCGCAACTATGATAAGTTAGGAGATCCAAACGATGTTGAGGGCTGGATATCACCAGCGAAGGATTTAGAAAAAGAGGTACTGGAGGATATTAGCGAAGTACTAAAGGATACGGCTTATCATCTAAAGGTGGTAGAAGGTCCTATCGCAGCTCTTGTGTGTTCTTACCCGGAGTTTGTAAAAGAAGTCATTGCAAAAATGAACACCGCGGAACGACAGTCAAAAGCTTATATGCAGGCCACCCAAGAATATGTGTGGCAGACAGATATAAAGAGAATGGATTGGAAGTACTTTAATACTCTTTTCCATCATATCACTTACGACACCACGGAGTTATATAAGCCCTTACATGATCTGGTGAACAAGATAACCGAGGTGAATGACAAAGATTCCAATCTATTGGAAAAGGTCAAGAAAAACTATGAATTACTGAAGAGAGTAGATCAAGCAGAAGAGCAATGCTATTATTTTGCCAAATTATATGTATGGCTACGGCAGAATTATGAGGATGAAGATTTCCAACAAAAGGTGAAAAAAGACCTGGATACTGTTTGGAATCTGATAAGTATTCCATCATTAAAAGTGGAGACGGGATACCAGATTGCCAAAGTATTATCTACCATATCAATGAAGATTGAAGCCCGTGAGTACGTGGCAAAAGCTGCAAAGGTGAGGGAAAACCAACTTCTTTCTTCCATTTCTTGCTTAGAGGCATATGAGCAAAGCTTTGAGATGTATGCCCATTCTCTTGGCATACTGATTCGTTCCGGATTATGCTCGGACGAAGACATCGATCAATTCAGAATACTAATGGACTACGATGGCTCTGATAGTGAAGCGATCATATTATGGTCACGAGTCGCATTGGAGTATTATGGGGTGAATGACATGGAACGATTCCAAAATATCATGAACAAATATGTGTCGACCGCTATTGAGAAACCGTTTTCGACATATGATTTAAAGAGAGTTTTATTTCATATTGCTCCAGCACTATATCTTAACTCTTCGGCATTGTTCTATGGTTGGATAAATAAATTTGATGTTGGTTTTAGTAATGCCTGTATAGAGTGTGTGGCTCGTTATATTCAGACCAAGTATCCTTATCCAGAATACACCAGCACAAACGAGATTGAGAACCAAATTCCGTTAGAGAAGAAAGATTATGACAATTTGCTTGATTTAATGAAGAATTCCAAAGATGATGGGTTTGTTTTCTCCTTGACGAGCACAATGACACAGAGCATAAAACGAAATTTCGGCAACAAGCTTTCTAGAGAAATGCAGCGTGTTCTATGGGATGGTTTAACTCGGGTTGTGAATGACCGTCTTCCTATGGAAGGGGGTATCCAGCACAAAGGGTATAAAATTGCGTGCTTAACCATGATAGAGGGAACAAAGACAAATGGAAGCATCAACATTGAGCAATTAAAACGAGATATTGAAAATATCGAGAATAATGCAGACCAGGCATTCCTATATGCCCATATGGCCAATTACTTAAAACGGACCTCCGAGAAACAAGATTTCATTGATTTAGCAGTCAAGAAAACTGAGAACATTGATTATACATTCGATAAGTTTAATCGCTACACCTTGTGTTTACAGGATTCGTATGACGCCGCAAAAACGAAATCGCCAGGCATCGCTAAAAAAATGATGGAGTCCCTAAAAAAGGATAAAAATGGCTCATACTCAGACTATCAGCGAATGTTAGACCTTGTGCGAGACCACGATGAGCAGTTAGCTGACACTATGTTAGAGATGGTAGATGATGATCCTGCTCGAGTGCAATATAAAACAAGACTTAATCAACGGATCGCATCGAGTAAGAAAATAGATGCGGCTCGGTCAGATATGAAGAAAGTCAATCGATTGAATAACAAGGAGCAGATGCGCTTTTTTGAGAAGCAAATGGAATATCTAATAAAAAAGAAAAGCATCATTAAAGATATCGACAGCACACAGCCCATCCTTGCCCTTGTTTATGAAAGCCCCATTTCTGATATGAGAGATGCAGTGCTATATTTTATGGAGAATCTGTTCTTAAAGAATCAGTCTAACAAGAAATATAACTCTCTTCTTCGGGAAATCCATATGGCTATTGTCGACAACATCAAAATTGTGCTTGCAATCGCTTCGGGCACTCAAGAGAAGTTAAGTCGCGTGAACCGTATTATGAATGAAAGGAGTGACAAGAATGAAGGGTTCATTCCTGTAGGAGAAGGAGATAAAGGTGTACGAAGAATAGTGGATTGGTATAAGGAGCATCCCGTAGATATACTAAGAATAATTGATCCCTACTTCTTTCCAGAAGACCTTTATATTATCAAAGCATTAATGGATTTGAACAACAGCTTAAACTGCTCTATCCTAACTAATCATGAAAAGGAAGAACCACTAAATGATGCATTCCAAAATGGCTGGAACACATGGTCGGCGGAATTACCAGGACGTATAGAAATTAAAACGTGTTGCTATTCAGACCAGCCAAAGAAGTCGCCTTGGCATGATCGATGGTGGTTGCTATATAATCCAGAAAAGGATGAGTATTTCGGTATACGAATGGCATCGCCTAGTACTTTGGGTTCACGAATAACTGAGATTTCGGAGATGGATAATACTGCTGTCTGCTCCGCTATGCGGGTATTTGATCGTTTCTTTGTAAATATGGTGCCCAAATATGAGGATCGTAAACTTAGATATGAGGAGACGAAACTTCATTAGGCGATGTTTTCATTCGTCGTTCATCATAAATGGATTTTGATACCTAACGGTCGCGATTATATCAACCCATCAAACTTCGTCATCGAACTCGCTTTGATGGAATCCACGATGTCAATGTAGGGCTTCATAGCCTTGTAGTCTGAGTGGCCGGTCCATTTCATCACGATGTTGGGCGTGATGCCGAGGGAGAGGGCGTTAACGATGAAGGTGCGGCGGCCGGTGTGGGTGCCGACGAGTTCCCACTTGGGCTGAATCTTGTCGGTGCGGACGTTGCCCTTGTAGGTGGTGACGCGGATTTCCTCGTCGATACCAGCCAGGCGGCACAGCTCCTTGATGTCGCGGTTCATCGCCTGGTTGGTGTAGTTCGGCAGGGCCTTGCCATCCTTGAAGGGAGTGTCCTTGTACTTCTCCAGAATGGCCTTGGTGACCTTGTTCAACTCGATGGAAATGCTGTCCGCCGTCTTGACGGTCGTGACCTCGATGTGGTCGCCCTTGACGTCGCTGCGGCGAAGGTTGTTGACGTCAGAGTGCCGAAGGCCGGAGAAGCAGCAGAACAGGAAGATGTCCCGGATGGGATCCAGGTAGGCCTGGGATTCGGAGAGTTCCAGGTCACGGACACGGGCGATCTCATCCTTGGTGAGGTAGATGACCTTGCGCTGCGTCATCTTGAGGGTCGGGCGAAACTTCTTATAGTCCAGGTTGGTGTTGTAGCCCCGGTCGGTCGCCCAGTTCAGGAACCAGCGGAGATAGCCCAACTTCTTCTCAATGGTGGAGTTCTTCAGGCCCACCAGGTCCTCCTGATCATAATCCTCTCTTTCTCCCTTCTTTTTCCGGGGAGTGCGAAGCTTCTTGCTGTCGCGCATATATGCGACGAATTCCGTCAAGGTCGCTTCCGTCAGGTCGGAGAACTTGATGTTCTTCTTGAAGGTGGTCAGGTCGACGCGCATCGCCTCCATCTTCTCGAAGGTCGCTTCCGTCCAGGCGTTCTTCTCGCCGCATTCCTTCAGGAACATATCATAGACCTTGAAGAAATCGTGCTCCTTGGGTTTGCGCTCCTTCTTGGGCTCCGGAGCAGGCTTCTGAGGAACGGATCCGTTCAGCCGGTCCTCATACTTCTTTTGAAGTTGAGACGGCGTCGGAATCTGGTCGATAGCCTCGAAGAACTTAAAGGTGGAGTCCATCTGGTCCTTGATGTTACGAAGCTCGTTGTTGATGGCCAAGGCGGTCTCGCCCTTCGGTCCCTTGTATCCTGACTTGACCAGTTGGGCCTCGTCATCCCAGGCCTTGGCATCGACGAGTTGACATCCGGTCTTCAGGTCCAGACGCTGGCTGTTGAAGGTAACACGGAATCTGATCTGATACCTGTTCTTGTCCTTTCCGTAGGCAAAGAGACGGAAAGCTGCATTGCGTTTGATTTTCATTTTGCGACCCCTCCGCTAGTTAAAATCGTATCCCAAAAATATCCCAAAAATGCTCAAAGGTGAGCGAACCCGTTTGCAAAGATACGCAATAGAAACCATTCCTGCAAGGGTTTACGAAGGGTGTTGTACTTGGTTTACGATTCTCGTCCTCTCCGCAGAAATCCCCTGCAGAAAAACTGCAGGGGATTTTTCGTTAGGTATTTATTCTGGAGCCTGGTCCGATAATCTCAGAAAACCAGCCTGAGGATGAATATCTCCAGCATGGCAGCAAGGCCGATAACTAAGGTCAGCATGGTCTGTGAACGGTAACCGTCCTGGGCCTTTATCCCACCGAAGGTCGTAACCACCCAGAAATAGGAATCGTTTGCATGAGAAACGGTCATTGCACCGGCTCCGATGGCCATTATCGCGAGTGAGACTTCAACAGGTGAGACCAGTCCGAGCGCAGGCAGCAGAGGAGCTACGATCCCGGCGGTGGTAGTAATAGCCACGGTTGATGAGCCCTGCGCCGTCTTGAGAATGGAGGCAAGGATGAAGGGGAAGAATATTCCTAAGGCCTGCATGCCGGAAGAATGGGACGAAATGTATGCCACCAGGTCGGAAGAAGCTATAACCTTTCCAAGGACACCTCCTGCCGCGGTCACGAAAAGGATGGGGCCGACTGTCTTCAGGGTGCCGTCTGTCAAGGAGAAGAAATCGTCGCCCTTCCCGGAATGGAAAAGCTGGATTATCGCCATGACAGCACCTGCGGCAAGAGCCATTATCGGGGAGCCGAGGAATCTAAGCAGGTCGCCACAGAATCCATCCCACCCAGCCATTGAAGCCACGGACCCAAACGCCATGAGAATGATGGGCAGCACAAGCGGAGCAAGTGCATCAGCAGTTCCCGGCAAGGGGCCTAATGATGACTTGACCTCCTGATAGGTCGGAATAATATCATTCCCTTCGCCAATTTCCTCCTTGCTTTTCAACCTTGCTCCGGCATAGCGCGCAAACAGATAGCCCGCAATCATAGGGAACAACGAGCAGAGAGCACCGATCCCCATGACCAGAAGCAGGTTCTCTCCAACGCCGAGGGCCTGGGCAGCCGCGATAGGGCCGGGAGTAGGAGGAATGAATACATGCGAGACATAAAGGCCGCAGGAAAGACAGAGCGTCATAGCAACGCTGGAAACCTTGGTGCGGCGCACCATGGCCTTCCTGACCGGATCCAAAACCACGAAGCCGCTGTCACAGAAGACCGGGATCGAAACGACCCAGCCCATCAGCTCCAAAGCGAGGGTGGGATTCTTTTCCCCGACCAGACGGATCACCAAATCTGCAAGCTTGAAGGCAGCACCGGTCTTCTCAAGCACCGCCCCGATGAAAGCCCCGAATATGATCACGATTCCGATGGAGGTAAACGTGGAGGAAAAGCCGGAACCTATTATACCAGGAATGTCATTCAAAGGAAGCCCGGCCAGCATGGCCAGCACGAGCGATATTGCCATGATAGCCAGAAAGGGATGAACCCTCAGCCTGGCAATCATGACAATCATCAAGGCTATTGCCACCACGAAGGCGGCGAGGAAAGAAACTCCTGTCATTTAATCCTTAGGGAGCACCGGCGGGATGTAATCCAGTTCAATCTTCTTTACTCCCTTCGGTGTGACCTGGAACATCAGGGACTCCATGGGGTGGAAATCGAGAGTAACCTTATCGGACCTGCCGTGGTGGTTGACTGTAATCTCACGGGTACTGCCCTTGTCGGTAAAGGCGAAACAGTAATCCATCGGGTATGTTACCTTCAACGACATAGGGTTGGCAAAGAAGATGAAATAGGTATCACCATCCTGGCGGCACCAGAAATCGGGGAGGTCCTTACCTTCGACAAGAGGTTTGCTTGCAATGACCGAAGGGTCGGAAGAAACAGAGGGTATTCCCTTCAGCTCGTCCAGGAGAGTGGAGTAGTCCTGGTGCTTGACCACTCCAGGTTCAGATGGCGAGCGACCAAGGAACACTGGGAGTCCGGCCTTCGCCAGGCGGATAATGCTCTGAAGTGAAGAATACTCGAGATAGTCGACATCCAGGTACAGGACGCTGAACTGGGCATCACCGCAATGAAGCACTCCGTCGGAATATTCAGCGTCAGACAGGAACTTCCCATTTACCCACATCGGCTGCATGCCCTTGTACTCCTCAGGCGTCTTGATGTAACGTAGCTCGTATTCACCCAGGGCCCAGGCCATCATCTTGGTAACTTCCTCAGGATAGGCACCCTTCATCCAGGAATCCTCGAGAGGCATGTAGACCGCCATGTCTGTGTAGTTGGTTCCACGGCGCATGTAACCGGAGACCTTGGTCATGTAGTCGTTGAAACGGGTAAGTTCATCTCCGGTAAGGTTATGTGCAGGATTCGTGCTCAGCTGGCAGGTCGTATAGAACCAGTTGTCGGAACGGCCTACCTTGTTGAACGGGAAACCATGCCAGATGATCTGGTTTGTGCCATTGGCGAACAAGGCGTCGCAGACGAGCTTCAGGTCGGCAATCTGCTCCTTGCCCTGATGTGGACTCTGGCCGTGCCCATCCTTGTAGCGAAGGCTGGTCCAGCCGTACATGCACGTGAATGTCTCGGCAGAGACTGCCTCCTTCGAAGCAAGGGTGGCAGCCGACGCAGCAATCCTGCTGAAAGAGGGTTCGTAAAGGATTGCTTCTGTTTCAGGAATATCCACCAGCGTAAAAGCCGTCAGGAGGTCGGTGGGAGCCCCACCGCACTGTGCGCGGGAGAAGGTCCCGGTACGCCTTGCATTTTCGGCAAACGGGCCATAGAACTCCCTCATGACATAACCGGAAATCGTGCTCATGTAGTCGTAACGGACATCGGGATTATCGTCATTGATCTTCTTGTCCCTGACATAGGGTTCTATGTCGTAACCATGTTCAGCCATGAAACGCTCACCGAACCCAGGAGTCCACATCCCATCTGTCTCGACTTCCCAAGAATCAACGAAAAGTCCGGACTTGGAACCCTTATAGGCCTCGGAGAGCCCCTTGTTCATCCTGTCGGCATAGCGGAAGAAGGCATCCTTGTCCAAATGGTTGAGAATGCGCGCCACCTTGGGATGGTCCCAGGTATATGGCCGTATTGCCACTTCCACGGTGTCGAAATAGGTCCGGGTCTGGTCGCCGTCCGGAAGGTTCACGTCATTGAAAGGCCAGAGCGAACCATAGGTAAAATCACACCCCAATCCGAGGGAATCTGCTACACGTTTTGCATAGATCACCGGTTCACTCCACTCAGGGGAAAGGAAATCCGGATGAGGGGTGTCCGGAGACAGGAACATAGGGTAAACCCACGCAATCTCAACACCTCCGAAAGAATGGTCTTTCAGCCAAACAAGTTGGTCACGGACATCTTTCTTGTCTATGTTCGAAGAAAACCACCACCAGCGCGTGTAGGGTTTATGGCTGGCAAACAAGCCTTCCACAGGCTTTTCTTCTTTACCGCAGCCATTGAATGCGATAAGGCCGGGAACAAGCAGCATGGAAAAAAGCAAAAGTTTACGCATGTTATTGGTTATAAGGAATCTATTTATTCTGCTGGTCTTCAGTAAAGTGAACAAGGTCGAGATAACGCTCGTAACGTTTCATCAGAAGATCTATCCTGGCCTTGTCCGCAGTCGGCTTGTAAGTAGAGATGACAGGAGGACACATGGCCTCCTGCGCAGCGCGGACATTAGGATACAGACCGGAGGCCACTGCTGCATGGATTGCTGCACCCATGGCCCCGGCATTCTTTGTCGCAGAGACTGATATCTCCCTCTGAACGACATCTGCCATAAGCTGCATGACGAAAGGTGATTTCTGGGCGACTCCTCCAACAGCCACCAGCTCGTCTATGGCTACGTTACGGGCATCCATGTGGTCCAGGATGGCCTTTGTCGCGAATGCAGTCGATTCCACTATGGCATAGAAGAGTTCCGGAGCCGACGTGTGGATCTTAAGCCTGGTTAAGGAGGCTGTGATGGATGTGTTCAGGACTGGATTCCTGCGGCCGTTGAAATAGTCAGTGGCAAGAGGTGCCTCAAGGCGCAGCGGAAGCTTCTCGGCTTCTGAAGTGAGAAGAGGCAGTATCCTGTCAGTCATCTTTTTCTTGAGGTCGGGGTCCGCATCTTCAGGCAGGAGCTGTTCGACAGGCCAGCTAAGCAGCCTCTTCAGCCATGCAAAGGCATCGCCGAACGAAGAGAGGCCGACTTCGAAACCGTCATGTCCGGGAAGTATCATCCCGTCAACCTGGCCGAAAACTCCGTCAATCAGCCTGCCAGCCATGACTTCCGTAGGCACGACTGCGATGTAGCATGCTGAAGTGCCCATATTCATGACCATCTTCTTGTAAGCCACTCCGCCTCCTACAGCACCTGAGTAGCTGTCTATGTTGCCGACTCCTATGACGACGTCAGTGGAAAGGCCCAGCTTTGACGCCCATTCTTCGCAAAGATGCCCGGCAGCCTCTTCACAATAGTAATGGGGATCAGGCATGTTGTCAAGCATAGGCAGGAGCACCGGATCGAGGGCTTCGAAGAACTCTCTTGGAGGGAATCCTCCCCACTCCTGTGCCCACATCCATTTTTCCCCGGAAACTCCACGGCTTGTCTTGAGTTCGGCCACTTCCGTGCACCCAGTCAGGATTGCAGGAATATAGTCACATTCCTCAATGACCGTCACTGCCCTCTCCCTGAGGGCATCTGAAGAATGGAGGACATGGGCTACCTTGCACCAGAAACACTCGGCGGAATAGGTGTTGCCGGTGTGGCAAATATAATTGGTGAACTTTCCCGAAGTGCACAAGTCGATGATCCTTGCCGCTTCTTTCTCTGAAGTGTGATCCTTCCAGAGCACGAACATGGCGTCGGGATCCTCGGCGAATTCAGGGTAGAGGCTCAGAGGCTTCAGATTGGCGTCGGCAAGACATGGACTGCTTCCGGTCGAATCAATTGCAATGGCCTTCACCCGCCCCTTGTCAGGGCATTCTGCAAGGACTCCCTTCAAGACTTCCTCGAGCGACTCGATGTAATCGAGAGGGTGCTGCCTGTAACGGTCGATCGTTGTATCACAGTAAAGCCCTTTCGCCCATCGTTTGTAATAGCTTGTACAGGATGAGAGTTCCCTGCCATCTGCGGCATCAACCAGAATAGCCCGGGCCGAATCGGTCCCGAAATCCACTCCAATAACGTAGTTCATTTCCATAATTAGATCGGTTTACACAAATATAGCTAAAGAATCCGAAGAATTTGAGTATATTTGATCATGGCAAAAGAACTTTCTCTACTCGGCCGGTTGAAAACCGGAGTCCAGGATCTAGGACGCAGTCTCAGTGACATGGTAATGCCGAACATCGGCGCTTTCATCGCATGGGGTTTCATCATGGCCCTGTTCATTCCCAATGGCTGGATGCCTAATGAGAAACTGGCACAGCTGGGAGATCCGATGATGAAATATCTCCTACCCCTCCTTATAGGCTACACGGCCGGATCCCTGATCCACGGAGTAAGGGGTGGCGTCACAGGAGCCATCGCTACGGCCGGAGTCATCGTAGGAAGTGACATCCCGATGTTCATCGGAGCGATGATCATGGGGCCCCTCGGAGGATGGTGCATCAAGAAATTCGACAAGTGGGCCAAGGGGAAGGTCGGAGAAGCTTTCGAAGTCCTCGTGGATAATTTCTCGGTCGGAATAATCGGTTTCCTCCTGGCGATTGTAGCTTACCTGCTTATCGGAGGAGTGGTAGTCTGGCTGACCCAGATCCTCAAGGCTGCAGTCGAATGGCTGATAGCCAAAAAACTGCTGCCTCTTGTCAGCGTCTTGATGGAGCCCGCAAAGGTAATGTTCCTCAACAATGCCATCAATCACGGAATATTCGACGTGCTCGGAGTCGAGCAGGTACGTGAGATGGGTTCTTCGATAATATTCCTTATCGAGACCAACCCCGGCCCTGGATTCGGTGTACTTCTGGCCTGTTCCGTATTCGGAGACAAGATGGAGAAGCAGTCTGCCCCAGGCGCCGCCGTCATCCACTTCCTCGGTGGAATCCACGAGATTTATTTCCCCTATGTCCTCTCCCGCCCGGCCCTTCTGATCGCTCCGATCCTCGGCAGTTTCTCAGCCTTGCTGTTCTACACCTTGACCGGAACCGGACTTGTGGCTCCCGCAGCCCCTGGAAGCGTAATAGCCATCCTGGCGATGGCACCGAAGGGGAAATTCCTGGCAGTCCTTCTCGGAATGCTGATTGCTACAGCCGTATCCTTCCTTATCGCCTCCCCCATCCTCAAACTCGCGAAAAAGAAGGAAACTCCCACCACTGAGTAATATCTACAAAAAAGACTATCTCTTTCGGAACCACTGCCACCCTCGGCACGTTAAGAGGGAGGGGCCCTCTGGGAGGGGTCGCGAAGCGACGGTTCCGGAAGAGATAGTCTTTTTAGATAGTTAATTAGACGTCGAGGGCGTTCTTGTACGCAGCGCGATACTCGTAGTGCATGCGCTTCGTAGCCTCAGGATCATTCATGAACTTCTGCACGATCGGATTCCATACCACGGGACGACCAAGCTCCATGGCTATGTTACCAAGGTTGCAGACGGTGCAGGAAGAATGTCCGACCTCAACGGGAACGTTAGGATCGATCCTGGATTTGATAGCCTCGATGAACTTCCTGTGATGCCCGACCCTGGTCTCATAAGGGACATTGTCGTCGCCGAGAGTCTTCTTCATGTCGAACTTCTTGTCGGAAGCTGCATACTTGCCACGGGAGACCTTGATCCAGCCGTTCTCTCCATAGATCTGGAGACCGGGAGTCTTGCCATCGAAAGGTTCCTCTGTGACAATGATTCCGTTGTCGTACTTGTAAGTCAGGCAGTCATAGAAGCTGTATCCCGGAGGTATGATCTCGACAGGACCGCTGCCATCCTTTCCGATAGCCCACTGAGCAATGTCGAACATATGGGCACCCCAGTCAGTCATAAGACCGCCACCGGAAATGGTGTACCAGCGCCATGCACCCCAAAGCTGCTCATCCTTGTCCTCTGTGATGATAGGATCGAGATCGGAGTGATAGTAGACGGATGTGGGAAGAGGTCCGAGCCACTTGTCCCAGTTAAGGCCTGCGGGCACCTCCATGTGAGGAAGCTTGCACGGCATGGGAGCACCTGTGACGGGGTTGACATCATTCCTTCCGACGTATACCTTGATCTTCTGGATCTTGCCGAGTTCACCTTCGCGGGCGAGGCTCGCAGCCTGGAAGAACTCATCGCTCGAACGCTGCTGGCTTCCGACCTGCAGGATCCTGTTGTATTTGCGGACGGCCTTGACAAGCTGCTGGCCTTCATAGATAGTGAGAGTCAGAGGTTTCTCCAGATAGACGTCCTTTCCGGCCTTACAGGCAGCGATGGCTATTATAGCGTGCTGGTGATCCGGAACGGCGATCACGACTGCATCGATGTCAGGACGTGCGAGGAGATCCTGATAGTCTTCGTAGACATCCACCTTAACCTTCTTCTCACCCTTCTCCTGATAGTGCTTCGTGACCCTCCTGACGAAACGGTCCCTCTTGATGTCGTACACGTCGCAGCCCGCAACCACGCGGACATCGTCCATCGACATGAAACCGTTCAGGAGATACATGGCCTGCTGTCCGAGGCCGATGAAGCCCATGGTGATCTTGTCATTGACTGATTTTTTCCTGGCGGCAGCCGGAGCGGCCGACGCACTCATGAATCCGGCAGGCATCATGATGCCTGCAGCTCCGATAGCGGAAGCTTTCAAGAAGTCTCTACGTACCATGTTCTAGTGTTTAATCATTGAATATGTAAATATAAGAAAAAAAATGCCATTATCTTCAGCGTAGCCACATGTTTTGGCACGGAAATGGTATTATCTCAAATCGACATAATTTTTTTACTCATAAACCAAAAACTGACTCAATAGTTATACAATAAGTATTGAACGAAAAAACGGAAGCCGGTCGTGAGACACGCTTCCGTTATATTTTATTTATTGAGGGGCGCTCCCCTCAAACTCCCCCAGTCGCCTACGGCTACGAATAACTCCCACAATCGGCTAAGGCTCCGGGTAAAGGAGATACGGCCGCCTCCTGACCTTGAAATCTTCGACGTCATCCTTCCACCGTGCCTTGATTTCATCAGCGCCCGCTCCATCAAGGATCATTTCACGGAAATAACCTACTCCCGCGAGCAAGTCGAAGAAATTGTTCTTCCCGAAGAAAGCCTCTCCCATGCCGAGAGCCCGGTAAGCTTCGATCACATATTCAAGATTGATCCCTTCGTTCCAGATCTCTTCCAAGGGTTTCTCGCCAAGGTCGACACCATGGCAGACCTGGTCTTTAAGGGGAGGGTTCTTCGCCCCCGGGACACTGCGCGGAGTGAAGGTAAATGAATATCCCTCCATGTCCGGATGGCCGAACATTTCGAATGGACGGTCGGTCCCACGCCCCAGCGAAACCACGGTACCCTCGAAATAACAGGTGGAGGCATAAAGGTAAACCGCCCTCATGTCCTTCAGGTTCGGCGAAGGCGGCATGATCAATGAATATTTTGTCGCATGGGTGTACCCGAGGCACGGAACCACTTCCAGATTGCACTTGACTCCGCCTTCCAGCCAGCCTTCTCCATTCGCCATCAAAGCGAGTTCTCCAAGAGTCATCCCGTGAACTGTCGGAACAGGAAGGCCTCCAACTCCCGATTTGAACTTGGGATCCAAGATAGGACCATCGACATAGAAGCCGTTGGGATTCGGCCTGTCAAGGATTATGACTTTCTTCCCCCCATTTGCACAGACGGCCATCAAACGGCACATCGTCACATAATAGGTATAGTACCTGAGTCCTACATCCTGGATGTCGACAAGGAGGACGTCGAACTTGTCCAAGCTGGCGGAAACATCAGACTTGCCTCCGTAAAGAGACACGATCTCTACCCCTGTGCCGGGGTCGATACCACTGGAAACTTTTTCTCCAGCATCCGCCGTACCTCTGAAACCATGCTCGGGGGACAGGATCAAACTGATATTGATGCCCTTTCCCAAAAGTACATCGACCAGATGTGGACCGAAACCAGATTCAGTGACCACATCTCCAACTATGCCGGACTGGTTGCTGAATACAGCCACCCTTTTCCCTACAAGGCCAGGGACATATTCATCGAACCGCTCGTCGCCTAGGATCACACGGCACGGGGTCCCATCCTGCGCGCATGAGATGATTGCTATCTGCAAGAAGAACAGGACCAGGAATTTGCGAACTTTCATCATTGTAAAGAACCACCTACGATGTCAAGGATCTCCGATGTGATCTTCTGCTGGCGGCTCTTGTTGTACTCCAGGGTAAGTTCCTGAAGAAGGTCATTGCCGTTGTCAGTAGCAGTCTGCATCGCGACAGTACGCGCAGCATGCTCAGCAGCGTTACTGTCCAGGAGAGTTGTGAAAATCCTCAAGCGTACCACCTTGGGCAGGAGGATTCCTATGAGTTCTTCCGGTGAAGGCTCAACGATGAGGTCTTCCGGATTCTTGGGGCTTGGCATTTCCTCTTCGAAGACTTCAGGACGTTTCCCGGCATTCAAGGTTTGCGGGCCTTCGGAAAGGTCAAGCGGCAGATAGGTCTTCCGGGTAACCACCTGTGACGAGGTGGACTTGAAATGGTTGTATACCAGTTCAACCTTGTCAAAACGGCCTTCCACGAAGCCGTCCAGCAGTTCCTGCGCAAGTGTGGAAGCAGCTTCGTAGCCAGGGTGCTCGGCCATCTTGGTAAAGTCTGCAGGAGAGACGAATCCTGCCTTCTTCATTGCTTCCTGCATCTTGCGTCCGACTGAATAGACTGTGATGTCACCGTCTTGTAGACCGGCGGATCTATATTCATTGATCACGGAGAGGGTCTCACGGATCGCGTTGGCATTGAATGCGCCGCAAAGAGAGGAGTTCGACGAGAATGCCACGATCGCCACCTTACCCACCGGCCTGGTTACCAACAATGTCGAACTAGCCGCCGACTCGGCTGCCGGGCTTAGGCCGTACTCAGCCGCAGCGGAGCGAGGATGGACTCGGCCGGACCCGGACTGCCGGTCGGTGAGTGACATTCCGGAGGACATGAGGTCGAGCAGGATGCGATGGAGATGGTTCTCATACGGCAGCATATTCCCGATCGCCTGCTGTGCCTTGCGGAGCTTTGCGGAAGCCACGAGCTTCATCGCTGAAGTTATCTTCAGCGTACTCCCTACGGAAGCTATCCTACCCTTTATTTCCCTGAGAGAAGCCATCAGACAAGTGATTTGGCCACAGCAGCGGCCGTATCCTCAATGACCTTTATGATTTCGTCGCCGATCTTACCGGCCTCAAGCTGCTCAAGGACATCCTGATGAGAGGCCCTCATCCTGTCCAGGAACTGGGACTGGAATTCCTCAACCTTGTCGATACCAATTTCACTCATCAATGCATGGGTGCCGCAATAGAGGATCGCAACCTGCTCTCCTACCGGCATCGGTGAATACTGTGCCTGGATAAGGAGCCTGTTGTTCTTGCGTCCCTTGTCGAGAGCCATGGCCGTCACCTTGTCCATGTCCGAAGAGAACTTGGAGAAGGACTCCAATTCATTGTACTGGGCCTGGTCTATCTTCAAGGTACCGGCGACCTTCTTCATGGACTTGACCTGTGCGGATCCTCCGACTCGGGAGACCGAAATACCCACATTGATGGCAGGACGCTGTCCCTGGTTGAACAGACCGGATTCAAGGTAGATCTGTCCGTCAGTGATGGAGATCACATTGGTGGGGATGTAGGCGCTGACGTCTCCCGCCTGGGTCTCGATGATAGGAAGGGCAGTAAGCGAACCTCCCGCCTTGACCTTGCCTTTCAATGAGTCAGGAAGATCATTCATGCGCTCGGCGACTTCCTGCTGGTCAATGATTTTTGCAGCCCTTTCGAGGAGCCTGGAATGGAGATAGAACACGTCTCCTGGATAAGCCTCTCGTCCGGAAGGCCTGTGAAGGATAAGCGAAACCTCCCTGTAGGCAACTGCCTGCTTGGAAAGGTCATCGTAGACCACGAGGGCTGAACGTCCGGTGTCACGGAAATATTCACCGATTGCAGCCCCGGCAAATGGTGCATAATACTGCAAGGCAGCTGGATCGGCTGCGGTTGCTGCGACAACAATGGTATAGTCCATGGCCCCTTTGGCGCGAAGGGTCTCAACTATGTTTGCCACCGTGGAACCTTTCTGTCCGACAGCCACATAGATGCAGTAAACAGGCTTGCCGGCCTGGTAGCAGGATCTCTGGTTGATGATCGTGTCAATGGCAATTGCCGTCTTTCCGGTCTGACGGTCACCGATGATGAGTTCCCTCTGTCCACGGCCTATCGGGATCATCGCGTCGATGGCTTTAAGTCCAGTCTGGAGAGGCTCTGTAACAGGCTGACGGTAAACCACACCCGGAGCCTTGCGTTCAAGGGGCATCTCAGTGAGTTCACCTTCGATGTTTCCGAGTCCGTCAAGCGGAACTCCAAGAGGATCCACTACACGGCCAAGCATCGACTCACCAACCTTTATGGAAGCGATACGCCCCGTCCGGCGGACAGTCATCCCTTCCTTGACCTCATCCGTAGGGCCGAGAAGGACGGCTCCCACATTGTCCTGCTCGAGATTCATGACCACTCCCATGACTCCGCTCTCGAACTCGAGCAACTCCCCGGCCTCTGCATTGGTAAGACCATACATCCTGGCCACACCGTCGCTGACCTGCAACACCTTGCCGATCTCTTCGAAATGCAAGGAAGTGTCGATGTCTTTAAGCTGACTGAGGAGGACCTCAGAAATCTCGCTTGGTTTGATATTGTTGTTCTGCGCCATAAATAACTAAACTATTCTGCGGTTACGTTCAATGAACTGCCGCTTGATTATCTCCAACTGATGGGACACGGAAGCGTCCAACAGCTGGTCTTCGACTTCAAGGACGAAACCTCCGATCAGGGATTCGTCCACTTCTGTCTTCAAAAGAAGCTTCTTGCCTGTCCTGGTCGCGATCAATTCCTTCAAGGATTCCTCAAGCTTCCTGCTTGAAGTGGAAGATTCAGTCGATGAAGGAAGGATAAGCCGTCCACGTACTATGCCCCTGGACTTGTAGTACATCGAGACAAAACTGTTGAACACCAGCCTGCAATCTCCAATCCTTCCATTACGGATCAGGAGCGCGATGAACTTCCTGAGTTCCGGAGCCATGACCGTTTTTGGCATCTCACCCAAGACGGCCTCGAAAAGGGACACCTTACTCTCTGGAGGAACCGTTCTGGAATCACCGATGGCACGACGGAGATCAGGCATGGCATCCAGAGCATTGCTCAGGATCTCAACCTGACTCACTACAGCCTCCCCTCCACCGGTCTCATCGACCAGTTTAAGTAGTGCCGTTGCGTACCGTGAAGCGATTATTCCAGTGTTCATGACCTTAGTTCATCAACAAAACGGCTGACCAGTTCACTGCTGTTCTTCTCCGAGTCAAGATCCTTCCTCAGGACCTTCTCAGCCACGCTGACAGAAAGCAGGGCTACTTCCTTGCGGACGTCCCTCATTGCGCTTTCCTTTTCAGCAGCAATCTGGACCCTGGCCTGATCGAGGATCTTGGAAGCCTCGTCGTGGGCCTGGGCCTTAGCCTGCTCAATGATCTTGTCCCGTGCAGAAGCAGCCTCTTTCAAAATACGAGTCTGTTCCTTGCTGGCCTCTTCAATGATAGCTGCTTGCTCAGAGGCCAGGTTGCGAAGTCTCTCCTCCGCTTCCTTGGCCTGGCGGATGGACTCGTTGATCCTGTCGGCTCTTTTCTGGATGGAATCCGTAATCATCGGGAATCCCCACTTCGCAAGCACGAAGAAGACGATGCCGAAAATCAGCGTCATCCAGACGAGCAAACCGAAATCGGGAGTGATGAGAGACATCTCTACTTGGCGATAAGGCAGACGACTATTGCAAACAGACAGGCACCTTCGATAAGGGCACTGACGATGATGGCGGTCATACGGTAATGACCGGCCTGCTCGGGCTGACGGGCGCCGGCTTCAAGGGAAGCCTTACCGATCTTTCCGATACCGAAAGCTGCGGCAAAAGCTGCGACAGCAGCTCCGAAAGCCTTTCCGAGGACACCCAGGGAAATTCCAGCCTGAAGTAAGAATGCTAAAGGGAACATAATTCTATTGTTTTAAAAATTAATTAGTTTCTGCTTTCTGCCTCGACAAGCCGATGAAGACTGCCGAAAGCATCGTAAACACATATGCCTGGATGAATGCCACGAGGATTTCGAGGCAATCCATGAAGACTCCAAGGATCACAGCCACCACCGTGAGACCTCCGTTGACGGCCATTCCCATCTTGGCAGTCAGGAATATGACGGCAACCACGCCAAGGATCATGAAATGACCTGCCAGGATGTTAGCGAAGAGCCTGACCATGAGACTGAAAGGCTTGGTGAACATGCCTATGATCTCAATGATCGGCATCAGGGGGATCGGCACCTTCAGCCATGTCGGCACGTCGGGCCAGAGGATATCCTTCCAGTAATGCTTGTTTCCGAATATGTTGACTGTGAAAAAGGTGAACAAAGCCAGCACGAGGGTCACGGCGATGTTTCCCGTGATGTTGGCCCCTCCAGGGAAGAAGGGCACTATACCCATCAGGTTGTTTATGAATATGAAGAAGAAGGCTGTCAGGAGGTATGGCGAATACCTCTTGTAATCCTCTCCCACGCAATCTTTTATGATGTCGTCCTCTACCATCGTCACCATCATCTCCATGATTCCGACTCCGCCTGTGGGAGCCTCCTGTGCAGCATCATGCTTGCGATACCACCTGGCAGTACCCAGGACGATGAAAAGGAGGATGGCACTGTTGATCATCAGACCGAGCACATTCTTGGTGACGGAGAAATCCCACGGCCGTATTTCCTCTCCACCAGGACCTTTCTCGACTATCTTGTTCTCGTATTTTCCGGAAGTAGAGATGCTGAAACCTTTGTATTCCCCTTCCTCAAGATGTTTAGAAGAAAAGATATGTGCGCCGTTCCCTATCTTGCTTATGACGAACACAGGCAGCGGAATGCTGACAGGCTTGCCGTTTATAGTGGTAATATGCCACTCGTAGGAATCGCGAACATGGCCATAGAGATATTCATCCATGTCCAGGTCTACATCGGTGCTTTCCTGAGCGCGGACTGCGGCAGGTGATGACAGGATCACGAGGAGAACGAGTATGAACCTAAGAAACCTCATATCTCCACGCATGCGATTACATGATTGTCACATATCTCCACAAATCCAGAAGAGATGGACACCTTCCCTTCACGTTCCTCACCCTGGTCCATTTTGTACAAGATATCACCTTTATCAAGAGATGAAATCAAGGGAGCATGGTCCTTCAACACCTCGAATCGTCCCAAGGTGCCAGGGAGTTCCACGCTGACCACACTCTCGTGAACCAGTTCCCTTTCCGGGCTGAGTATCTGCAAACTGATAGGAGTCATTCTGAACGAAGTCTAAATGTCATTCTGAACGAAGTGAAGAATCTACTTTGCCGCCTGCAGAATCGCCTCTCCCTTCTTTATAGCCTCATCGAGCGTACCGACATTGAGGAATGCCTGCTCCGGCAGGTAATCCACCTCGCCGTCCAGAATCCTCTTGAAACCATCGACAGTGTCCTGGATGTCCACCATGACACCTGGGACTCCGGTGAACTGCTCTGCCACGGAGAACGGCTGGGACAGGAATCTCTGAACCCTGCGAGCCCTGTTGACAGTCTTCTTGTCCTCATCGCTCAGTTCGTCCATTCCCAGGATGGCAATGATGTCCTGGAGTTCCTTGTTGCGCTGGAGGATCTGCTTGACTCTCTGGGCCGTTTCGTAATGATCCTTGCCAACGATATTAGGATCAAGGATCCTGGATGTGGATTCGAGAGGATCCACCGCCGGGTATATTCCTAACTCGGCAATCTTTCGACTCAGCACGGTGGTAGCGTCCAGATGGGAGAAAGTGGTGGCAGGAGCAGGGTCGGTCAAGTCATCTGCAGGAACATAGACCGCCTGTACGGAAGTAATGGAACCATTCTTTGTGGAGGTGATCCTCTCCTGCATCTGACCCATCTCGGTAGCCAGGGTAGGCTGGTAACCTACGGCCGAAGGCATTCGCCCTAGCAGGGCTGACACTTCAGAACCCGCCTGGGTGAACCTGAATATGTTGTCGATAAAGAACAGAATATCCCTCGGGCCCTCGCCACTGTCTGAATCTCGGAAGGATTCAGCTAGAGTAAGCCCCGAAAGAGCAACGCTCTGCCTTGCTCCCGGCGGCTCATTCATCTGGCCGAAAACCATTGAAACCTGGGACTTCTCCAGTTCCTTGCGGTCTACCTTGGAAAGGTCCCAGTGACCTTCCTCCATACTCTTTAGGAATTCATCACCATATTTGATAACTCCGGATTCGATCATTTCCCGCAAGAGGTCGTTACCCTCCCTCGTACGCTCTCCGACTCCGGCGAAAATCGAGAAGCCATTGTGCTTCTTGGCGATGTTATTGATGAGCTCCTTGATGAGCACGGTCTTACCAACGCCGGCTCCACCGAAGAGACCGATCTTTCCACCCTTAAGGTAAGGCTCAAGCAAGTCAATGACTTTTATTCCTGTATAAAGGACTTCCTGGGAAGTAGTCAGGTCCTCGAATTTAGGGGGTTCCCTGTGAATAGGGAGCGAATGAACACTCTCCAGGTCCCCAAGTCCATCGATGGTGTCTCCGACGACATTCATCACACGGCCCCTGATCTGTGCTCCGGTGGGCATGGAAATAGGAGAACCCGTGTTCACTGCTTTCATGCCACGCTTGAGACCGTCGGTAGAATCCATCGCCACGCACCTCACCGTGTCCTCGCCAATATGCTGCTGAACTTCAATAACAAGGGGTCTCTTACCTTCTCCCCTGCTGATTTCCAGAGAGTCATGGATGCGCGGAAGAGCATTCTCATCAGCTGCAGCATCGAAGTGGACATCCACAACCGGACCTATGATCTGGGAAATATAACCGATATTATTCATCAAAAGACCTTGCTGAAAAATTTACGCCAATTTACTCAATATTTCCCAAATAAAGAAAAAGGCAAGCCGTTTTGACAACGACTTGCCTTCTTTATGATGTGTCTGATGAGTCTTACTTGACGAGGCAGACTGCAACACGGTTGAGCTCAGGAGTCTCGAAAGGATTGACGGTGTCACCGAAGTACTCAGTGATGATCCTGTCCTTGTCGATACCGGCGTCAACGATTGCCTGGGCGACGATCTCAGACCTCTTCTCGGAAAGGAACTGGTTCCTCTTGGCGGTACCGGTGGCCTTGTCAGCGTAACCGGAGATGCGGACCTTGGTGTCAGGATTGTCCTTGAGGGCGGCGACGACCTCGTCGATCTTGAGCTGCTCGCTAGGACGGATGTCCCACTTATTGATAACAAAGAGGATATTGCGCTGGAGTGACTCGAAAGCAGGCTCGACGATCACGGGCTCCTCCTTCACGACGGGTGCGGGTTCGGGTTCGCGGACCGGTGCGGGTGCAGGTGCGGGAACGACGACGGGAGCGGGTGCGGGCTTTGCCTTACCGAAGCTGAAGGTCAGACCGGCGAGAGCCCTGATCTGGAAGTCAGCCTTGGAACCGACCTTTGAGTTGAAATGGTCGTTGATAAAGCTGGTGTTGCCTTCGAGGTTGAGAGCGACAGCGTCGGAAAGCCTGACGTTGAATCCGAGACCGGCCCTAAGGGCAGGAGAGATGCTGCTGCCATCCCAAAGATAGTTCTCTGCAGGGAACTTGGCCTTGAGAGCGTTAGCCTCATCGTTGCCGAAAGCGTAGTTGGCACCGACACCACCGAAGATGTAAGGATTGATGGTACGGTCAAACTTGTAACCGGCGAAGAGAGATGCGAGGTCAGCCATGAGATCGACAGCACCCTCAACAAAGTTGTACTTGTAGACCTGAGCGCTACCGGTGTTGATAGCACCCTTGCCCTGCCAACCATTGACATTCAGCCTGGCTGCGAACACAGGTGAGAACTGGTAACCGAGGGATGCGGCAGCAGCCGGTGAAAGAAGGTCAGTCCAGTTAGTTTCACCGATAGTCTCGGCAGCGCCAGCTTGAAGCTGCAGGAACCAGTACGGATCAAAATCCTTCTTCTGTGCATTAGCAACAGAAAGTGAAGCGATGAGAACGACGCTTGCAAGAATAGCGATTATACGTTTCATGATAGTAATGAATATAAATTGCGCATTTAGTTTCGCTAAATTACTACATTTTTTTTAATTGCGCAAATCACAGGTCAATTTTTGGTCATCTCTCCGTTAAGGCGCAGGGTAAAGTGAGACGGCCTTGCGTTAGTAGAAAAATAAATTTTATGACTGAATTTACCCGGATCCTTCCGAGTTCCATCATATGTCACAGTTATCTTACCCTTTTTACCTGGTTTTATCGGTTTTTCCGGATAAGCAACAGAGATGCAACCACAGTCACCGCTCGCTCCGTAAAAAACCAATTTTTCTGTGCCGACGTTCTTAAAGCTGAAAACAGCTGTCTTTACAGACTCATTACGAGAGAACGTTCCTATGCTTGCAGACATTGAGTCAAACTGGATCGTTTCCTTTTTATCCTGTCCGATTGATAGGGAAGGAAGGAGAAAATAAAGGAAAGAGATAAGGATAATAATTCTTTTAAACATAACGATGAACAATCATAGTTCAAGCACAAATAAACAAATATTATTCCAATAAAAAAAGGAGGGACACCCTTTTGAGTGTCCCTCCGATTTATTTAGAATCTAAGATTCAATCTTAAGATTACTGACCGATGGTCTTTGCAACAGGGATGGTGATCCACTCGGAGTCGATGTAACCGAATCCGTACTTAACCTTTGCCTTGACAAAGATGTTGAAGTCAGAAGTAACACCAGTCATGTTGTTCTTGTAAGTGAGGAAGCCAGCATTGTTGGTGATTGTCTCAATCTTGTACTTGATGTTGCCATCAGCATCCTTCTGCTCCTTGCCATTCTTGTCGAGATCCTTCACCTTAGCATCAATCTCGGTGACCTGGGTCATGACGATATTGGTAGGTACAGCCTGGCGCTTGCCGTTGAGGTCGCACTCTGCGTTAGCGATGTCAACCTTGACCACGAACGGACCATAGTAGTTCCAGTAGCCAGGATACTCGCTGAAGAGACGCTGCCTCCAGTCAACAGGATCGATGAGATCCTCGATCTTGATGTAGGAGCCATCCTCACCGAAGTCAACACCATCGATGAAGCCCTTCTTGGACTTGGTGGAGACAGTGACAGGACGGATGACATTGGCCCTGAAGTGATCCTCACCGTCGAAGGTGACAGAGACTTCCTTCATGTTCTCCTTGTCGGAGACGCAGAGGTAAGCGGTTGCACCGATGTAGGTGTACATCTCACCAGTGTTGAGGAGGGTGTCAGCAACAGTCTTGCCCTTGACCCAGTGGAAGGAATTCCAAACTGTGTTACCGGCCTCGTTGGTGATCTCCTTGTTGGTGATGATAGCAACAGAATCCTTCTCAGCGACAACAGCGTCACCCTTAGCATTGAGGATGGTAGCATAGAGGGTGTCACCCTTCTCAGCAACCTCGAAGACGACGTTCAGGTCACCGATCTTGCTGATAGGAGCAATGCCTTCCTTCTTGTCACCCTCGATGTGCTTGGTGCAGAAGTAGTAGACAACTGAATCGATAGCCTCTTCGATCATGATCTGGCCAGCCCTTTCGTGCTTGGCAGGATAGGTGATGAAGGAAGCGTTGATGTCGTTGTTGAACTGGCAGAGAGCGCTATCTGCAACAGCGGTATCCTTCACGTTAGGAACGCGGACGTTGTAGAGGGTAGCCTCGAAGTTAGGAGTCCAGTACTCGCGGACATAGTCACCATCGGCAGAGACGAGCTCAACACCCTTCATTGCATCAGCAACGGTAGCAGTGAGGAGGACATCAACATAGACGGTAGGAGTCTTGGAATTGTAGTACCTGGCGATGACAGAAACTTCCTGACCGGAGAAATCCCAGAGATCAGCAGGGGTAACTGTCCACTCGATGACATGGGTACCCTCACCAGGAGAGACGACGATGTCCTTGACAGTACCAAGAGTGAAGTCAACTTCCTTGCCCTCAGCATTCTTAACCTTCATAGCAGGCATAGCCTTGAGGGAATCGTAGGTAGCGTGGAACTTATCCTTGCTGACACCTTCCATGTCATAGATAAGCTCGTTCATATCCTTGACAGTGGTCCTGAGAGCATCGCCTTCGCAACGGAAGCGGAAGATGTTCTCACCCTGAGGATAGATCTTGCTGCCGTCCTGGCGGACAGGGACAAGTGCATAGGTAGGATTAACCTGAACCTTCTCGGCGATGAAGACCTTGATGTAAGCGACCTGGACGATATCCTCACCGTGCATAAGCTTGACACGGATGATAGGAGTACGGCCGATAGCAGCAGTACCAGTGGTTTCAAAAGTCCTAGGAGTGAAGACACTGCCATCGAGAGTTACAAACTCATCCTGAGGAGTGACAGGAGTTCCGATCTTGTAGTTCTTGACAACCTCATAGACGAAGGTGAGGCCAGCAGCCTCCATGTCAGCAGCAGACATCTCGGAGCACTCAGCAGCGACTGTGGTGTCTGTACCAACGATCTGGACGCGCTTGAAGTGGGTAGCGGTGATGTCCTTGAGATCGATAGAGCTGTCATAAGCAACTGCGGTATCGCAAGTAGCGTGAACCTCATCAAGTGAAGGATAACCATCGGTCCAGACAGCCTTGTCAGGACGATACTGATCCTCAGCGTCAACCTGGCTGATACCAACAGTACCCCTTCTGTAATGCTCGTCATACTTCTTGGTTCCAGTCTTAACCTCTGCAGCTGCGAAAGGATCGGCAATGCGGATATTGCGCTTCTGGCTGGTAAGAAGGGTAGCATAGTCGGAAGTGACGGTCTGGCCGTTCTTGGTAGCCTGGAGGGCGAAACGGGTGATGTCATCTCCAAAAGCCTCACGGCCGGTAACCTCGACATTAACGGTAAGGACACCGTCAGCATAGCTGTCGAAGGAAGCGGTCATGGAGAAGTCCTTGGAAGCCTCGGTCCTTGTCTGGATGTAAGGAACATCCTTGTAGATGAACTTATACTCGAAGGAATCATCGAACTCGAAGTCGGAGATATTCACATGATACTGAGCCTTGGCAGCGATAGGAACTTCAACCTCCTTGTTAACTGTCTGGCCCTTGATTTCCTTGCCCTTATCGTCAACGGCAGGAACCTGGGTGATAACCCACTTCTCAGCCTTGGAGTCGATAGTGGACTTCTTGGAAACAACCTGGATCTCAAGAGGATTGTAGAACACAGAAGCGGCCTCAAGACCCTCGACACCGTCGATGTAGGCGTTAGGGATGAAGACGAGACCGGACTCACCGATAGCGGTCAGGTTGACCTCGACAGTCTCTTCGCCCTGCTTTACGACGAGGACGTTCTTCTCAGCGTCGTAGGTGATGGTTGCACCGTTCTCAGGCAGATACTTCTGCTTGGTGTCGGTAACGACCTCCTTGCCATCGACAAACTCATGGAGATCCCAGCAACCGGTCTCGGCATTGGGAACATAGAACTTGCCGTCCTTGCCAGCAGCGCCAGCTGCGCCATTGGTAACATCATAGGACTTGCCATCAGAGAGGGTGAACTTCCATCCACCGTTCTCTCCTGTGAGAGGAGTGACACTTGTGATCACAGCACCGGCGTTGATCGCGCTCTGAAGAGAATTGACGTTAGTCTGGAGAGTACTAAGCGTGTTCTCGACATTGGTGATCTTGGTCTGAAGATCATTGATGTCCTTGTCGTAGTCTGTACAAGATACAGCTACGCCTGCGAAACCCAGAACGAGGGCTCCTGCAAGGAACAGATTTTTGATTTTTTTGTTCATAGTACTAAAAACAAAATTGATAAAGTTGATAATACATAATTTTCGATTAACGTGAATGTCTTTTCTCTTGCGAATTAATAATTTAGATTAACAATTTACGTTTCATACATCAAATCGGCCTTTTATCCAGCTTCTGCGGCACGCACAATAAAGCCACCAAAATGCTGACTTGACCTTGCAAAGATAGCATGAATATTTAAATAAACAATACTTTTCAAACTTTTTTCGTGTTTGTGGCCGCTTCAAAGCCGTTTTTACTCATCTCGAAAGCCAACTCAAATTTCAAATCAAAACCCATAAACCGGAACAAAAAATCCTCCACTAAAAAGTCTTCACAACACTAAATGCAAAGATTCGAAAACCTTGCATGAAAAAACTCAAAAAAGTTGAATATTTTCCAAAAATCCTCTTATCCCCACTATTTACATATATTATTAAAGGAAGAAACGACCTTCTCCCGATCTCACAAGGGGCCTTAAGTACTCTTCATCCTCGTTTTCGCTTGTATCCTGCCCTAAGAGTATCACATAATACTCTACGCGCATCATTCACAGCGTTCCCTGCTCCAAGAGTACTTTATGATATTCTAAAAGCAGAAAACCGTTCATCCCCTGCCCCTAGAGTCCTACAATTTACTATTTGCGCAGCACAATGCCCTATCCCAGCTCATCGGATATAGGTCATCTCACCAGATGTGCCACTCACTGGACCACCAGGCGAGGGTGTGGGATCCAGTAAGGAAGATAATGAAGATGATTGAAGGGAAAGCAAACACGTCTTAAATGGGCACCCTCAATGGATAAAAAAAGAGTCCCGGGCAGGTTTTCCTGTCCGGGACTCCGAAGAACGGCGGCGACCTACTCTCCCAACTGGTGTGTCAGTACCATCGGCGCGGATGAGCTTAACGGCTCTGT
>Ga0129310_1000766_pt1 | contig 34138 bp, 24 predicted proteins | sample Go1ome_2_FD_94433 | JGI IMG/M metagenome (GOLD analysis project Ga0129310, IMG submission 94433) | Western lowland gorrila individual fecal microbial communities from Wisconsin, USA - Go1022A metagenome | ecosystem: Host-associated > Mammals > Digestive system > Large intestine > Fecal | place... | reverse complement strand
ATACTTCTCGATATTCACTGAGTCACAGATAGCAAGGTCGCAATATTTGACCATCATCTGCTCAGAAATCTTCCAATACTTCCGAATTGGTGCCGACCATTTTGCCCTCATCCACTCATGTCCCGTAAATGTCAAGAGATTGTTAAACTTTTTCACAAAAAATTTTCATACCCGGAAAAGCCTTTATTTATGCGGTTTTTCAGCATTTTACCCCCTATACCCCATATGATAAGAAATGGCTAAAAACGTCTCTTTTCCAACTCCAAATCCACATAACGACCCCAATGGTAGGCGATATTATATGGTTAAACTTTTTCCAAGGCACAAAAAAGCCCGTAAAATAAGGCTTTTCGCCATATCTTACGAGCTTCGCAATTTGTCTGAGAAGTATTTAGTTTTTAAGGGTCTGAATGTGACTTTCGTACTATCATCGCATACTTAAAACAAGTTTATTCCATACGAAATGGTTCTTCTTCATTGTCTGTAAACTGTTCCGGGGCAATCGTCCATGCTCTTGATAAATCAAATTCAGCCAGTCTGTTGCCTGGGTAAAAAGTCCCCTCAATCCGATATGATTTCTCTTTGTCCCATTCTGCCAGCTTATATACAAACGTAACAAATCCTGCACTGGATATTTCATAGCTGTCATCTGCTTTCATTTCAGGCACTTTAAAGATATCCCTGTCAACCGGATCACAGGCTTGCACAGCAATGCATCTCGATTTTTTATTAAGCAAAAATCTAATATATTGTGGCATCTTCAACCCACGCAAAAGGGACTTATGTACTAAAATCCGATGTGTTTTATCTGAAAAGGAAATGGTTGCTATTTCTCCCATGAATAACTGCCTCCTAACGTTTGGAATTGCTTCATTCCATCTGTCTGCATCCTTTCCCAGTTCATTGGCTGACCCGGTATCCGAGATTCTGTTGACTGTGCAGATTCCCTTAGCTCTGCACTCTGTTTTGCACCAGAAAACTGAGCCTCCTGATATCCATGAAGGTTCTCTAATTCTATCTGGTTATAGTGTTGTTCCACAGGTAGTCCAAAGGTGTTTTCCGTATCTGCAGGTGAAAATGGTGTCATAGACTCTTTCCGCTCTTTTTTATTCAATTCTTCAAGTTCTTCCGGAGTCATTGATTTTGATAGTTCTTCCTTTTCCTCTTTTGTGCGACGTTTACGTTCCTTAAAGATTTCACAGTGGTCGAGTTCAAAAACATAAATCATTTCACCCATGTACTCTATACGGTGTCCCAAAATCTTATATCTGCACCCACTATCCCAGTCCATGAGCTTGTAAATACCTTCCGCAAATCTTGTACCCTTAATCACACGGCTTTTCCGCTTATCTGGCTTTGCTATACACCAACGTAGTGAATCTACATCGCCTTCCTTGACCTTTCTCACTGCGATTCTATGTTCTGTACTGCTCACCATCACCTGCACATATACCGCATCTTCCAAACCCTCAATGCAGGCTGTATTAAAAGTAAGGCTGTCACGGCGTATCGTCATTGCCGGTTCACGCAGATGTGCAAACATCTCTCTGCGAACGATTTGATACCCGTCATAACTAAATGATTGAGCAATTTCTTTTGCTCTTTCGTCACATTCTTCAGTATACATTGCCATCTGCCACTAACTTCCTCTCTGTTTCCTTTAAAAATTCTGCTGTAAGAGTATCTATCTCCGAATGTACTCTCCGCATAATATTATCTGTGATATTGCCACACATTCTGAATACAGACGCAGGCCTCATCACTTCCCAATTGTCCTTATCATGTATGAACTCAAATCGAATAATGTTGCTGCTTCTGCCAAAGCTGGTTTTCCATGAATCCGGAATTACCATGTTTTTATGGTAAACAACCTTTTCTTTTTCGTTCACTTTTCCGTCATTGGATTTTGCCATATCAACAACCGTGTCCTTTTCAAATTCAGTAATTTCCGGATCAGATAAATCAAACAATAGCATCTGCTCATTTCCATCTGATATATACTGCCCACAGAGCTTATACCCACAATCTGCTTTCCAATCCATAACAGAGTATAATGCCCCTGAGAAGCCGCTACAGCTTTTTGTGGAAACAATCCAGCGGCTATCCTTTAATCTTCCCCACCGTATTGCAGTAGGCTTATCAGCCGCACACGGACGCACAGCAAGGCACTTCTCCACAGAATTGAAGAGAAGTTCTACATATTCTACTGACTCGAATTTTTTCAAACATACAGAATTGAAGCGAACCTGTCCCTTTGCTATTGTAAACTGCGGTTTTTCCCTTGTGCTGAAAAACTGGCTGCGTACTATCTCATATCCATTTAATGTGAAAGTATTGCTTAATTCACATTCTTCATCGCAGTGCCGCATATCATATACGCTTTGGCTTGCTTCGCAATAATCATTTCCGGAAAAGCCTCTCCACATGCGATTCACCGGGACAAATCCTTTTAATACACCAGCCTCGATTACATCTAATGACGGTAACGGCATACCTTTTCTTGCGTATTTTTCTGATTCCAGTTTTACCTGAGCCGCCTCAAAGACCTCATGACTCACGATTGGTTTGTGATGATCCACCTTTAGCACCTGCGGCATATCCTGCTGATTTTTCTTTTTCTTGTGTTCCCAGAAGTCATATGTATATGTTTTCCAGCTAAGGACATTCCCACAGTGTCGTTCATTCTGCATTACTGCACGCACCGTATTTGCAGACCACTTTGTCTTTCCGAGTTTTGTTGTTCTCTTGGCTTCCATCAGAATATTGGCTATCTCCGGGATTGACTTACCTGTCAAATAGAGGTAATAGATAAAGCGTACCGTCCTTGCCTCATCTTCGTTAATTACCAGACTGCCATTTTCATCATGATCATATCCAAGTAAGACCGGTGTCAAAAATTTTCCGTTGTTAAAACGCTTCTCCAAAGACCACAGCATAATATCACGCTTCACACGGGATTCCTCCTGTGCTGACGCAGCCATAACAATCAAAATCATTTCTGATGTATTATCCAACGTGTTGATGTTCTCTGTCTCAAACTTGATTCCTACAGGATTTGGCAACGTCTTCAATTTTCTTGATAAAATCAGGCAATCCGCAGCATTTCTTGTAAATCTGGAAATAGACTTTGTAAGAATCAGGTCTATCTTGCCCGCTTCGCAATCAGCTATCATACGATTTAACCCGTCACGATGCTTTGTGGAAGTACCGCTGATTCCCTCGTCTGCATAAATCCCGGCAAATTTCCAATCTTCGTTTTTCTTTATTTCTTTCTCATAGTAGAGTTTCTGCATTTCAAAAGATGAGGCTTGTTCTACATTATCTGTAGAAACACGACAGTAGGCAGCAACACGCTTTTTAGGGGCATTTTCCGGTATCGGCAGTTCTCTTTTCGCCGGTATATAGATAAGGCCTGTATCGTCCAGGTTGTGGTATGTATTTTTAACCTTTTCTCTTTGTTCTGAACGACTGATTTTTCCGTACTGATTCATCACAAAACCTCCCATATGCCTACTGCGGCAATTTCCAATACCAAATTCCTTCTTTTCTAAAAGAAACGATACCAATTCTTCTCTTTATCTGATTGACTGTAGTTCGGCCAATTCCTTTTTCGTCAAAGTAATTTCTTATTTCCTGTGCAGATTTTTCTCCATTTTTCAATAGATTGCATAGTGCAGCACAAACAATGTCCTGCTTATTTTCTTCCTTATCCGGGACAGTGGATTGGCCAGCTGAATTACACTCTGCAAAGTCCTTGCAGTCATCTTGCCAAAGAACCGCACCCTTTTCTGCTATCTGGAAATATGCGTCCTTTCCTCTTGGAGCAAGGCTGCTTTTCACATGATGTAACACTCTGATATTTGGATCATCTTCTGACCTGTGCACCTGTAAAACGCTTCGTGCGGACGCCACAACATCAATGCTACCCAAAGAACGATACAACTCCTTACCGTTATCACGTTTATTCAAATGCCCAACCAGCACCACTGCACAGCCAAAGGCGGCAGCCCAGTGTGATAATGTCTGTAATATCTTCCGTGCCTTAGACGCATTGTTCAAATCGCCATCATTTCCGATATATGCCTGAATCGGGTCAATCACCAGCAGCTTTGCCCCCAATTCAATAATGGCATCTCGAATTCTGCAATCATCCATCGTCAGAAGCTTGTCGTTTTCGTTGATGAATGCCACATTTCCGCATATTGCACCATTCTCATCTAATCTTGGACGTATGGTATCAGCTGCACCATCTTCAGAACATTGGTAAATCACCTTTATCGGTTTTTCTATTGGTGTTCCATCCGGCATATTTCTTCCGGAAGATGCCCGACCAATCAAGTTCATCATCATGCTGGATTTTCCATCACCTGGATCACCTTGAAGAATTGTTAATTTTCCATAAGGAATATACGGGTACCAGAACCATTTAACATCTACCGGACGTACATCACTATAATATGAAATTGCACTGTTGATTGAACGTTTTTCCATTCATCTGCCCTCTTACTTTGATACCGGATTATTCCTACTTAAATTCTACCAATCCTGCTCTATAAGTCTATGAACTGCTACTTCACATTCATTTTGTAATTTGTGATGCAGTAGTTCACATTTAGGGAAAATAAAAAGAAAGGTGTCAGACCCGCTGGCTGCATAACGCCACCGACATCTTGACACCTTACCTTTTTGCCCACTTTACGCCAATTATGTTGCCAATACGGGCTGATATTATTTATATAGTATCTGTATGTTCTTTCATCACTTTTATCAGAGCTACCACACAATCACTCAGAAATGCTTTTTCCTTTTCTGAACAATCCTTTAATTGATTCTTTATTTCAACTTCCATCAATACAGGCTCTTTCAAATCACGATTCAGTACCAGAAGATCCACTGTAATATCCAGCACTCTGGAAAGCTGCACCACTGTATCAAGACTCACTGTTGCTTTACCGCATTCTAATCTGCTGATATATTCTCTGGAAAGCCGCATGATTTCTGCAAGTTTTTCCTGGCTCAAGCCTCTTGCTTTCCGATATTTACGAATAGTCTCACCCATTTGCTCATAATCTATCATCATATACCGCCTCTCTGTCCTTGCAGCCCGTATATGGCAATACAACCATATGGTTTAGTTAAACCACATAATACAGTTTAATATAACGGTATATCCATTACAAGTAAACGGTACAAGACATTACACCTAAATGGTATGATGCTTTTTGAGGTGATAAAACATGGACATTAGAGAAAAGCTAAAGAAAATGTTAGATGAACGCGGTTGGACAGAATACCGCTTAACAAAAGAATGTGGTCTCTCTGAGTCCACCATCGCAAATATATACCGCAGAAACAGCACACCGTCTTTTACAACTCTGGAAGCAATCTGCAAAGCATTTGGTATCACGCTCTCCCAATTCTTCGCTGAAAATGAAATGATTGAGCTTACTCCTGATACCAAAGAACTATTGGATCACTGGTCACAGTTGTCCCCAGCCCAAAAAGAAGCCACGCTCATCATGCTCAGAACAATGACACAGAAATAAAAGTTCCCACCCGATATAAGTCGAGTGGGATTTTCTTATAGGTCATGTTATTAAAGCATCTGCCTGTTCATTTACTCTTTAAACCAGTCACTTTCTGCAATCTGCTTCAACGCACCGATCACGGTATCATACGACACCTTTTCTTCCAAAAGCTGCGTGGTCAGTGCATCATAATCTGGTTTGTACGCTTTTTCCTCTATGATTTTCTTAATCAGCTTTGGTATATCCACCTCTGCTGCCGCCGATGGACATATGCTGGAATGGGAACGAACCTCTCGTACTTCATGTACCAGCTCTTTGAATCCTTCATTCTGAGACACAAGTGGAAGAAGTTTGTAAATGTCATATAAGTGTCTGGAATGCTTCGTCACTTTTCCATCCAGATAATAGTCGCACACAGCAAAAACCTTGTCTGCGAGGGTGCGGTCAATGCCCTGCACCTTCATTTCAAACGGAGTCAGCATAAAATCTGAAATTGAATCAGGAGCTTCTTTCTCCATCATCTCTCCGATATAACTGTGTACCGGGAGCAAAACTGTTGGGAACGATACTGCTGTATAAGACGTTTCCAGCAATACCGCTGATTTCAGTGCAGTGCTCTCCATTGGGATCACCGAATCATAAGCAATCACATAGCGATTATAGTCACGACGACTGCGGGTGTCTTCCAGATTTTCAATCACCATACCCAGTTCATCTGCCGAATCCACAATTGCCTGTTTTACTTTTTTCTTCTGTCCCTGTGAAAGCGTTGTGTCGATGGTTATATCAATATCTTCTGAAAATCGCTTAATGACCTTGTGACATTTGCTAAGCGATGTGCCACCCTTGAAAACAATATACGGAATCTTCTCCGACAATAGTTTCAGGAGCATCGTCACATAGTAGTCTTTCTCGATTGCCTGAACCATAATTCCAGTCTGGTCATACGCAAGATAAATAGCATCTTGAAATTGTTCTCTGTCATTATGCAAGTACGCCATTGTAAATCACCCTCGTTTCCACCAGATTTTTATACAGCTTATCAGGATAATAAGCAAAATATGGTTCCATCTCCGAAACGCTCAAATTCGCATCTTTCATATAGCGATACAGCCGCTCCTGCAAAGACTTTCCCGTGACTTCCGAATATACATCTACATCTTTCAGCATATCCAGAAACTGAAGTAGTTTATAATTTTTCTCTGTCACAGGCACTTTCGGCTTTCGCACGATCACACGGGATTTTGCCAGAGATGTTTCTCGATAATCATTTGTTGCCTTGTTCGACACAACCTCATACATCATAGGAACCTGTGTAGTAAGCCCCATCTGGTTAAAAAACATCAGTCCGCTTACATACCCACAGCGTTCATCTTTATCTCTCAGATACTTACATTCCAACACTTTTTCCGGTGCAAGCTGTGAGCCGGACTTGAATATGGTCTTTTTAGGTAAAAAGTAAATCCCATTATCAAAGCGTTTTACTTTACCCGCATCCGTCAGCTTCTTTATTCGCTGTCGGATATTCGTGCGGGTCATTCCATCAATTTGAAGGTCTGCAAGAAAAATCGGTTCATTTTCTTTATAGTTATCTAACAGGTACTCATATACAGTTTCCATACTTTCCTCCTGTCACATATTCGTATATAAGATTTTCTATTCTGTTATTATTATACTCACTTTCCTCTGAAATATCAAGCCTGCTATTGTGGCCTTATTCTTTTATAGACCACATTCCTGCGGAACCTGCATATTGAATTCGGCCAGTAATTTCCTTAATGCATCTTCACACTTATAATGAATTTCCAACTTTTTATTTGCACCCACATAAATGTGATCAATAAATGCCTCTACCAGTTCCTGTGTTAATTCATTTTCCGAATCGAACAGATTGGTTTTTGAAAACATATTGCGGACTTCCTTACTAACAGATACCGCCCCCGGCAGTTCCGAAAATAGTTGTTCTATCTGTTCCTGCAGCGTATTTATTTTTTCTGTAACTTTATTTTTCTCTGTAAGGTATTCAGTCTTTGTCATATGTCCGGCGGAATAGACCTCATAAAGTCTGAGATTGTCCGCTTTCAGCCTGTCTATTTGCGTAGTGAGCTGTGTTTTCTTTCTTTGCCTATCTTTTTCAGCTTTCAAACGCTCATTGTTCTTTTCTGATATTTCACTGTCTAAGGCATCCAATACAAGAAGAAGCATTTTTATCCCGTGCAGAACACTCGCATTGATTCCCTTTAAGCTATATTTCTCATTGGAGCAAGGTGAATAGGCCCGCATTTCCATTCCTTCAAAGCAATATAGTTTCGTATCGTATGTCTGATATTGATAAGTAAGCCTTCGATGACAAGTTGCACACAACAGTTTTCCTTTTAGCGGAAATTTCGTTTTCTGCTTCATTTTCCCGGCATTTCCTCGGTATTGAATAACTCCTTGTGCCTCTTTCCATTCTTCCTTTGATACAATAGGCTCATTCACATCTTCGGTAATAAACCACTCGGACTCCGGAACATTTCTTCGTACCTTTCCGCCGGTATGCAGTGTGATTCTTCGTCCTATTACCATTGCTCCGGTATATTCATATTTTTTCAGAATACGAAGCACTCTTTTTGATGACCAAATGACCTTTTCTGCAATCGGCTTACAGGCACCAACGCTTTTTCGATCTTCCGTTTGCTGATTATATTCGTAAGGAACCGGTATCTTTTCTTCGTTCAACTGAGCCGCAATTTGCGTTGTTGTTCTGCCCTCCAAAGCAAGATCAAATAATCTTCTCACAATTTTTGCCGCCTCCGGGTCAATGATATATCTTCCCTTTCTGTTTGGATCCTTTTTATATCCAAACGTTGTGTTCGCATAGGTCGAAATGCCCTGTTTCCATTTTACGGAATTTGCTGCATATAATTTCTTGCCGGAGTCCCTGCTGTACATGGTATTAACAAGATTCGCAACCACCATGTCTAAGCCCAGTGTTTCTCCGCTATATTTTTTACTGTCATATCCATTATTGATAGCAATAAATCGGATATTCAATATCGGGAATATTTGTTCCAGATATTCTCCAACTCCGATATAATCTCGTCCAAATCTCGACACATCTTTTACCACAATCGTATCTATTTTCCCACTCTTGGCATCTTCAACCATTTCTTTAAATCCGGGGCGGTTAAAATCTGTACCCGTGTATCCATCGTCTGAATATGTAATTCTCTCGATGTCATTAAATTCTTCTTTCGAATCCAGATACTGTTCAATCATCAGCTGCTGATTTTCAATAGAATTGCTTTCATCCTTTCCATCCACACCAAGATCTCCGTCTGACAGTGAAAGCCTTTTATAAATTGCTATCACACGGCTCACCTCCATCACTTTGTAATTCTTTCCACAAATCACAGACTTTATAGGTAATCTGAATCTTTTTGTCTGGGAAAACGTCGATTCGTTCCACCAGTGCTTTCACCAAGTCTGGGGCAAATCCCTCAATGCCGTGAAAATTGCATAAGCTATGAATGGTATTATGATACTCTTCGATTTTTTGTCCGAAAGAATCTTTCTCTTTCAGCAAGGTTTCCAGCTCTTCATTAAGTGCATCGTAAGTCTGATTCATCTCGCTGCGTAACTCTTTATACTCTTTGGTAGTGATTTTCTGAGCAGTAAAATCCATGTAGAGTTTTCTCCTCTTGTCGGATATTTCCTGAATCAACGCATTTTTACTGATAATATCTGCATTGATTTTTCCCAGCACTGTGGTTTTATCCGAAGCATTCTCACATTCTTTCAGAAGCCTGTCTCCGTCTACCAGCTGCATAAGATACTGATTTATCTGTCGCATGACAATCATCTGTAATAATTTTTCATTCATATTGATTTTGTGGCAGCACTTGCCCTGCAGCGTTGAGCCACCGCAGATATAGAAATTATGCTTTTTTTCCAGTGTATAGCCATGCGGTCTGCGGTCATATTGCAGACCATGTCCGCAGTTTCCACAATATACCATACCCTCGAAATGATTCGGAAAACGGGCAGCGATTTCCTTGGCAATTTCTTTCTTCTCCGCTTTCTTCTTGGCGTTATTTTCAAATTCGCATCTGCATTTCTCAAAATCGTCTTTTGCAATAATCGCTTCGTGGTGATTTTCAAAAATCACCCACTCACTTCTATCTGTATTTCTTTTTTTCTCTCCCTTATAAAGAGCCTGTTTCGTTTTATTAACAACAAGGTTTCCAATATATTCTTCATGGTAAAACATTTTAGCAATCGAGGAAGTTGACCATTCGCCTCGGACTTCTTTTTTCATCATGCCAAGCTGATCCATTCTCTTTCGGGGCGTTGGTGCATCAATCGCATTTAATCGATTTGCAATTTCCCCTACGGAAATTCCTTGAAGTTTCCAATAGAAAATCAATTTCACATAAAAGGCCGCAACCGGATCCACTTCATAATCGCCTGTTTTACGATTTAAAATATACCCGTAGGGTGCTTTGCTAAGAATCGGTGTTCCTCTTTCCATTGCACTTTGATGAGCCACAAACACTTTCTTGGAAATATCTTTGGCATACATGGAGTTTACGATATTCTTAATCGGAACAATCATTCCGTTTGCTTCATCACCATGGTCACTGTCAAAATGGTCTGTAATCGCAATCATTCTTACACCGAGGAATGGGAATATCGTTTCTATGTAATAACCGGCCTCTGTATAATTTCGTCCAAAGCGGGAAAGGTCTTTTACCACAATACACTTTATTTTTTTCTTTCGGACATCTTCCATCAATTGCGTAAAAGCAGGCCTGTCAAAGTTTGTGCCTGTATAGCCGTTGTCCGCATAGGTATCAACATATTTTAAGTCCGGTTGCGACTCTATATAATTTCTTACTAAGGCAATCTGAGTTTCGATGGAATCCTGCCTTTCGTCATCTTCAACTGAAAGTCTTGCGTATACAGCTGCCGGAACAGCTTCTACCAGAGAACTCATTCTTTTTTCCGCAAGTTTCTTACTGATTTCTACCTCTGACAGGGCTACCTGCTTTCTACTGGTTCTTGCCATGTGAACACCCCTCTCTTATTTCTCTGGGCAACTTTTCCCAATACTCCTGCTGTTTGAGCTTCGGTATTACTTGTACATGATTATCTTCATCTATATGAAGCACAACCCACTCAACCGCAGCCTTTACGATATTTCTGTCCAGTTTTTCCCCAATTTCCAGTTGCGTAAAACACTTTATCCACGGATTACTGAGAGAATACACCTTTCGATTATCCGCCATAGCTTCCATGCATTCATCAAATATCTGATCCTGACATTTATGTGCTTTGGAATATTCTTCTAATTTCTTTTTATATTCTGCTTCCGATATTTTTCCGGAAGAGAATTCGTTATATAGTGGCACACGCTGAAATTGCTCCAGCTCCATTTCTGCCAAACATGTTTTCATTTTCCGTTTCAGTTCATTTTCTTTTGTCTGACGGAATGTTTCCAGTGTTCCATCGGAGAGCATAGCCTCAACGCACTCTGCTTTTTCTTTTTCAAACATAACAGCTTGGAGAACCAGGTCATAAACTTCGTTCACAGATATCTTCCATGCTGCTCCATCATAGAGAGATTCTTTCCTATTATCCTCACAAAAATACCTTTCCTGTTCATCGTTTCCTTTGATAATTTTGCAAAAGATATGTGTATCATCACTGTATGTCTTTGCCGCAAGAAGATTTGGAAATTCTCTTACTTTTGCACATAAGCGTCGTTTCTGCTTTTCCCCCGTTTTCACAGGAATATAATTTGGCAACGCTTCAAATGCTTCCTTGCTGATATAGGGTTCATAGGTTCCGTCCGTGATAAACTCTCTTCTGGCATTTACCACAATTCCGGCATAAATCGGATTTATGAGAATTTTCTTTACAGATTCATTCGACCATTTCTTTGTAATGGCACACTGGGCAACCGTACCAGCTGTATTCCTATGTTCACTCGGTGTCGGTGCATTATGTTCATTCAGCCATTTGGCAATCTCTGAATAGCTTTTTCCGTCCTGATAGAACCGAAACACACCAGCTACATACTCGGCAACTCTTTCATCTTTTTCGATTACCTGACTGCCGTTTCTTCTTAGATATCCATACGGAATGGAGTTTGTCAGAATGTACTCTTCTTTTCGTGTAGCTCTCCATTTCAAAAATTTGTCTCCATGAGCCAAATGATGTACCATTTCCTGATACTCTTTTACTTCTTTTTCCGAATGATTGCTGCTCAAAAAATCAGCACTTACATCTGCAAAATGCAGTCCGGCCGGATAAATCACCGTTCCGATTGCAGCATTGAATGCCGGATAATCCGTTCCGAAATACGCAAAGTCCGCAAATATAACGCAATCATATTTCCATGCAGTAATATCATTCATCATCTGCTGGAACACATCATCTGCTCCGGCATCCACTTTTCTCTCCGCATATTTCTTAACCAGTTTGCACTCCGGGTGTTTCTTTATAAACTCATCTATTTTTGCATTCTGCTCCGGAATGCTTAAAACATTTTCCAGACTTCTCCACGGTATTGCTCTTGTATAGCTTACGCATCGCATAAATCCTCAGCTCCTTCCCGAATCGTATTTTCATCATCCAGAAGCAGATTCATTTCCTTAGAAAAGCGATAGACGATTTCAACAGTGTTTTTATCGTGGATAAGAATCTTATCAATCAGTTCCACCACAATCCTGCGGTTTAGTGCTGTTATGTTTTTGTACTTCAGAAAATCATTGATCCAGGGGACGTCTGTAAAATCTATATTTTCGATTTTTTCTTTCTGAACCAAGACTTCTTTTCTTGCTTCCTTTACAGAGCGGATTTTCATTTCAAAGTTATCACCGAACTCTTTATATTCTTCCCTTGAAATAATTCCGGAAGACATATCTTCATAAAGTCCCTGCTTCAAATCCTCATACTTTTTGATTTCTTTATCCAGTAAATCAATCTGACGTTCCACCGCAATCGTCTTTTTGTTCTTTATTTCACCGGAATTTATCTCATCAATACGCTCTGATAGATTGCTGATCTCGCTGATTTTCTCTTGCAGCATTTCCAGTACTGTACTTTCCAGCTTATCCAGTCGAATCATGTGTGATGAGCAGCCCTGCTTATAATGGAACGTGCTGCATCTCAGGTACAGATAATGATGTCCCTTTGCCCTGGCCGTTCTGCGAAACATAGGAGCTCCGCAATCGGCACATCTTGCAATACCAGAAAAAATTTCTACCGTGTCTGTACCGTTTATCGCACAGGTATCAAAGTCCTTTAATTTCTGGACAAGCTGAAATTCTTCTTTGCTGATAATCGGCTCGTGCATATTTTCAACTCGAATCCAGTCTTCCTTTTTTACATCAACAGACTTATTTACCTTGTAGTTGATTTTGCGGACTTTTCCCTGCACTACAGTTCCGATATAATACTCATTATTCAAAATACGGTTTACCTGGGCAATGCACCACTTGGCTCCCTCACCGGTCTTAAAACCGCTGTGATAATTCAAGTCATTCATTCTTTTGTAATTGAATGGTGAAAGCACTCCCTCTGCGTTCAGTCTGTTTGCTATATTTTCAGAATTGACACCATTCAATTTCAAATTGAAGATTTTTCGCACGATACCTGCGGCATAATCATCAATTACCAGATGTCTTTTGTTTTTAGGATCTTTCTTATATCCATACGGTGCAAAAGAGCCGATAAAATCCCCTCTCTGCATTTTCATTCTGAATTGACTTCTTACTTTCATGGAAATATCACGGCAATAAGAATCGTTAAGCAGATTTTTAAACGGAATCACCATTGAATCGGTGCCGTCACTGGACAGAGCTGTATCGTAGGAATCATTGATCGCTATAAAGCGAATATTCATAACCGGGAAAATCTGTTCCAGATATCTTCCCATTTCGATATAGTTTCTGCCCAGACGTGATAAGTCTTTTACAATAATTCCGTTGATAATGCCCTTCTTGGCATCTTCCATCATCTGCTTAAAGCCTGGACGTTCAAAATTCGTTCCGGAGTATCCGTCATCTGTATATTCTTTGACGATAGTAAATTCCGGGTGATTTTTCACATATGCGTGAATGAGTTCACGCTGATTTGCTATACTGCAGCTCTCCGCTTTGTCCCCATCTTCCGATGAGAGTCTTGCATAGAGAGCGAATTGATTATTGGTTTTTTGATAAAAAAACATAGAGCCATTAGCCTCCTGATCACTTGTGATAACCAGAAAACTAATGGCTCTATATTTTAGTAGGAATTATTAACTCCTACACACCCAATAGTATGATACCACAAGTGGCTTACTTTTTCCATAGGTTTCAAAAATAAATCTTGCTACATTTCCATATTCATTGAAGATCCATACAGATTTTCAAAATATCCCACAGGGTTTGCGTGGTATCACGAAAATGCTCTTTCACCCATACACCGGATTCACTTTTTCTGTATTCTTCTTTTTCTTTCTCATTTGTTACTGCTTCGTTTTCTTTCATTTCAAGGTGCCTCCTCTACTTATCCCAAACAAACTTTGTGAAAATGCAGGTAATTGAAATGTAACTTCATTGTTTTACCTGCCATCTTTTCAGATTCCGTTGGTATTTATGTAGGAACTTTGCTTACAGCAGGTCACTGGGGGTAACTAAGAGCAAGTTCCGCCTTGAATCCCAAAACTGCTTTTTCAGCATTTTGTGATACGGCAACTTGTTGGGGAAGCTCCCCAAACCCGCTTATGCGTTTTTACAAACGCCACAGTATTTTCCCTTTGAGGAAAATGGTCTACGAAGCCTTTCGGCTTTCGCAGGGGGAAAACAAGAAAATGGAGGAACATACGAAAATGAAGCAATGCCAGAAAAAAATAAGACCAACTATGCCCTATCAGCTTTCTATCAGATTTACGGAAGCACAGTATGAATTACTTACGGAAGATGCCAAAAAAGCACATCTTCCAAGAGCTGAATATATCCGTCAGCTGATTACCAACCGACATCCTAAAATTCACTATGAAGTGGTATACGACAGCGAACAGCTCCTGCACACCATTGGAGATCTCGGAAAAATCGGCAGCAACCTCAATCAGATTGCTCATTATTTGAATGGCGGCGGTGGCTGGACAGCCGACATGAAAAAGACCGTCTTGCAATCGGTCATTGCAATCCAGACCATCAGAGAAAAAATAAATGAAATGGCTGGTGAATACCGTGGCAGTCATTAAACACATCCCAATCAAAAATGCAAACTACGATGCAGCAACCGATTACCTGACTCTTAAACATAATGAATACACCAATAAAATGATTCGTGACGAACAGGGAAATCCCATTCCCCGTGAAGAATATCTTCTGGATGGCATCAACTGTAACCCTTTTACGTTTGCTGATGAATGTGAAAGTACCAATGCTTTCTTCCATAAGAACCAGACCAAAGAGGAAGTAAAGGCTCATCACTACATCATCAGTTTTGATCCCCGTGATAAATACGAAAACGGACTGACACTTGAAAAAGCCCAGGAACTTTGTGTCGCCTTTGCAAAGAAAAACTTTCCGGGACATCAAACCATCGTCTGTGCTCACCCTGACGGTCATAACTCTGCCGGGAATATCCATGTGCATATTGTTTTCAATTCAGTCAGAAAATTCAATGTGGAAAAGCAAGCATTTATGGAAAGAGACGGAGATGCCCTGGCCGGTCACAAGTACCATGAGACGGATCAGCTTCTAAATTATCTGAAGCAGGAAACCATGACTATGTGTCAGCAGGAATCCCTGTATCAGGTAGATCTGCTCTCCCCTGCTCATGTCAAAATCACAGACAGGGAATACTGGGCACAGCGTAAAGGACAGGCCGCATTAGATAGAGAAAATCAAGAAAAGGAAGCTAACGGTCAGGAAATCACCCAAACCGTTTTTAAAACGCAGAACGAATTTCTCCGTGAAGCGATTCGCTCTATTTTAAAAGACAGTGCAAGTATCAATGAATTTGAATCCAAGCTTTTTGAGCAATACGGTATTTCTGTTCAGGAAAGCCGTGGCAGAATCAGTTATCTTGCACCGGATAAATCCAAGCCTACAAGAGGCAGAATTCTCGGCACTGATTTTGAGAAAGAACACATTATCGAAGTGCTTGCAGAAAATAATGTGAAACGAACTGCGGAAACTCTTGCCAAAAGAAATGCCATTGCTCAGAGATACCAGACCTCTGACATTCAAAAGCTTATTGATGTGTCTGCCAGTTCCAAGGCACAGCAGTTCCGTGGATATGAAAGGAAGCTGAACCTCTCCAATATTCAGCAAATGGCCAAAACCGTTTCTTTCCTGAATGCCAACAACATCCATTCTTTAGAAGAGTTGGAACAGATGATTGTCTCTACCCGTGAAGATTTACATTCTAAAAAGGCCGCTTTGGACGAAACCAGAAAGCAAATCGCTGAATTAAAAGAGCTGCAATCCTATTCAAGGCAGTTTCTTGCCAACAAAAAAGTTTATCGAGAATACTATGCAGCCAAAGACAAGAAAGCATTTCGCCGTGAGCATGAAAACGAGCTTCACCTTTACGAAGATGCCCGCAGTTACCTGAAAGTCCACGGTACCACCAAGCAAACCGAAGACGGCAGGACGATTGTTGCCAATCCGTCCTTGAAATCCATTGATGAAAAGCTATCCAAACTCTACTCGCTGAAAAATCAGCAATACGAGGACTGGAAAGAAACCGACAGGAGATACAAAGAGATTCTTACCGTCAATTACAATTACCGAACCATGAACGATTTACCGGCTCAAAAGACATCAAAAGAAGAACCAGTTCCGGAGTCCCCGTCCACAGAAAAAGACGCAAAAAAGGACACACAGCAGCTTTAAAAGACACGCAAAAAGAGCATGAGAATCTTCCCCATTCGGAAGAAACCCATGCTCTTTATTTTGTTTCAGATTTTCGGTTTTTCGTTCATAATCGATTCTATAACAGAGCCTATATTACTGGTAACCACACCTTTACAATGATGAATATCCTGATTGATTTTCTTTTCTTGAGAAATTGCACTTAATACATTTTCCGCAAGATCTCCAATCAGCGGATTTTTCTTCGCATTCATTCCCGTCACATCATGCAGTACTTTATAAGCATAACTGTAGCTGCCTTTCTCATCTTGAGTCAGAAATTCAGCTTCATGGCCAAGTATATACTGTTCATAGCTTCCATCTATATGAAGAAGCAAAAACAATTCAATACTGGGATTTGTAACGGCTGCGATATCTGATTCTTCGATTTGTTCAATCAATTCATCATATCCCTGCACCTTTTCTTCAAAAATGTCCGCATCGAAGACAACGACCATTTTGTCTCTGTCAATATCAAAGTCATTGTCCGCAACATTCTTTTGCTCAAGTGCAAACGAAATAAGATTCTTTGCGTAGGAAATATCTTTATCCTGCCCTGTCTTTTCCCATAAGCGGATATCAATGAGTGGGTGAATACCAAGCTCTTTTCTCAAATCAATCAGCTTCTTAAAATAAAACGTTTCGGTATTCGCACCCTCACAAATAAAGAAATATTTTCTGAAAGGCTCAATCTGCTCCTCATGGTCACTTTCCCTTTTGTTCCAATTTGTATATGCATGTACCGGCATTTGCTTAACCCTCCTTTCGGAAAGTAAACTGCTTAAATACCGGAATCGCACCATAGCGGCCCTCCAGATAAGCTTTACTCAGTTTCTTATCATATCTTTCCTTGAATCTGTCCAGGGAATAAATCTTGCTGGCGTTCGACCCGTCACGCTCTACAAACCATATTTCGTCTCTGCGGAACAGTTCCTGATCCATGATCGTATCTTCATGCGTCGTGAACACCAGCTGTACTCTGTCAGCCTCATGTGCTTCCATAAACAGCTTTAAGAAATGCTCCGTCAGCTTAGGGTGGAGACTTCTTTCCAGCTCATCAACCACAAAGACCACATCTTCTCTTTTGCTCATCAGCATATCTATCAAATCAAAGAGTCTCTTTGTTCCGTCAGATTCCTCATCAAAACTGAAATCAAATACTGACTTTCCATGTTTTAAAACAAGCGTTGTAATTTCCGGTTCCCCTGCACCGGTGATGCGAATATTAAAGAAGCCGTCTGCAATTCTCCATGTCATTTTTAATTCCGGAAGATTTGTCATCTGCATTTGTTTCTTTAAGGTGCCAAAGATCTCGGAAAGAACTTCTTTAGGAACCATCTGGCTCATCTCTTCAACAGTGATCTGCTTTGTCTTAATTTCGCTGACACCGGTGTCAAAGGTTTTAATTAAATTGCTGATGGTATCCAAAGATTCCTCGCTATAATAGGCATCTGTATTGGAAATACCAATGTTCGGATTTATGACAACGATATGATTTATAATCCATTCAAACACATTTTTGAAGAACAGCAGTTTGGAATTGTCCTCATACTTCTTTCCTCGGTTCATCTCTGCCAAAAAGAGCTGTGTGTTATGACCGGCAAAATCTTCGGCATACACAGAAAACCTATTCTTTTCAGAAGTGGTTGGATTCACTCCATCGCCCAATACCGGAGCCCTATCCTTTTCCCTGATAAACAAGTTATGGGCAGAGCCATCCTGCATCAGTTCAAAAAGCCATTCTTCCGTGATTTCTCTCTTATTTAAAATTGCAGAAAATCCATAAGCATAGAATTTGTCCTCTACTGTAAACTGTAATTCAAAGACACTTTCTCGATTCTGATTTTCCAGACTATTTCTGCAAAAGTCATTTACCGAATTTACCGGAAGTCCCTCAATAAGCACATTCTTAATAAAAGCAATTACCTTAACAAGATTTGATTTTCCCGATGCATTCGCACCGTATACCACAGCATTTTTCAAAATATTTGTTTGCTTAATTTTTACTCTGTGGCTTTTGTTTGTCTGGATTTTACTGGAAGAAAGCAGCGATAATTCTTCCTTTTTATCAAATGATTTGTAATTTTCTACGGATACTCGTAATAACATAATCAACACCTCTCCTGCCATGAGACTATGATTGGATTTCTCTGACTATATTATACGCTGCGGAAGTCAAATATACAATATCAATTTCAGTATATAGAGATTTTTTCTCTAAATAAATCAGTAATTTACCTGTTTTCTCATTTTCGCATTGTGGAAGCATCAAAAAAAGAGCATGGATACCGCTTAGCAGCTTATGCCAAACAGATACCATGCTCTTTACTTTTTACGAGTTAAACACTACTCAGTATTGGATTTATCCCGTCCTTACCTTTCGCATCTTTTCCCAACGGATTTCTGCCGGTTGATATAACACCTGCAGCAACAATCCTCTTTTTCTCTTTCAAACGCTGCCTAACAGAGGCCACAGACTCTATCATCGGATTTCTCACTTTTCTGGTTTCAAACTCAGGCAGGTCGAATTGAATTCCTGACTTTTCGAGTTTTCTTGCAAACTCCGGAAGTTCTTTAAAACCACAGGCATCTACATAGTAAGCATTCAGTTTTCCATGCTGATTTAAAACAATCACATCACTGACCGATAAGGAATGTCCCTTGAAATCCAGCATCACTTCTGTGTTGAATCTCATAAAAATATTTTCCAACATTTCATGCTCATTCTGTCCCGGTATCCTGTACAGATCCCCATTATAAATCTGGTCATAGTGTTCCGGTGTGATTTCATCAAAATGGTCATTGACCCTGCCTTGCTGCAAAAGGCTTCTGATACTCATATAACGATAATCTCGCAATTCCGGCTCATCTTTGAGCTGAAAGATTGCATAGCAAAGCCCCACATCCGCCACTGCCATAGTTTCTATCGCAGCTGCTGCAGCTTTGCTAATCGAACCGCCTCCTATGCGATGTTCAGGCTCAATCAAGGATTCTCGTTCAGAACCGTAAGTTCCGTTGGCTGTAGATTCGTTTTGCACTTCTACCTGATTTTCCAACTTTTCTTTTTCCGGTTCTTCACTTTGGCTTTCTTCTTCCGTTTCACCCTTTTCATCCATATTCAGCAACGCATTTAATGCAGTCAGACGCTCCAGCTTATCTGCAAGCTCCTGTTCTTTTGCAAATGGCTTTGTCACTTCAATTTTTGCTGTTTCCAACTGATTTTTCACATTTACAAGCTTACTTTCCGCTTCAGATAATTGTTTTTCCATACCACCCAATACATTATTGATACGGGTAATGTTACCGCTTGGATCAACACCCATTTCTACCTGATGAGTGCTCTGTCCCCTCAGATTCAAAAGGTATCTGTTCCCGAACAAATCCAGTTCAGCCGACATTTTAAATCCAAGATATTCGCCGATATTTTCCTCTTTATTCATGCCCTTAATACCCTGACAGGCCGCAATCAAGGCTGTTCCGGCCTCTTTTCGTTCCATATAGGACTTACCCTGTACCTGCATAGTAAAGGCCTCCTTGTCCTCTTCTGCAGGCTTATTCTGCGTATAAAGAGCAATGTCTGACTTGAGTCCAGCAATTCTTTCTTCCAGTCGCTTGATCTCCTTTGGATAGTGTTTTGTAATATTATCTTCCAGGCGATATCGCTGACTGGTGTGATTCGCTTTCATAAGTTTCAGCTTAGACACATCAATATCCAGAGCCATCTTTTCTTTAATATATGGGTTTCCGGTAGCAAGGGCTTTTACCTCTGCATAGGAAAGAGCAGCTTCGTCTACATCTTCACAGCTTCTCACAGGTGACTTGCTCGTCATAATCTGTCCTATGAACTTCTGCTTATTCTCAATCAGCTGCCAGGAATACGAATCGAAGGTTCCCTCTGTGACATAGCGGAAGATCTTCACCTTTTTGTTCTGGTTTCCCTGTCTCAGAATTCGTCCTTCCTGCTGTTCAATATCTGACGGTCTCCACGGCACATCTAAGTGATGTAGGGCAATCAATTTGTCCTGAATATTGGTACCGGCACCCATTTTCGCTGTAGAGCCAAGAATAAAACGTACCTGACCGCTTCTTACCTTTGCAAACAATTCTGCCTTTCTTGCCTCTGTATTGGCACTGTGAATAAAGGCAATTTCTTCCTCCGGCACACCTTTGGCCATCAGCTTGTCTCGGATATCCTCATAGACATTAAATGTTCCGTCACCCTTTGGCGTTGACAAATCGCAGAAAATGATCTGCGTTGACTTCTGTTCTGCCGTTTCTTTCCAGATATCATAAGCCTTATTGACACATACCGTAGCCTTTGAATTTTCATCATCCGGTAAGAGCGGATTCATCAGTCTCTGGTCTAATGCCAGCTTTCTGCCATCATTGGTAATACGGAGCATATTGTCTTCCGACGGATCCACTCGCCTGTCACGGACTGCCTCTGCTCTTTCTGCAAGAGAAGATACCATATCTTTCTGGTATTGTGAGGGTTTCAGCACTACATTCTCGTATTCTGCCTCCGGCACCGGCAACTTTAACATATCCGGTGTCTGAATATCCGCTGCTTCTTTGAATAAGGAAATCAGTTCCGGCAGATTAAAGAACTTTGCAAAACGTGTTTTTGCACGGTAGCCGGTTCCCTCCGGTGCCAGCTCAATCGCTGTCTGCGTTTCGCCAAAAGAAGAAGCCCATGCGTCAAACTGACTCAATCCCAGTCGGTTCAGTGTTCCATATTGCAGATAACGCATATTGGTGTAGAGTTCCGTCATCGAGTTCGATATTGGAGTTCCTGTGGCAAAGGTTACACCCTTACCGCCTGTAAGCTCATCAAGATACTGACACTTGGCAAACATATCCGAGGATTTCTGTGCTTCCGTTTGGGCAATGCCTGCCACATTACGCATTTTCGTATAAAGGAACAAATTCTTGTAAAAATGTGACTCGTCCACAAACAAACGATCCACACCCAGCTGTTCAAAGGTAACTACATTATCCTTGCGTGACTGATCGTTCAATTTATCCAGCCTTACCATTAGATTTTTCTTCATCTTTTCCATCTGTTTGATGGTATAGCGTTCCGCATTTTCTTCTTTCAGCCTTGCAATACCCTCTACGATTTCATCAATCTGACGTTCGATTTCCAGACGCTGTCTTTCTGCAGACAAAGGAATCTTTTCAAATTGGGAATGACCGATAATTACAGCATCATAATCACCCGTTGCAATTCTGGAACAGAACTTTTTGCGGTTGGCCGGTTCAAAATCCTTTTTTGTGGCAGCAAGAATGTTGGCTCCCGGATAAAGTCTAAGGAAGTCACTTGCCCACTGTTCTGTCAGATGATTTGGTACAACAAACAAGCTTTTCTGGCATAACCCCAATCGTTTGCTCTCCATTGCCGCAGCTGTCATTTCAAAGGTCTTTCCTGCCCCGACGCAATGTGCGAGCAGGGTATTACCGCCATACAGGACATGAGCTACCGCATTTTTCTGATGGGGCTTTAACTCAATATCCGGTGTCATGCCCGGAAATATCAGATGAGAACCATCATATTCACGAGGTCTGGTAGAATTAAACAATGTATTGTACTTTTCCACCAGAACCTGTCTTCTTTCCGGATCTTTAAAAATCCAGTCTTTGAACGCTTCACGGATTGCTTCCTGCTTTTGTGACGCAATCATGGTCTCTTTCTTGTTCAATACCCTTTTTTCTTTTCCATCTTCCTCGATGGTATCATAGATACGCACATCTTTCAGATTCAAAGAATCCTCTAAGATACGATAGGCATTGGCACGGGAAGTACCATAAGTCATTGTCGCTAAAGTATTTCCATAATCCGCATTTTTTCCTTTTACGTTCCACTCGCCGGTTACCGGTGTAAATTGTACCGCTACACTTCCTGAGTTCACTAAATATCTTGGCGTATGAAAAGTTTCTGTCATGAAGTCATTGATGTACTTCGGCTCAATCCACGTTGCACCAAGTCTTACTTCAATATCTGATGCATCCAGGTCTTTCGGCTGAATCTGCGTAAGTGACTGCACATTCACTGCATATTCCGAATGATTTTCGGCAAAAGTTTTTGCAATCGTAAGTTTTTCTCGTACATTGCCGGAGAGATACTCATCTGCCGTTTCCCACTTTTCCGTTACCGGATTTTTGAAAATCACCCCTGACAGTTCCGCACAGAGTTCTTCCTCATTCTTTCCGGTAAGAGCTGACATGAAAGGTAGATCCACACCGGCTTTTTCTTGTAACGATACTGCCAAGGCTTCTGAAGCCGTGTCAACACTCGTCACCTGTACTGCTTTCTTGATGGTTCGTTTACTGAACATATCTGCCTTGCTCTTAAAATTCCCCTCATTATCCAGATTTTCCAATGAACAAAGCAAACAGTAACTGCTATCTTCCGCAAACGCTCTTTTATTGGCAGAAGAATTGATTAGACCATATTTTTTAGAGAAAGAATCGTAGAGTTTATTTAGTTCAGCTTGTTTTTCTTTGATTGCAGCTTCTCCATAGTCCTCTAACTGCAAATCAATCAGTTCCTGCGTACAATTACGGAGTGCCACCATGCCTTTAATTCTTTCAGAAGCAGTCTCCGAGACATCTACCGGCCTCATAACAGAGTTCTCACGGTAATACACTTTATTTTCAACAATCGTGTAGCTGAAATTCTTCACGTCCGGATCTGCAGGGATTACTTCCGCATAGGTTTCCTCTTCCAAGTCACTGATTTCTACTTCGCTGATTTCACCCTTGATATTGCTGATAGCCCTTTCTAATCCAACCGCAAACGGAATACTCTCATCTGCCTGGCAGGTACTTTCCATACCGTAAGGACCGGTAACCATTTCCATATGCCCTACAATCTGCTCCGGGTGCTGAACAAAATAAGCATTCATGGTAATACCGTTACTGTCTTTGGCTGTATGCACCCAGTCAGGCTCAGAATCTGCAATCCGGTCACGTTTCTGGAAGAACAGAATATCCGATGTAACTTCCGTGCCGGCATTTGCTTTAAATGCAGTATTTGGCAGTCGCACTGCACCAAGAAGATCTGCTCTTTGTGCATAATATTTGCGGACAGATTCATTTTCTTTATCCATCGTCCCCTTGCTTGTAATAACTGCAACTACACCACCGGGACGTACTTTATCAATCGACTTGGCAATAAAATAATCGTGAATCAGGAAATTCTGCTTATCGTAGGCCTTATCTGCGACTTTGTACTGTCCAAAAGGCACATTGCCCACCGTCACATCAAAGAAATCATTCGGATACTCTGTCTTTTCAAAACCGGTAATGGCAATGCTGGCATCTGGGTACAGTTTTTTCGCAATTCTGCCGCTGACATCATCCAGTTCCACACCATATAAACGGCTTTCTCGCATAGTTTCCGGCAACATACCAAAGAAGTTACCGACACCCATAGACGGCTCCAGAATATTTCCTTTGGAAAATCCTATGTTATCCAGTGCTTTATAAATACCTCGAATAACCGTAGGGCTTGTATAATGTGCATTTAACGTACTCTCACGGGCCATACGGTATTCATCTTCTGTAAGCAGTGATTTTAATGTCTGATATTCACTTGACCAATTACTCTTAGTATCGTCAAAAGCATCAGGCAAGCCGCCCCAGCCTACATATTCTGAAAGAACCTGTTGTTCTGCTTCCGTAGCATTTCTGTTTTCTGCTTCCAGCTTCTTTAACAGTGTGATTGCATTGACATTTCTTTGGAACTTCTCTTTCGGTGTTCCCTCGCCAAGTGCATCGTCATGGATATGAAAGTTTTGTGCAGGTACTTCCGGCTGTCTTTCAGACTGTTTCTCTGACTCTTCGCTTTTTATCACAGGTGGGTAGGCATGAGCAGGATATGTTTTTACAAGCTCTGTTTCTGCCGCAATTTTCTGATACTTTTCGGTTTCCTCTGGAGTAAGGTATTTCTCATCCCGGATAATCTTATCCAGCTTTTCTTCTGTCTTTGCCCATGATAAATGTATTTTCCCAGGTAAGCCATATTTTTCAACATCAATCCCCTTAGCGTCATAGTCGATAAAGCCATTCGATCCGTCAGCAAACTGATAGCTCTTGCCACCGGTTCCATATTCTTTTTTCAGAAAATCGGCTCGTTCCTTTTTATCCTCTGTCGTATCGTATAAAGCCTGAATACGGATTTTTCCGTTTTCAAATCCTGAGCCGGAGCAAAGGATACGCTCCCATTCATCATCAGTAATAAAAAAAGTGGAAAGCTTGTCTTCACTCTCCACTTCGGTTATTGGATTTTCACCCAATGTATTTAATTGTTCTATCTGCTCTGCTTCTGTCGGGAACAGCTCTAACTGGCTGTACTCATAGCTTTCCTCATTTACAGGCTGTACACGACGTCGTGCAGAACGATTTCTTCTGCTCTGTTCTTGATTGATTCCATCCGGGCTACCCAGAGCATCTGGTTCTTTGCTTTCAGTTCTTCGTTCACCTGCTCTGTCTTCTGCATTTTGTCCATCAGGCTTTCTAACATCTCCTGTGCCTGTGTCTGAATTGTCAGAAGATGTTTCTTTAAGGTTCCGTCCATCAGAAACGCTGAATACACGCCCTTGTGGTGTTTCTTCAAGAAAGTCTCTCTGAGCATTCCATATTTCGTGATTGTTCCCTCCGGCTGCGGATCTGCCATCAGCATCGGAATCTTGTAGTCCCCATTCTGTTCGTACTCGATCTTCATCATTTACAATCTCTCCTTCATCATTTTGAATTGTGTCTTTCTGTTCACTTTTACGCTTTAAAGCATTATAGTATGCGCTGGTATCTTTTGCAAGCGTTTTCAGAAAATTATTCTCCGTTGTTTTTTCATTTTCTTTCTGCCTGCTCAAGCGTGTCACTTCCTTACCAATTTCCTGCAAAATCGGCATAGAAAGTTCCGAAACCGCACACCCAAGAATATTCAATACTCCCGGACTGTTAAACTCCGTAATAAAGCGAAACTCATCAATCAAATTACCGGTATCCCAATTACACCTTGCCAGTACTGTATACGCAATACTGGCTGCCATGGTATTTTTGAGTCTCACCGCCAGATTGAGGTCATCATATCCATCCAGAAATGAGTCCTCCACCATATATGCAAGATCTGGTAACAGCTCCTGGCTCTGTTCTTCCGCAATGCGGTTACTGATTTCAATAATGCGATTTTCAAAAGACTGAGCAGCATCTGTTTCCCCGTAAATGCTTTCGAGCCTTTCTAACACAGCTCCTGTCATTTCATCTTTCATTACCCAAAGGTTCGGATCTCTGCCGATTCTTCGTGCTTTGTGAACATCCGAAACATCAAATACATATTTCAGTCTTTTACGATCGTCTGAATCATCCAGAAGAGCAATGCCCTTTGCACCTTTATTTACCCAGCAGAACATTCTCTCATTCCAGATTTCAAGACTGGCACAGGCAGTAGCGTCCGGCCTCTGTGCATAAATCAAAAGCTGTTCTGTAAAAGGATAACGGTACAGACGTGCTGCCGTATTTAAATATCTGGCCCAGCTTTCCGGATTTCTGGTCACATCTTTTGCCGTTTCTTTTGCCAGCGTTGATATATATTCATATTTTCCTGCCATAAGTTTTCCTTTCCAAAATTTCAGGGAGCAGCACTGCCACTCCCTGTCATTCTTCTTATCTGTATTACATTACCGGTTCTGTTTTTCTCCCTGCCGTCAGGTCTTTACTGCCAGGCAGTTCCGTGTGAGCCTCTTTTTTCTTTGCATTCAGCTTTGTTTTAATCGATTCACGAGTTGTTTCTCGCTCTCTTTTCTTACCGGCACGGATAATTTCATGCTTTTCAGCATCATATTCATAGATATGATTGGAAAGCATTTCTTCGGGAGAAACTTCGGTTGCATTAATTTCACTGACCATATTTTCAAGATAAGTAATGGTCAGTGGCTGACTCTTGGGAACAATCAGCGTTTCATGGATACTGGACGGGATAATGTAGAACCCCTCCTGGAACTTCTCTGAAATCTGTTCCATCAGGTTTTCATCGAGAATTGCCGCCGCACCATTGTATTTGCCCACATTTGTCAGCACATACATTGCTTCTTCCTCTGCAACATCCAGTCCGGAAGTTCGAGAAGCGTTGTCCTCCACTCCCTCTTTCATCATGTCCTCCATAGTCTGTGTCATGGTTTTAAAGGTTGATGGGTTCATTCGCTCCATATTTTCCACTGCAGCCTTATGAATTTCGTCCTGGGAGACATTCCACTGTCTTAAAAGTCGGTAGGTAACAGGGGTACTCATGGTGCCACGGGTGTCGTTTCCAAGTTCTACTCGATAGAGAACTGCAAGATCTGCCATATTTCTATGCGGCCTGTCTGCAAGCATGGCAGCATTCTTTTCCGCACCGACCACAATAGGAAGAATCCTGTCCTTTGCAATCCCATAATCTGTAATGCTATTCACATCAAGCGAGATTTTATGCTCGTTTCCTGTACGAATGTTTGCAATATTTTCCAGAATGTCATTGAAATATTCCCCGTCCTGGTAGCTTTCATAGAAGCTGTTCAGATAAATCGTAGGAACCACCGGATTGCCATCTGGACTACTGATGGTAAGACCGTCCAACTGCTGATTATTCTTATTTACGGTGTGAATTTCCACCTCTGTGTTCTCATATCTTTCCGGAAGGACATCCTTGATTTTGTCCCGGATTTTCTCTTTAAATTCATCGTATGTCATCATGTCGCTTCTCTCCTTTTATCGTGTGTGATTTTTCGTATTGGATTTCTGATAGGATTTATAATTCTGAGCAGGCTTTTTAAACTGCTTAAAATCCTTTTTGAATAACTCTTTATCTTCTGCTTTGATTTGGTAGTCTTCATCAATCAGTGACTCCACCATAAGTACAATGCCTTCCATAAAATCCTTTACAGCATACCCGCCTTTTGAAACCAAGCTAAGCGTATTCTCCCAGTCAGCCGTAAGCTGCGGTGACTTTACAATTTCCGGCAGAACACGAATCAAATTGATTCCGTCTTCTGTTGCAATCAACTGCTTTTTTTCTCTCCGAACATACCCATCTTTCACTAACTTTTCCAACACATCAGCTCGTGTGGCAGGTGTCCCAAGACCTTTTCTTTCCGCATCATCATTGGTTTCCGAAGCTCCAGCTTTTTCCATTGCAGAAAGAATCGCACCCTCCGTATAGTGTGCTGGCGGTTTGGTTGTTCCCTGCTTTACTTTTGCCTGACTTATCTGCAACTCCTGGTCTTTATAGAGCTCCGGGAGTGCCGAATCCATTTCTTCTGTATCCGAATCTTCTTCCTTTTTACAGGCACTGCAATGAATCTTTAAAACATCCTCAAAATCTTTCCACCCGTTCTCTGTGACTTCTTTGCCGGAAAGCGAAAACAGATACCCGGAACAACTGATCTGGGCTGTGGTCTTTAAATAGGTATGCTTATTCCCCGTAGCCTGCAAAATCCTGGAAGCAATCAAATTCAATATATGATTTTCTTTCTCGGTCAGTTCAGCCGGATTGCTGTTTTTAATCTCTACCGTAGGAATAATTGCATGGTGGTCGGTCACTTTTGCACTGTTGATGATTTTGGGGATTTCCCCGCAGTTATAGGCAATATCGCACTGTTTCGGTACCAATGCCAGCGTATCCCTTACCGCATGAATCACGGCGGAGGCAGTAGCGGTCATATCATCTGATAAGTACTGACTGTCCGTTCTCGGATAGGTTACAAGCTTTTTTTCATAAAGAGCCTGCGTGGTATCCAGCGTTTCTTTTGCGGTATATCCAAACATCTTATTGGCTTCTCGCTGTAAGCTGGTAAGATCAAAGAGTTTTGGCGGAGCGATGCTCTTTTCCTCTTTTGTGACAGAGACAACTACACCGGTTCCATCTTTGCAGTCAGTGCAGCACTTCTGGGCTTCCGACTCTGCCTTGTACTTTTCACTCAGAGCATACACATGATTTTCCGATTTCTCCGGTGTATACAGATTCAACTCCACCTGATAAAACGGTTCTTTCTTAAAGCCCTGAATGGCAAGCTCACGCTCCACCAGCATGGCAAGTGTTGGTGTCTGGACTCTTCCTATTTTCAGTACTCGCCCACCATACAGCGTTGTAAATAATCGGGTTCCGTTCATTCCAATCAGCCAGTCTGCTCTCTGTCTGCACAATGCTGACTGATACAGATTTTCATACTCCCTGCCGTCTTTCAAATGTGCAAACCCATCTGCAATCGCTTTTTCTTCCATAGAAGAAATCCATAATCGTTTAATCGGTTTCTTACATCCGGCCTGTTCATAAACCAGGCGGAAGATCAGCTCTCCCTCTCGTCCGGCATCGGTTGCACAAATCACAGCTTCCACATCTTTTCTTGCAAGTAGCTTCTTGATTACTGCAAACTGTTTGGAAGTCGCTGCCTTAATCTGGTATTTCCATTCTGCCGGAATAATCGGCAGGGTATCCTTACTCCATTTTTTAAACTTTTCATCATAGAATTCCGGGCTGACCAGTTCTACCAGATGACCTACACACCATGTCACGATATATCCGTTGCCCTCTACATATCCGTCACTTCGTTTCATTTTATTGTTGCAAATCACCTTTGCGATGGACATTGCCACCGAAGGCTTTTCGCAAAGTACTAATTGATCATTCATCTATCTTCCTCACTTTCAAAAAATACAGGGCAGCTTCAAACGATTGTTCAAAGCCACCCTGCTACTGTCTGTTCTTATACTCTTAAACGAACGCCATTAAAATAAAAATAATCTGCCGTTGTTCCGTTGTATTCAAGAGCATTGGTTTCTGTATTGTTGAAATACACATCGGTATGCAGTGTGATTGGTTCTTTTACTCTTGTCACATTACCGGCTGCGTCCTTTACCCATAAATAATAACTGCCGGAATGTAATACAAAGAAGTCATTCTCTGTGCCATAGCCTTGTTCCTCTGGAGAGCCACTTTCTACACTCATAAGGGCATAGCCCGTAATACCGGAGCCGTCCTGTTCCAGCTTTTCATTCTGGTCATTTGCCACAGACAGAACATGCCATCCTGTCACCTGCCCATCTACATCAAAGGCATCTTCCAGATTCAGTGATTCAATCGTTGGAGCCGTATTGTCCAGATTTTTGATGATAACGAATTCCGTAGTAATATTGCCGACAGCGTCCTTAAAGTACACGGCACATCTTACTTCACCGTATACATCACCGGTAAAGGTATAAGTGCGTGAATAGCTCGTACCATTCTGCTCGGCTTTCTTGAAATCACTCTGATCATTAAATGCAATCTCTACATTTCCGCTGCCATCATCATTACAGGTAAAGGTAATGGTTTTCGTCTGCGACCACTCATCACTGCTGACAGAGCTGCTTATCATAACCGGAGCCTTGGAATCCAGATTTTCAATATCAATCGCCTTTTCCGATGTATTCCCGCAGCCGTCCATAGCCTGTAGATAAAAGGTCTTTACACCACTTGCCTCCGTCACAAGGTCAATATTCTGTGTAAAGGAACCGTCCGCATTTCTGTTGCATGTAATCCAGTCAGACTGCGGTTCTTCGTTTTCATCTACAAGACGGATACTTACCGTATTCGGATCAAGAGTCCAGTTATCGGAACATTTTACGGAAAGCTGTGCTTTCGTGGAATAATCGTTTACTCTATCCCCATATGCAATCGAAGCGGCTTCAATCGTTGGAGCTACATTTTCAATCTTATCCACCGGGCATTCAATTCGGATACAATAAGGATATACACTCCACACCTGGTTTGCCCAGACTGCATCGTAGTTATCATAGGGATAGGTAACGTTACAGGACATATAAATCGCCCCATTTTGTACCGTCACCTGCATATCGGAAGTTTGCCCGGTAATGCCGGAACCGGTACCGCCCATTCGTACCGTGGAAGCCACAGCATTGACATCACTGCCAAAAACATCCGGATTCCACCATGTAATACGGGCAGACAGATGAACCTTATTGTCGTCGATCCACTCTGCCTGATTCTGGTCAAAAGCAATCATTTCTTCTCCGCAGCCATTGCAGGTGACTGTCCCGGATTCACCGCCAGCTGAACTGTACATGGAATGTACAGTTGCCGGGTAGGTATAACCACAGACAGCACAGGTGCCGCCTTTACAGGTAATGGGATTTCCATCAGCATCAATACATGACTCCCGTACACTGCCATAGGAACCGCAAGTGGTACATTTGTAATAATGCCATTTTGCATCTACTCTGGTTTCCCAATGGGAAGTATCATCGGTATGTCGGTTTTTGTGATTGTAACTGTATCCACAATCCGTGCAATAGCTTGTCAGACCATTGCTGCTCCAGATACAGGACGGATTTCCCATGGTAATGAAGTGATGTTCCTTCTCGTTGTACTTTTCATTGCAAAATGAGCATTCGTCCCAGTGACGATGTTCATCATACTTTTCTACCAGATACAGATTACAATCATGCTCCGCAACTACACCGGCATATGCATCTGTCAAATCAACAACCGTCCCCTCTGACTGCACCGCAGGTTCTTCCGCATGAACAGTAAGTGTCGTTGAAAATGTTGGTAAGAGCAGGGAGACTGCCATAAGGCAGGCCCCCAGTCTTGTTTTCAATTTTGTCATATTCGTACCTCCGTATTTTTATTTTGAAGAAGGATCCGTAATCTTTAAGGTATGCGTTCCGTCTCCGTTATCAATCAGTTCATAAGTAACCCGGGATTCTTCCAGTCCCTGAACACGGTTTTCAAGTGCGGAAAGATTCCCGGTGACTTCGGTATACACCGCTGTCACTTTTTCTTCAAAGGAAGTTCCAAGTTCCGTGATTTTTTCTGTCATTCGTTCTTCCAGTGCAGAAAGCTTACTGTCCGTATCCTTTTCCTGAGCCGTGAGCTTGTCGGAAGTGTTTTTATCCAATGCGGAGATCTTATCATCAGTGTCTTTCTTTGCTTCATTGATTTTTCCGTCTGTCTTGGAATCCATGTCTGAAAGTTTATCATCGGTGTTGTTGGAATAGTCCTTCCACTTATCCTCGTTGGAGCTCTGCATTTCATCAAGTTTGGAATTATAGTAGTTGTTTACCGTTACAAGGTCTGTTTCCTCCCACTGGGTTTCATCCCATTCACCAGCTTCAGAAAAATCAATCTTGCAGATATAAATCTTGCCGCCACGGACTACGATATCGCCTTCCTTGTAAATCTTGCTGGTGCTGAACACGTTGCTATTGGTGTCTGTTGCTTCGGTGCCGACAGCCTCAATCACTGCATTTAACAGCTCATTATTTTTATCCAGCTCTTTCTGAAGATTGTCTGCGGATTCGTTGAAGATATTTAACACATCGCCCTTGATGCTCTCTGTCATCTTCTCGATTTCTTTCAACTCATGGGAATCCAGGTAGTCTTTTACATTGGTCTCAATGGTAGACACGAACTGCTCCACTTCTGCATCGGTAAAATAATCAACACCTTTCACCGGTGTATAACCATCTTCCCCGTCACGACCGTCTCTGCCATCTCGACCGTCTCTGCCGTCCGAACCATTCAGACCATTGGTTCCGTTCTGCCCGTCTGCACCGGCGGCTCCTGTTTCCCCCTTATCTCCTTTTTCTCCCTTGGCTCCGGTAGTTCCTTTCTCACCTTTGGCACCTGTAGCTCCGGTTGCACCTTTATCTCCCTTGTCACCCTTTTCTCCTTTGAGATTTCCGAGGGAAGAAATTACAGCCTTTTTAATATTGTCTTTGTCGGTATCCGTTAGGGTATAACTGACATTCGTATTCTTCGCTTGAGAAGAAAGAGCTTTATCAAGGGCAGATTCGAGACTCTTGTACTTTTCCATCAGCTCTTTTACATCGGAAGAATCCCCGGAGTAATTAACCAGTGTTTTGGCTACTTCCTCACTGATAAGTTTTGTAAGGTACTCCCTGGATCCGTCTGTGAAAATTGCTTTCCCGGAAATGGTAATACCGTCTCTCTCTGAGAACATTTCTTTCAAAACTTCTTTCAGCTGCTCTTTCTGCGTTACGGAAAGCTTTGTTTTACCCATATCGCTCAAAATGGCATCTACAAGCTCCTGCTTTCCATCTTCTCCAAGCAGTGCAAGCAGGTGAATGGATTTTCCCTCTTTTCCGCACTGCTCCAACGCCAGCTGGATTTTGGCAACCAGATCACTGTCGGCATTTTCCAGATATTCATTTACCGCAGCTTCCATACGGGAAGCACTCTTGGCACTGTAATAAGCACTGAGTCCGGAGCAGCCACTGATTGCTGCAAGGGCAATCAAGGCCGCTGCGATGACTGCCTTTTTCCCCTTGCCTTTTTTCTTGGAATCCTTTTTGTCCGGTTCCTCATTCATTTCTTCATTCACATCCATAATCTCTTCGTTTTCCATATACTCTTTACGCATTGTCGTTTCCTCCTTCATTTGTCTCATCTTCTACGATTTCCGGCAGTTCTTCTTCAGAAGCAGCTTCTTTTTCAAGGTCATCTTCATTGACGTAATCTTCATCATCTTCAAATTCCATGTCCTCGTCCACTTCGTCTGCTTTCTTTTCCGGAACAATCTTAAATTTGTAATAGCAACCGGCTCCGATACCGCCGATTACCAGAAAGGTCAAAAGCATAGGTACCGCATGATTTGCCTGCGGCTTTGCATCCACTTTTTCTTCTGCCTTTTCGTTATCGGTGTTTGAAGTTTCCTCTTTATTAGCCGGGAGAGTTTCTGTATTCTCAGAACCCTTATTTGCATTGATCTCTGCAAACTTATCCTGGGTATCCTGATCCATGAGAGCCATCAAATCAGCTTCATCTACCATGTTCAGAAAATACACATTTTCCTCATCACTGCTGCGGTCAACAATCAGATAAAATGTATTCCCACTTTTGGTTTTTACCGTCATATAGGAAAGTGCTTCTGACTCTTTTTCATCCACATCATCAACCAGCGTAAGATTTCCTTTCGGTGTCAGGATTCTTTCCTTTTCTTCCCCATCGGAAGAAATGTTCCATTCCACATCCATCTCTCCATCTGACTTTGGTTCTTCTGTCTGTTCTGTTTCGGAAGTAGCTTTTACCGTCTCGTTACTCACGGATTTTACCGTTGTGCTTGTTACCTCTGTGTCTTCACCGGAATAAGCCAACACCGGCATTGTGGTACAAGACATCATCAATGCGGATAACACTGCAACCGTACCGGCTGCAATTACCTTTTTAATCTTCATTCTTCTCATCCTCCTGTTCTTTCTGGGCATTGTATTCGTTTACCGCAGGTGTGCGATTGGAAAGACCCGCAGCTGTCGAATCGTTTTTCATAAGGCTTTCCAGCAATGCAATTACGTCACCGTTTTTACCGGCGGCTCCTCGCATCACCTTGATCAGTTCTTCATCGCAAAGTCTTTTTTCTTTTTCACGAAGTACTTTCAAGTACTCGTTTGCCTCATTGATTTTTGTTTCTGTTTTTGCAATATCCTCACGGATTTTCTCAATTTTCGGATTCATCTCATCCCTCCTAACCATGAATTCTTCCAAAGCTCATAAAGTGCTGTTGCCAATAAGCACTGTTAATGGACGAATACTGAATCGGGTAGAGTAGGAAAGCACCGCCTTATCATATTGCTATGACAGGTTTGTGCAGTCCCCTCACAGAACCGGGCGTGCACCTCTCAATGCACCCGGCTCGCCGTTATATTGCTCGATTACCTTTT
>Ga0129310_1000765_pt1 | contig 34181 bp, 29 predicted proteins | sample Go1ome_2_FD_94433 | JGI IMG/M metagenome (GOLD analysis project Ga0129310, IMG submission 94433) | Western lowland gorrila individual fecal microbial communities from Wisconsin, USA - Go1022A metagenome | ecosystem: Host-associated > Mammals > Digestive system > Large intestine > Fecal | place... | reverse complement strand
CAATGAAACCGCAGATTTTCGGAGATTTGTCAATAGATATTTTGTGAACGAATGCGAAATATATTTTGAATGTTGGCTTAATGGCATTGCCTCAGAAGATAGTGCTTCGGGTTGAGCACCGTTGCGCCGCTCAGCATTTTTCTGTAAAATGTCAGGTAGACGTTCTGTATCAGATCCTCTGCATTCTCGCGAGTATCTGCTTTGGACATGATATAACGGTATATGTAGTCATAAGTGTCATCATAGATCTTCTGAAACTGCAATGTCACATCTTTTTTGCTCAATGCCTCACACCTCCTTCCGTGTGGGGGCTTTCTTGCCCCTTCCGTAATAATAGACCCCTGCGGCTAAAATTTAGTTTCACTTTTTTTTCGATATCCTGCATGTTTTTTATTCTTCTACAGTTTAAACGATAAAGCGCCTGACACTGAGGTGCTTTTTCGTCAGACAGCACAATTTGTCCTCTGCTGTCTTATGAACGTTTTTTATCCATGACCGACATCTCAATTTATCAGCGGTGCTACTATTTTAGCAGATTTATCCTAAAAAAGCAACCGTCTTTCAGCGCTGAGGATATCTGCATAAAAAAAGAAAGAACGGCTCAGCGTCCGTTCTTTCTTGAAAGGAAATTATGGGTAAAACTGCATTACATAACAGTTACGGTAACTGCGTTCTTGATAGCGTTCGCAACATCCCATGTGCCGTTTACCTTTGCGGCTACTGCAACCTTGTAGGATTTGCCGGGTGTAAGGTTCTTGGGAGTTGTATAGGTAGTTGTTGAAGAAGATATCGACTGAGTCTGTATCCTCCACTTGCCTGCCAGATATACAGCTATGCCGTAATTCTGTGCATTTTCCACTGCGTCCCATGTAAATCTTATCTGGTGATACTGCGAGTTGTAGCTTACCTGTACAGATTCGGGATAAGTCTTGCCGCTTGGCTGGGGCTGAGGATCCTGCTGTTTCTCAGGTCCCAGTATGCCTGTGCCTGCAACTGCACCGATGACTTCATCTATATAGAATGAAGTGGAAGCGTTGTCAGTTTCAACATATATCTGTAAGTTGGAAGCGCCTTCGGGTATCTTGTAGTTGGTGTTTGCCAGCTGTACCCACTCACCCTTAGTGACAGTTTCGGAAGCTATCTTGTCATAGTGAGTAACACCGTCAGAACCGTCATACTGGAGAGTCAGGTGGAACTTGTCGGTTGGATCGCCGTTCAGGTAGGAAACGATAGCGCTGAAGCTGTACTCGGTGCCTGCCTTGAATGCGCGGCTGTCCAGCTGATAGGAAGCGCCGTTCCATGCGCTCTCTCTGCCGGATACATACAGCGAATTGCTGCCTACGAATGCAGTCGCGTTGCTGGAAGCTATGCTTGCCGGACCTCTTGCAGAGAAGCCGCTTGTATCGCCCTCAAAACCGCACTGGAAGTACCAGCCGTATTTGTTGGGTTCGATAGGCTTAACAGGAGTCTCGCCGTTGAAGTTAGAGCCATCGCCCCACTTTTCTTTGGGGATTATCGAAGTTACATAGCTATAAGCGGTCTTGGGCTGGTTGTTGCCGTTGTAGAGCAGAGGATAGTTGGGCTGACCATTGTTATTGGTACCTACCCACGAGTTGTTGTCGTTGGGACCCCAGACCTGTACCAGAGTTACCTTGCCCTTGTATTTGCCGCTGGCGTTTACATCAACGCAGTGCTGGAATATAGCCTTGTACTTCTCAGCCTGCTGCTGGTCAGTAAACTTGCCTCCGTCGCGGGAGATATCAAGTTCGGTCACCTGTACATCGATGCCCAGACTCAGATAGTCGTCCATAGCCGCCAGATAGGAAGAGGTGCTGCCCCAGTCCCACTGACCTGTACTGCAATCGATATGCGACTGCATGCCCATGCCGTCCAGCAGACCCTTGTTGTGCAGAGGGATAAGAATAGTGTTCTTTATGCACTCCTTCTTATCGGAAGCGAACTCGTTGTAGTCGTTGTAATAAAGTTTGCAGGTAGAGGGAGCATATCTTCTTGCATAAGTGAAAGCCTTCTCAACGAAGGAGTTGTTGCCGTAAACTCTTACCCATGCGGAAGAACCGTTCTGACCGTTAGTGCCGTTGGTAGGGCGCAGACCGCCGTTCTTTGCAGTGCCGTCATAGATGACCTCGTTGCAGACATCATATGAGTACAGGTTAACAGACGGATACTGTGTAGCGTAAGCGTTGAACATGTTCTTGATATAGCTTTCCATACGCTTATCCATAACAGATGATGATACATAGCCGCCGTTGTCGCTGAAATTCGACTTAAAGAACCACTCAGGGGTCTGGCTGTGCCATACGAATGTGTGACCTCTGAAAGCGATATTGTTCTTTGCACAGAAATCAAGTATAGCCGCACAGCTGTTGAGCGTTACCTTTACGTTGCTGTCGCTGGAACCGTTCTGCACGATAGTCGCATAAGGCTTTGTTTCATTCTCGCACTCCACTGCGTTGTGGTCTTTGAGGATTATGCCCTGTATAGCCGAATTTCTGATAGTGTTGCCGTTGAAGATGTTGCCCACACGGAAGTAGTCAGCGAACTCGTCCTTAAGACCTTTTTCATACGAAGCCGCTTTTGCCACAGCCGCCGACTTCTCGGCAGTTACCCTGACATCATCGAACACGAAATCATCTGTCAGGTCATTGGTAAGGGTCAGTTCATACTCGTAGGTATCATCAGGTGCCTTGTAGTCAGCCGAAAGTTCTGCCCACTTGCCGCCCTTTACTTTCTGTTCTGCAAGGGTGACAACAGTTTCCTCTTCGGTCTTTTCATCTATGTACTTAAGGGTCAGCGTAAAAGTGGTATCCTTCTCACTGAACACCTGCATCGAATAATCATACTTTATGCCGCCTGAAAGGTACAGACCCTTTGAAGAAGCCGCGCCGTCCTCAGCTGAGGTACGGCCTGTTACCTTCATGCCGCGTGTAGCCTCGAAACCTGCGCCTGCATCGGCGGTAAGTTCGATGGAAGTATCGGTACCATGCCAGCCGTCATAGTTCAGTTCAAAACTGTCATAAACGACCTCCTGTGCGCTTACAGGTGCGGCAAGCTGTGGTACTGCTGTTGCAAGACAGCTGAGCGCCATCAGCATAGCCAGCAATTTCTTATGCTTTTTCATGTTCAAACATCTCCTTAAAATATCATTTTACCGTTGAAAACTAACCGACAAAAACAACATATAGTTATTTTTTCTAACTATATTTTACAACAACAGAATATACATTTCAACCCAAAAATTGCAGATTCGGTGAAAAAACTGCATATTTTTTGCGATTATTTGCTTTAAGAAGCCATTTAAAAAGAAAAAATGCAGAGCCGCCGCCGCTCTGCATCTGAAAAAATATCAAGTTTTGGTCTTGTACAGCCGCCTCATATCTTTATCCTTATGATAAGCCTGCTGTCGGCAAGTTCGGCGGAGATACTGCCGTTCATCTGCTCGATGAAAGTCCTTGCTATGGACAGACCAAGACCTGTGGAATTTCTTGCCGCCTGCACCGTATAAAAACGGTCAAACAGCCGTTCCACCTGAACTTTCGTCAGGTCGGCGGCTGTATTTGAAAATATTATCTCTCCCTCAGCGGAAAGGCTTATGAACAGATCTCCCCCGCTGTATTTCAGGGCATTGTTCATAAGGTTGTTGAATGTCCTTGCAAGGGCGTTTTTGTTTACTTTCCTTATGACCTTTTCTTCGCAGAGTTCTATCTCAGGTGTTATGCCTTTTTCGGAGAGCGCCGCGTAGTAGCCCATTATGCAGTCTTCAAGCACCTGATTTACCGACAGCTCCTCAATTTCGGCATCAGCATCGGAAGAGAGTATGACAGAATAGCGGAAAAGTTCCTCTGTCAGCTGTTTCATAAGTTCCGCCCTGCCCCCGATTATATCCAGATACTTTTCCATCTGTTCCGACTTTTCTTCCTTTTTCATAACTTCCAGATAACCGCATATAGCGGTAAGAGGTGTACGCAGGTCGTGGGAGATATTGGTTATTGCGGCTTTAAGCTCCGCATCGCCGCTGACATATCGGTTATGTTCTGCCCGCAGTTTTTTCAGCTGAGTGTTTATACTGCCTGCCAGTTCACGCATGTCCCTGTCGGCTGAATGTATGGATATGACGGTATTCGTATCAGTTTCCAGCTTTTCAGCAAACTGCCTTTTTATCGACCTTGCGGCAGTTTTCAGAGATATTATCTTGATGACCAGCGCCGCTGTTATCACAGCAAACAGAACATATACCATACGCAGTACTCCTTTTTTATCTAATATGACTATCCCTTTAGCACACCACCCAAAAACACCTTTAAAACAAGGAAAGATAAACGCCAACTATATTCAGTTCCCGATATAACATCGTTTATTTTGGTATGTCAGCGGGATAACCACATTATCTAATATCCTTTTTCTCCATCAGATGCAGACCTGCGGCAGTGATGATGACTGCCGATACCGCCGATATGACTATCTGTACAGGGGCGGTGAATGCTATACTCGTATCACCGATCAGCGACATCGAAAGCCACTGACCATATGGGATAACATTTATCAAAGCCCTCAGCACCGCGCCGATGCCGTCGCCCGTCATGCCCATGATCGCCTGCATCAATATAACTGCCATGAACGATGCCTGAAATGATATTATCACGACAGCGGCTGAAAGGACTTCCCTTTCAATATTCATGCTGACAAGTACCAGAACAGAAAGGTTCGCAATATCATAGAAAACTGTTCTGACGATGCACGAAGCTATCTCACTGCCGTCGGGAAGGACATGTGCCCCCAGCATTGCCGCCGCTGCCCACACTGCGATCATTATGAGCATGCCCAGCGCCACAGCACCGAAAGATGCAAAGTATATCTCCCGCCTTGTCCTGCCGCATATCAGCTTATTGCGTATAGCACCGCCGAAATATTCAGCACCGAGAAATACCGCCGTGAACAGCGAGAAGAATGCAGGTATTCCAAGACTTGCCAGCTTTGCACATTCAAGATCGTTATTGATATTGTGGAGCGGCAGTATCTCAGCACCGTTTGCCGAGATAAAATATGTTATGATAAATGCCGCCGCCAGACCGAATATATATAATTTATGCCTGAACATCCTTGCACAGTATGAACCGAAAAGATCTGTCATCGCACTTTCCTCACTTTATGTCCTTGCGGCAGAAATTGAGCAGACCTGCCGATGTTATGACTGCTATCGCCGCTATATCTGTAACTATCATTTTTGTTCCGTTTTCGGGATATCTGTCCTCTGACAGGACACACACCTGACTCTGCGGGTCGGCATCGTATATCACGCCGAATATCTTCATCGCGAGAGTATCTTCTTCTGTCATTTCGATATTTTTGCCCTGTTCTTCCGCAAGTGCTTTTTCAGCCTTATCTTCCGTTATCACCTGATATGACATCATGCCTGCCGCGAACACTGCCATCGTCAGAAACATAGAAGCCGCCACCGCGTAGGATTTTGAATTGACTATCGTAGTCACGAAAAGTGCCAGCGCGGTATACACAGCTATAACGCACAGCACTATCGGCTGCGTGCGCAGTATCTCGCTGAGGGGCGTGGTGTACATGCCGAAAAGAGGTATCGCCGCCGCTGATGCGGACACCGCACAGCACATCTGCATGATGACTGCGCCGATGAATGTGACGATGAAGTCCGAAAGATATATCGCCGCCCTTGAATGACCTGCCATTATCTTGTTGTTTATGGTCTTTTCAATGTAGTCCTGACCTATCAGCACCGACACGAAAGCGCCTATCAGAAGCCCTATAAATACCAGCCCCGAATTATACACTCCGTTGAGGGGGGCTGAGTCGGGAGTCCTGTCCTTTAACGAAACAAGCACTATGAACAGCGGGTACAGCACCATCACGCACATGCCTATTTTAAATACCGGCGACCTGAACATTCTGCTTAGCCCCATAACTATCAGACTCGTCACTGCTCCTCACCTCCCACCAGAGATATATAGAAACTTTCAAGGCTCTCGTCCTTTTCGGTCATCGAAACGACCTCACAGCCCTGTTCGCTGAGTTTGCCTGCTGTCTGCGAGAAATTCAGCTTTGCAAAGACATCTGCGGTTTTGTCATCAAGTATCTTGTAGTCGATGCCCATTTCGTCCAGCACGCGGGAGAGTATGCCTGTATCTGTCACTGTCATTCTAACGCATTTCCTGCAAGCCGACTCAAGTTCCTCAGCGCTCATCTCGCGCACTATCCTGCCGCTGTCGATGAAGCCGTAGTGTGTCGCCAGCTTTGCCAGTTCATCGAGGATATGGCTGGATATGAGTATGGTCATGTTTCTCTCGCGGTTGAGTTTCAGTATCAGTTCGCGTATCTCGATTATGCCCTGCGGGTCAAGACCGTTTATCGGCTCGTCCAGTACCACAAGGTCGGGGTCGCCGCACAGCGCTATGGCTATGCCCAGTCTTTGCTTCATGCCCAGCGAGAAGTTCTTCGCTTTTTTTCTGCCTGTATCGGCAAGCCCCACCAGTTCCAGCAGTTCGTCTATGCCGTCGGTATTTGGCAGACCGAGTATCCTGTACTGCTGTCTGAGATTTTCCCTTGCTGTCAGGTCAAGGTATATGGCAGGAGTTTCCACCACAGCACCCATTCGCCTTCTTGACTTTACAATATCCCTGTCGGTATTTTTTATGCCGAATATCTCAAACCCGCCCTCAGTCGGTCTTTGCAGACCCGTAATAAGGCGTATCAGCGTGGTCTTGCCTGCGCCGTTCCTGCCGACAAAGCCGTATATCGCGCCTTTCGGGATATTCATGGTCAGCCCGTCAAGGGCGGTGAATCCTTTATATTTTTTTCTTAGTTCTGTTGTCCTGAGTACGTATTCCATCTTTGTTTCCTCTTTCTTTTTCACTTTGTTCTTCACATATTTTTTCTGTTTTTCATGTTCTCCGATGCAAAGAACACAGCTTCCGCAGATGCCATAACTGCCATCGCGGTGAACGTCACTGCCGCCAGATATCTTGCATTGAATATCCAAAGCCCCACACCTGCTGTCACCATCAGCGCCGTCATCACCGCCGCGACTGCTGTCAGGCGGCACACTATTTTCTGATGCCTTTCACTCAGCATATCCTTACTCATAGATGCTATGAATACCAGCAGTGCGGGCACAGCAAGTCTGCTGTCATATTCCCCCGCCATTAAAAATCCTGCCGCCGCTGCCGCTGACATGACTGCCGATACCGCTTTTGTCAGCAGATAAGTGAAACCTTTTTCCGATATGATGTTTGCCATTGTAATTACCTCCGTGTTGTTTACTGAGGGGCTGTTCCCCTTTTTCTGATATCAGTATAACACACAATAGTCAAGATTGCGGCAAAGAAAAAGTCAAGATTTGGTCAAGATATCATCAGCGCATCTTGAACCCGATGCCGTACACCGCTTCGATATAATCGTGACCGTTCACAGCTTCCAGCTTTTTGCGCATATTGCTTATATGCTGTTTTAACGACCTCTCGGTGCAGTCGGGGGTATCTATGCTTATCTTATCGAGTATAGTCGTTCTGCCCACAGGGGTGTTCGGATTTTGCATGAGCAGTTTCAGTATCGCACACTCAGTCCTCGTCAGCCTGACCTCTTCACCGTTTATCGCAGCTGTCAGCGTATCGCAGTGCAGCGTCAGGTCACCGAATGTCAGTGCAGCTGCATCACCCTTAGACTGTGCCATTCTCAGCTGTACGGCTATCCTCGCAGTAAGTTCAGCTATATTGAACGGCTTTGTCACATAGTCACAAGCACCCGCCATAAGCAGACCCACCTTGTCGGCAACATCAGCTTTCGCGCTCACCACTATCACAGGTATGTCCTTTATTTTTGGCAGAAGTTCTTCTCCGCTAAGACCCGGAAGCATAAGGTCAAGCAGTATCAGGTCAGGCTTTTTCCGTTCTACCACCAGCAAAGCCTCCGTGCCCGAATAAGCCCGCAGCACCCCGTAGCCCTCCTTATTCAGCGCTTCCTCCAGCATATCACCTATATATATATCGTCATCGATGACCAGAATTTCCTGCATGAACGTTCCTCCTGTCTGTAAATGTCAGCACAAGAAAAAGTATACCACATTATCCGCAAAAAGTAAAGTTTTATGTCATCGGGTGAGGTCGGCACAGATAGCTGTATCCTTCCCTGCTTGCGGCAGAAACATATACCACACAAAAAACTTCCCCCGTCAGCATCGGCATTACCGACGAAAACGGGGGAGGTTATTTATAGCAATCCAACTTTTTAAATTCACAAAATCCAGTCGCAAAAGCTGGGATTTATGGGTTTTGTGACTGGATTTTGTCTGAATTTTAAGGCGGATTGCTATAGGGAAAGTTGAAAACTAGAGGATATTCTGCTTTAATAACACAAGGTCGAAAATATCTGTCTTACCATCGAGATTCAGGTCGCCCTGTGAAGCATCATTGAGGTCGCCCAGCCTTACCAGATAGCGCTGAAGCATGTCAGCATCAGCCTGATCTGCTCTGCCGTTGCCATCGACATCGCCTATAACAGCGGGGATCGGGTCGGGTATCGGGTCGGGCTCTGCGGCTTTGGGTGCCACAGGCTCGAAGATATAGCTTGACTCCTTGTTGTCAGATGTCACCAGAGTGTAACTGCCGTCAGCGTTGCACCTTATTGAATAAGTGCCGCTCTTGCCGCTTTCCTCAGTGAGGGTATATCTGCCGTCTTCGCGGCGCTTGATATCGCGGTTGCCTGTTACCTTGCCGTCAGTCATACGTCGGAAGCTGTACAGACCGTCGTTTACTTTAGGACATACAGGTGTTATTGAGAACAGCTGACAGTCATATGCGTTGTAGGGGTACTGTGCTATGTTGCCGCCGTTTTCGGTAGACCACTCAAAAACATCAAGCGAACTTTTAGCGCCCGAACATTTTGAGAGTATACCGTAATAGCTTCCGTTCTTCACCAGTTTGAACAGCTGGTTATCTGCGCCTGTATAGGTCACCAGTTCGACATTGGTACCGTCAGCGGCAGTGTTGGATGCCACTGATATGACCTTAGTTTCATCGCCCACAGATGCTATGCGGCACCAGCCGCCATCTTCGGCTATGATACGGAACTGCTGTGCAAAACAGCCGTTGAACTCCCACTGCTGTATATTTGTGCCGTTTGAAGTCTTGCCTTCGGGCAGGTCGAGGGAAAGACCGCTGTTCTTGTTGGAGATGTAGTAGCTTACACCCGAAAGCAGGTCAGTGCCGTCTATCTTCATGGACACACCCGGCTTTACGTTCTTGACAGTTGCCCAGTCGTACACAAGGTCATATTCAGCGTTTGAGTGGTCGCCCGACCACGCGCGTTCCTTGCCTGTGAACTGGTCGTTCTTAGCGCCCCAGACAGTATGGTTGTTACTGCCCACTGCCGTGAAACTCATCACCTTTTTGCCCTTTTCGTTCTTGCCTGCGTAGAAATAGCCCTTGTAGGTCTTGCCGCCGATGACCAGAGTCGCCTCTGCTGAGGTGGAAGACTGCTTCCAGGTGCCGCTGACACTGCCTGAGATACTGCCGTCAGCATTCAGGTTTATGCTCTTGTAGTTGATGATGTTGCCGTCTGTTGCCGTACCGTGATCGATATACTCATATTTGCCCACGATATCATTTTCGTTATAGCCGCCCTTTGAGAGTTTGTCGCCCGCATATTCAAAAGGTGTCACAACAGGCCAGCCGTCGGCATTGAAATACATCTGATGAACGCGGACCTGATGTCCCTCGCCGCCATCATCAAATCTTGCATGGTAAAAGAGGTACCACTGACCGTCATCATCGCGCAGTACCGAGTTGTGACCGCATGCCATGTATGCGCGGTCAAGGGTCGAGAACTTGTAGTTGCCCATCACCTTAAGACCTACAGAATTGAGGTCGGTGTTTGCATTAAGCACAGCCTGTCTGCCTGCGGCATCAACGAAAGGTCCCAGCGGCGACTTTGAGCGGAATACGCGCATATTGTAGCCGCCTGTCGAGAACAGTCCGCCGTAGGTCGTCCAGAGGTAGTAGTAGCCTGTATCGGCATTGTATTCGATAAACGGACCCTCGCCCGATTTGCCGTAGCCGCCTGCTATCTTGGTGCCGAAATAGCTGTCTACCATACGTCCGTCAGATGTCTTGCCTGTTTTTGGGTGTATGACTCTGCCTGTTTTCGGGTTTATCTCCAGCGAGAATATACCGCCCGGCCAAGAACCGTAGGTCATGTACATCTTGCCGTCGGTACCATAGTAGATAGTAGGGTCGATGGCATTCGGGAAAAGATGGTTGTTGAAATCATGGTTATGAAACCAGCTGTTGTTGTATGTTACCTCACCTTTTGAGATAAGGTCATCAACGTTGGTGGTCGTATATTTTCTGTTGACGCTCTTTGTGGCACTCTTTACATAGCTGTCATTGTCGTAGAAGCCCGAATATATCAGAGTATCACCGAAAGTGTATGTACCCTTGATATTCTTAGACCACGCATAACATATTACCGAACGCTTGTAGGTCGAACTGGTGCAGAAGTACATAACATAAGCACCTGTACTGCCGTCAGGACATTTGAAATCGGGGTTCCATATGACATCGGGTGCCCACACCGCGAATCCGTTCGCGCAGTCTTCAAGGTCTTCGCCTGCCCATGCAAATGCCTTTTTCAGGTTTTGCGACAAATTGCCGAACTCGACATTATTTGTGCGTGCATAGCCGTTGGAGAAGCGGTCCCAGTTTATAAGGTCATTCGACTGCGCCGCATCTATATGCGAGCCGAAAACGTAGTATGTGCCCTTGTCCTTGATTATAGACGGGTCATGCACAGATACTCTTCGCCCTGCGGCGTTTGCAAACACGCCGTTCATGCCTGTAACACTCAGGCTTAACGCCAGCAGAACAGCACCTATACTGCTTTTCTTCATGGTCATTCCTCCTCAGATAGAGTTTGGGTCGTTTCATTCAAGGTCACCCGCTGACACTGCACCGAGCAGAGTTTCGGAGAGAGAGAGGAAACCCGCACCCTGTTGCCGTGTGTTTTTGGCTGACCATATTTTTTATTGTAAAAACATTATATCAAATCACAAATCCGTTCACAATGACATATATGACCATTTTGCTGACATATTTCACCAAAAAAGCACAGACGGAAATGACCGTCTGCGCTTATGGGTTATTTCTTTTCACGGAACTGTGTGGGTGTCATCTCAGTACGCTTTTTGAACCGCCGCATGAAATGCGTTTCGTTGTTATATCCGCATTCTGCCGCTATCTCGGCTATGCGCAGATCGGTATGTGTCAGCAGATATTCTGCCTTTTCGATGCGCATGGTGATGAGGTCTTCGGTCAGTGTAGTATCAAAAAGCTCACGGTATAATCGCTGCATGTGGGTCGTGCTTATACCTATCTCTCTGGTTATATCGGTGATGTTCCAGTCGCGCTGCGGCTGTTTTATCATGCGCTGACGCAAGCGCTGTAACGCATCGCGGTAATCGGATACATCCGACACCTGATACCTGATAAGGTTCTGCATCTGCTCGGCAAGTTCACCTATCTCGGCATTCTGCTCACCAAGACCTGTGCTTTTCAGCACATGGGCAAGCATGAATATACGCAGTGTCCTAAGCTGAGTGCCAAGCAGGTCAGCCATAGTGTTCTGCGTATCTTCCCTGAGGGTGGGGAGCGGCTGTTCTGACAGCACCATATATATCTGCTCACCTGCACGACATATGATGATATCTTCCGACAGAGTACTGCGCAGACTGTTAGCCAGCAAAAGTGAAGTGTCATACCCCGCCGTAGCGCCTGCCGCACAGCCCAGTACCGTGATACACGGCTCGCCGTGATGCCTGCGGCAGCCCGCAATAAAATCGGGCAGAGCCTCAGCAAGCCCTCTGCGGTTCAGGAAACCTGTCACAGGGTCACGCACAGCAAACTGTTCGACACGTTCACGAAGCCACCGCTGGTGGTCTTTATTTTGCAGTACTCTCAGACCGTTTGCGGCGGCGTTGCACCAGTTTACATACGGGTCATCAAGCTGTATATCCTCAGCATCATCATAATAGCAGGCGACATAGCCCATAACCTGACTGCCCAGCGACAGCGCCGTCAGCACTGCAAGCAAAGGTTCGTGGGGCTTGGTGAGTGCCGGCATCATATCCCGCACAGGAAACTTGTACCTGTCATACTCTTTACAGCCCCGCCGCTTTGACAATGCAAGGAACATACTGTCAGAATACCCCCGCTGACGGAACACTTCGGTATCGTTTGGGTCCATCTCCCAGTCATCACAAAGACAAAGGTCTGTACCCTGTACGCCATCGAGTATATGCAGTGACCTGTCTGCCTGCGATATCCATTCATCAAGCGTATCTACCGAAGAGAAACGCTCTATCAGGTCAGATATGAGAAATTCCTGCTTGAACATTATATGTGTTATAATTTTCTCAAAATGCTTTTCCAGCGAAAGACCGCTTTTATGTATGGGCTTTTCGGACGAACAGCCACAGCTGGTGCGTATATTGAGCATCTGAGGGATATCCGCATGTTCAGCGGTATCTATGCCCATCATGTCGGCTAAACGGCAGACTGCTTCTGCCCCGAACTGCATATCTCTGCCAGATATGGTAGTAAGCCCCCTAAACAGCGTATACCAGCCGCCGTCATAACCTGTTACCGCTATATCTTCAGGCACTCGTATGCCGCCCTCTTCCAGCGCATCCATAAGTGCCACAGCCATCACATCGCTGGCACAAGCTATTGCATCGGGGCGTTCAAGTTCGCCCGAAACTATCTGCTGACCTATCCGTGCAGGCACCGTTTTCCAGAAATCCCCGAAAAATATGCGGTCTTCGCGCACAGGCAGACCTGCTTTCTCCATAGCCTGACGGTAGCCTGCGGTGCGTTCTGCCGAAGCATAGCTGTCAGGCGTGCCTGTGATGAACCATATATCGCGGCAGCCGTGTACATTTATAAGATGTTCGGTGATGCAGTACATATTTTCGCGCTGTCTTGCATGGACAGTGGGCAGTTCGCCGCCGTTATCGCCCATAGCAAGGCAAGGTATATCCAGATCTTTCAGCTGTTGACGGATACTGCTGATAAGTGAACGGTTCCTGAACCGTTCAGATGCGAACAATATGCCGTCAAATTTGGCAAAGGCGGTTATGGTGTAGATATTCTCCAGCGCATGGATATAATCGTCCTGCTGTAATTCTTTTTGCGAATTGAATATACCTGTTATTATGATAATATCAAGACCCAGTTTTTTAGCCTGTGTATGCACGCCTTTTACAAGTTCATAGTCCGATGGGTCAACTATTTCGGGCATGATGACGGCGATACGTTTGTTTAATTCATAATTCATAATTGTTGACATGAAAGCGGATATGCTTTTTAACGCGACAGCGTCGGCGTTTGCGACAGTGTCGGCGTTCGCGACTGCGTCGGCGTTTGCGACTGCGTCAGCGTTACTTCTTCCGATTTGATTTTCAATTATTATATATGATTTTCGTGACTGTGTCAAGGGGGGAACACTGCCAGCCGCCTGCAAACGGCTATATTTCGGAAGTAAACGGTCAAAAGACAGAAAAGCCGAAAAAGCAGATGAAGCAGCCTGAGATCTCTTCTGCATAATCGTTTTTTCTCCTGAACTTTGTTGGCGTTGTGCATTTTCAATAATTATCATGCGTTATTTTCGCTGAGATTTGTCGCTTAAGGGATTGACAAAGCGCCTTATGCGTTATATACTGTATATATAACACATAGACAGTCACAACCGAAAGGAGAGGATAATTTGAAGATCTATCAGAATTCGGCCGAACCGATCTACAAACAGATCGCCGCCCAACTCAGAGAGCAGATTCTGATGGGCAAACTCAATGCAGGCGATCCGCTTCCATCTATACGTGGTCTGGCACAGGACTTGAAGATAAGCGTTATCACCACAATGAAGGCTTACGAGGAACTTTCAGCGGAAGGACTGGTAACGGCTTCAAAAGGCAAGGGTTACTATGTAAATGCACAAGACGAGCGGCTGCTGAAAGAACAGCACATGCGTCAGTTGGAAAAACACCTGTCAGATGCGATATATTCCGCGAGGATAGCAGGGATAGGACTTGAGGAAACAGAGCAGACGCTCGAAATGCTGTGGAACATCGACGAGGGCTGACGATATGAATTGGAGCATCTGGTATCTGTTTTTTCTTACCATGCTCGCTGTATATTCACAGCGCAGGCGGCATACGCAAAAGATCATACAGAGTCATATCAAAAGAAATAAACGAAAAGGAAGGATAATCATGAGTGAACTACTGAATAAATATATCGGTCTGGAAGTTATCATCACCACCATATCAAATTCTGTAAGCGGCAAACTCACGAAGATAGAAAACGGCTGGGCTGAGATCGAAACAGGGACAGGCAGTGAGATGATAAATCTTGAATATGTTACCCTTATCAAAGAGTATCCGAGAAATAAAAAGGGAAAGAAAAGTTCGGTTCGGGCTTTGTTTGAGGAATAGGGAGAAACAGATATGAATAACGTTATCGAGATAAACGGCATTACCAAAAAGTACAAGGATTTTACGCTCGGTGAGGTCCATGCGGTCGTACCATGCGGCTTTGCTACTGCACTCATCGGGGCGAACGGTGCGGGAAAGACCACGCTGATAGATATTCTGTGCGGCGTTACAAGCAAAACTGACGGCGAAGCTGTCTGCTTCGGAGATATTACGGATACTGACAATGATAAACTGCGTGACCGTATCGGCTATTGCTCTTCGTCTAACTTCTTCCCGCTGGATTGGACTCTTAAAAAGATAGCTGATTCTATGGAGATCGGCTTCAATAATTTTGACAGACAGAGATTTGCAGAACTCTGCAAGCGATTCAAACTCGGTGACCCGACCGAAAAGAAACAGAAGAAACTTTTGAAACTTTCAGACGGCAACAAGATGCGCGCCTATCTTGCGGCGGTGCTTGCAAGAGATACCGAACTGCTTGTGCTTGATGAACCTGCATCAACACTTGACCCGCTTGCCCGCGATATGCTGTGTGACCTGTTCAGAGAGTATCTCAGTGAACGTGACGGCGAACGCTCGGTGCTTTTCTCCACTCATAATATAGCTGATATGGAGTTTGCCACCGACTATGCTATCTTCATGTCAAACGGCAAAGTAATTGAACAGGGTTTTGTTGAAGACCTGAAAGAAAAATACATACTCGTTCACGGCGATGCGGAAAACGCTGACAGGGCAAGACCCTTTATGATATCTTTCTCAGGCGGAAGAACAGGCTTTGAAGGCATAGCCCTTGCAGAAAATGCCGACATACTGAGAACATACGATACTGCTGTCGAAACGCCCACATTACAGCAACTCAGTATCGGCATACTCAGAAAGGCGGAGGAAGATGACAAGTAATACACTCACGCTATCTCAGGCACACAAGATATATACAGGTGACAGCATGGGGCTGTATGCGCTGAAACTCAGCATCGGCGGGATACTGATGTACTCTGCCACCATTCTCACCTTTTTTATCATAATGCTTCTGTCTAAGGGAAATGTATCAGCCGCTCTTAATGAACTGAGCGGCAGTACGCTGACAAACACGTTCCTGACCCTAGATGCAGGCATTATCCTGATGATAACAGGGCTTATACAGTATGACAGGCACTTGCCGGGCGGCAAGTATTTCCGAACGGTAAACGGCGGTTTTGACACTTACAGAAAAATGAAAAATGCCTCGCTTATCGCCCGCGTTATATCGCTTATATCGATCATGCTCTTCGGGGCGCTCTTTGACCGTCTGGGTATTCTGAAACTCGCATTCGGCACAAGTGGTGTTATCTATATCGGAGCATTTCTCCTGGTAAGCATCGGGCTTGTTAATCTTATTGATCTTATCAAAAATCCTTTTGTCAAAGGATTATCAACATCGATCGTCCTTGTGGCAGGGCTGGCAGGTGTAATATCTCCTGACATTGCGGACGGAAATATCTATTTTGCTCTTGCAGTTGTGGTGACAGCAGTACCGTTCATAATTATCTCGCAAAAGATAATGCTGAATAACTATAAAAAGAACAAATGGTATAAATAAAGGAGATGTACAGCTATGAATAAAGTTGCAAGTGGTATAAAGTTATATACCCAAGCGGCAGCACATCCATTCACGATCGGCTTCGGGTTGTTTATGATGATCGGAATGACATTGGCTTTTATCATAGATCCCGCACCTGCTGGCAGTAAGGATTATTTATCCATGCTAGGATCTATACAGATGGGCAATATGGGAACGCTCTTCATGGTGATAATAGCAAGTACAAAACTACAGCAGAACAAATTCTACAGTTCATGCAACTGTGCAAAAGAACTGTTTACAGTAGGTCCGCTGGCTGTGGTAACAGCTGTTAATATTTTATACAACACAGTGCTTGCTGTGTCGGCATATGTCAATCTTGGGGTCACGGGACTTTCCGATACCATCATTTTCAACACGATAAGCAGTATGATGATAATCATTGCAGGCGGTTGTTACGGTAAGAACAGTGTAAAGTTCATTGCAGTGATACAATTATTTGCGTATATTGCTTTTATTATATTCCCGATCGCTGTCAAACATACATCATTAACACACATACTTCTGGGACAACATCTGACAACAGCGGTCATTTTTGCCGTATGCGGTAATATCATTGCGATCGCTTTTACTCTTGCACTTCAAAACATCTGGTGGAAAAAAGGCGACAAGTTCGCCGCTCCGAGCAGAGCAATACAGTCTGCACTGGAGGCACAAGCTAATGAATAAAGCCAATAAGAAAGCAATGTATATAAATGTTTGTTGCGGTCATTCGGGTTCGCAGGGTGGCGGTAAGGAAGTCACGTACAGATAGGATCACCACCGAACATGCGAGGAAAAGACTAAAATATCCTTTTAAATACGTACTTTCTATGATGACATTCAGCGGCTTTATACAAGTCTGCTATATCATATTCAAAAACAACCGCATTCCTTAGTTTACGGGAATGCGGTTGTTTTTTTAGCGCTTAATGTTTCTGCTTATCGGTATTGTCATCGTTGCTTATGTTTTCATCACGTCTTACAGGCTTTTCCGTACTGCGGGTGATAAAATAATAGAATATGACTATCCCTTTAGCACACCCGCTGAAAATGCGGTAAACAAAAGGATAATTGATCGCAGTGTCGGAAGAAGCCTTGCAAAGTCTGTTATCATATTCACTGATGCCGCCTGAAAACAGCAAACCCAAAAAGGTAATGGCGAACATCAGGGAGATCATTCGCTGTACAAGTTTACGCTCCATCACAGTTCGCCCCCTTCTCTTATAATCTGAACGATGATTCCTATAACTGATCATATCAGACAAGTTCAGAAAAGTCAATCAACAAAACGTATTTAAGCGCACTTAACATGGGCTTAACCTTTCGGTACTGTTCAAATTAACATTGACCTGTTATAATTATAGTATCAGGAGTGTGATGATAATATGCTGATATATATTGTTGAAGATGATGATAATATCCGTGAGCTTGAAGCGTTTGCAATGAAAAACAGCGGCTATGATACCGAGTGCTTCGCAGACTCCAAAGAGTTCTGTCAGGCGATAACAAAAGCTGTTCCCGACCTGATTTTGCTTGACATTATGCTGCCGGGCGATGACGGACTTACGCTGCTAAAAAAATTGCGTGATGCCCCCGCGACCGCAAAGATACCCATTATCATAATATCCGCCAAAACGACCGAACTTGACCGCGTAAAAGGGCTTGACATGGGGGCTGATGACTATATGTGCAAGCCGTTCAGCGTAATGGAGATGGTCAGCCGTGTAAAGGCAAGGCTGAGAGGTGTTCGGGATAAAAATGAAGATATGATATGTTTCGACGGCATAACTATGTCGGAAGATACAAGAACAGTCAGCGCTGACGGTAAGCCTGTGGAACTTACATTTAAAGAATACGAACTTCTGAAAATGTTTTTGAGTTCCCCAAAGATAGTGCTCAGGCGTGATGATATCCTTGATAAAATATGGGGACAGGAAAGCACAGGGCGCACCCTTGATGTGCATATCCGTACCCTGAGAAGCAAACTGGGCGAGTATGGCAAATATATCAAGACTATCCGCAATGTCGGCTACAAACTGGACAGGGACGATTGACATGGAAAGGAAGATAGTGCTCAGCCTGTTTTATATGGGCATCATAACAGCGATAGTGGGTATCGTGGCAACAACTTTTGCATATTACGGATTTTTCCGCCGTGAGGTGGAGAAGAACCTTGTACACGAATGCAGGCTGGTGGCTGAAAGCTATGATATGCTTTCTTCACCTGACGAACTTGAAAAGTTTTCGGGAGAGGATTTCCGCATAACGCTGATAGACAAGGACGGTAATGTGCTGTATGAGAGCGATGCAGACCACCTTACAATGACAAATCATCTCGACAGACCTGAGATAAGGTCTGCCGCTGAAAAAGGTACGGGCAGCGACACCCGTCTTTCCGATACACTGGGTACAGAAGACCACTACTACGCGATACGGCTTGATGATGACAGCATACTGCGCGTTTCGATACAGACAGATTCAATATTAGCACTGTTTGAACGTTCTCTGCTGATAATAATATTTGTCATAATCGGTATCATAATAGTGTCGCTCATCGCATCGGTAAAGCTGACCGAAAAGCTGATAGCACCACTAAAAAGGATACCTGAGATGCTCGAAAAGAACATACCTGTCACCGACACCGATATCTACCCCGAAGTCATACCGCTGGTCGAGGAGATACGCAGTGCCAGAAATTCACAGAGCGAAATGCGGCAGGAGTTCACGGCAAATGTTTCTCACGAACTGAAAACACCGCTGACCTCCATCTCGGGCTATGCGGAGCTTATTGAATCGGGAATGGCGAAAGGCGCTGACAGCGTGAAGTTTGCAGGAAAGATCAGAAAAGAGTCCGACCGTATGCTTGCACTCATCGGAGATATACTGCGGCTTTCCGAACTTGACAGCATCGGTGAAACGCCCCTTGACGACAAGGTAGACATTAAAGCTGTTGCGGAGGACTGCAAGGAACGTCTGTCACAGCATGCAGAAAAACGCGGTATCAGAATGACGGTCAGCGGAAAAAGTGCGACCATCACAGGCAGCAGGACGGAGATCACCGAACTGGTCTATAACCTTGTGGATAATGCGATCAAATATAACCGTGAGAACGGCAATATCGAAATAAAGACAGCTGATAAAAAGCTGACTGTTACCGACACGGGCATCGGTATACCGCAGGAGAGTATCCCACGAATATTTGAGCGATTTTACCGCATCGACAAAAGCAGGAGCCGCGCAAAGGGCGGCACAGGACTGGGGCTTTCTATAGTCAAACATATCGCAGAGCATCACGGTGCTGAGATAGATGTGGAAAGCACAGTCGGCGTAGGAACAAGCATCACAGTTACATTCAGATAAGGAGAGTAAAATGAACATTTTTTCAATATGCACTTTATGCGGAGGACTTGCGTTCTTCCTGTTCGGCATGCACGTTATGTCGCAAAGTCTGGAGAAGATAGCAGGTGGCAAGCTGGAATCTACCCTTAAGAAAATGACCTCAAATCCGTTCAAGAGCCTCGCACTCGGTGCAGGCATCACCATAGCTGTGCAGTCTTCATCAGCCATGACGGTAATGCTGGTCGGACTTGTCAATTCGGGCATCATGCAGCTTGAACAGACGGTCGGCGTTATCATGGGTTCAAATGTCGGCACTACGCTGACTGCGTGGCTGTTAAGTACCGCAGGCATTAAGAGCGACAACATACTTATCTCAATGCTGAAACCCGAAAACTTTGCCCCCATCGTTGCCCTGATCGGCATCATCATGATAATGATGAGCAAAAAGAAAAAGCGTCAGGACATCGGCACGATCATGGTAGGCTTTGCGGTGCTGATGTACGGCATGGAACTGATGAAGAATGCAGTTTCGCCCCTTGCAGAAATGGAAGGCTTCAGCAAACTTCTTGTGGCTTTCAAAAATCCGCTCCTCAGCGTTCTGTTCGGTGCTGTATTTACAGGTGTGGTACAGTCATCAGCGGCATCTGTGGGCATTTTGCAGGCACTTTCGCTGACAGGCACGATATCCTACAGAATGGCTATCCCGATAATCATGGGTCAGAATATCGGCACCTGCGTGACGGCACTGCTGTCCTCTATCGGTGTCAACAAGAACGCAAAGCGTGTGACTGTTGTGCATATGTCATTCAATATCATTGGTACGGTAGTTTGGCTTGCCGCGTTTTATGGGCTGAATGCGGTCGTTCATTTCAGCTTTGTGGACAAGTCCATCGGTGCGGTGGAGATTGCCGCTGTACACTCCATTTTCAATATCGTAACAACACTGATACTCCTGCCGTTCTCCTCACAGCTTGTAAAGCTGGCAAAAAAGCTGATACCGGATTCCAAAGAAGCCGAAGAATCTGTTATGCTTGACAAGCGTCTTATCGCCACACCGCCCCTTGCTGTTTCACAGTGCAGGGAAAAGACGGTGGAAATGGCACATGGCGCAAAGGAAGCACTTCATGAAGCGCTTAGGGCAATATTTGATTATTCTGACAAGGCTGTGGTCAAGGTAGAAGAAAAAGAACAGCTTCTTGATGAAATGGAAGATCAGCTTTCCACTTTCCTGCTGGAATTATCCGCAGTCAGCCTGACGGACGAGGACAGCCGCACCGTCACCGAACTTCTGCACACGATAAGCGACTTTGAGCGTATCAGCGACCACGCTATCAACATGATAGAGATAGCGCGGGAAATGGAGCGTAACAGCCGGAATTTTTCTGACAGCGCGAAGGCGGATTTCTCAACACTTTTTGCCGCACTGACAGAGATATCGGGCATTACCGTAAAGGCGTTCACCGATAATGATACAGATATCGCGGTCAATGTTGAACCGCTGGAAGAGGTCATTGATGACCTCACCCAAACCATCAGGGATAAGCATATCGCCAGACTCCGAAAGGGCGAGTGCAGTCCTGAACTGGGCGTTTACCTGTCCGACCTGCTGATAAACTGCGAGAGAGTATCCGACCATTGCTCCAATATCGCAGTGTCTATTATCCAGATCTCAAAGTCGAGCATGAGAAGCCATGTATACCTCAATGAACTGAAAGCACAGCGTTCCGAGCAATTCATAGGCGCTTACAATTCGTATCGTGAAAAATACAGGCTTTCTGCGTAAAGAAACCAATACAGATCAGCATTTCTGTTTATCTCTGTGGATCAGGACTAATGTTTTTGCAGTAAGAGGTTTTTGACTTATCTGAAAATCAAGAATAACTTAAAGACAACGCATCTGCACTGTTTACTATAGCGATCCGCCTTAAAATTCAGACAAAATCCAGTCACAAAACCCATAAATCCCAGATTTTGTGAATTTAAAAAGTTGGATCGCTATAGTATATAAGCATGTCAGTCCATGTCTAAAAAGATGATACATTAGTCTTTGTCAAGAGAAAAATGCACTTTTTTCAGAAAAGATCCAGCATACTGTCGAGATATATCTCTTCACGGACAGTGAGCCGATATTCGGGCTTTGTGAGATAATAAAGCAGAAATTCGAGATTGACAGCACTTCCCAGTCCTCTTCCTTCTATTTTGAAATTAGAAAAACCGAGCGGCAGATATGTGTTCATGATGTCATCTGTGCTGATAAATGCGGGATTTTTCATCGCCCTCGAAAAACGGTATCCGTCCTTAGCATCGGGTGCTTTACAGATGTGATCTTCACAGCTTTCTCCCAGATTTTTTCGGCTGACATTTTCGTAGCACGCTTTTCTGTCTTTACAGTAAAATGAACAGCATTCATTGCACAGAAATTCGACCTTGTCTTTCATTGCCTGCGGGAGCACAGCAAGTTTATCGTACTGCTTATTGAGCCTGAAATCGGGAACAACATATTTAAACTCACTCCGTTCTGTTTCGCTTAAAAACTCATCAAAATCGGTCTGCACCTTTGTAGTCGATGAAACGAAATAAAGGTCGGGGAAACTTTTTTTGATATGTTCAAGCAGAAGATCCGAGTGGATAATCACACCGTTCTGTACGCCTTTGCTTGCGGCGAAAAGTTCACACAGCGCATTGCATTTCCTGTCGGTCAGATGTTCGGGTCTTAAAAGCGAATTGCTGAAAGTGAGCCTTGAAGAAATGCCGTACTCATTCATAAGTGCGAGTACGTCTTCCGCTTTACATTCACCGTATCCGACACGTCCGCCGCCCCAGATACAGTCTGCGGGAGCACCATAGACAGATGCTATCTCAAACCGATCATAGAAATATTCCCGATGCTCACGGTACAGCGGCAGAAACACGCTGTACAGGTCATAGAACTCAAACAGTCCCGGCAGATGAAAATAAGCTATATTTTTTTTAGTGTTTTCCATATGTTATCACACCTTTGAATGATGATCGAAATGTCAGGGCAGGTCGAACACGACCTTTGCAGGAACACAGAATGTACCGCTGAGTATGGGCGACAGAGCGGACAAGTTACGGATATAAGCTACCGACAGAAAATCGCTTATCGGCTCTCTTCCCACACGCGGTTCTTCTGTTTCATTTCTTAGCCTTCTGCGCATAATTAAAATCTCCAAAGTAGTGTTTCTTATATTATACACTACTTTGGAGGTTTACACAAGTTTTAGGATAGACTCATTATCTTCTATGTTGACTCTTTGCAAAAAATATTTGTACTTTAATAAATAGCATTATATTTATGGTTTGATTCCAAAAAAACTTAAGAGAGTCGCTAAGGCTGCAAGCGATGTTATGAGTTTGCTTCCATGATCCCCCATAAAAGCTATGATTGATTTGAAACGAGCTTTGCTCATTTTCGCTTTTTCCTCCGAGTTTTCCTCAACGCTTTCTTTTGCGGTTTTGATTATATCCAGCAACTCATTTTTCTGAGCATCATTCAGTTCTTCATTTTCTGAAATGATCTTACGAGCAGTGTTAAGTTCATTCAAAAACTGATTGCCTCCATAAGCAGTAAAATCAACTAGGACTTTCGCATTATCTCCAATAACTGCATTTCCCATATTACCATAATTATTTATTGTATTATTGATCTCTTTTGCATTTCGTTTTTTACTCATTTTTTCAGCCTCCATAACTATATTATTAAGATCCTTTCCTTCTTCTATTTCTTTGACAATAAAACTAATAACTTGAAATATATCATTATCGTTTAGATTGTCAATACTGATAAATCCAGCATCTTCCATTCTGTCTTTCCACAGCATTATACATGGCAGCTTGCCTTTGTAGCTATTATCTATATATGTTAATGATTTTACAATTTCATAGCCCGATTTTCCATAATCTTTATCACTATAATATATATCCAAAGTTTCTCCGGACATCTCATCTAATGAAGTATAATAGTCCTTGATCATTTTTTTATACGGTCCGTTTACCTCTTTGCTTTCGAGTGTCAGTATCATACATTTAAATCGCTTTTTTTCGTTGCAGTAACGATTAATAAGGTATCTTATATCTTTGTTATTTTTTATGTTTAATAGCTCCCTCAATCTGTTTATTATTCTTTTTGGATCTGTATCCTTAAAAAACTTTACAAGTTTTTTAGCAGCATCAGTTCCTTTTTGATTTTCAAAACAGTATTCCTTTGCTAAATCATTAAACTGATCAACTGACATCGTATCTATTTTCAAATATTTACTTTTATGGTCAAATCTTCTTCCGACCCATTCAAGAAAATCAACAACGATAGGTTCTGACATAGTCATTAATTGAAAATACTGTGATTTATTACTACTATCTTGTATACTATTTCTTAGGTATATTTGTGTATTGTTTATCAGATCTTGTGCATTAAGACTTGTTATTATTCTGCCGTTACCAAATTTTTCACGATAATTTGATTTAAGGCAGAAGCATCTGAAATAATATAAAAAAGAATTGATATAGTGATCATAATTGATATAGTGATCATAATCGTTTTCTATTTGTATTTGTTTGTGCCTATTAATACATATCGAATAAAAATCACTTTCACGGAATGCAAAAAATAATTTAACAAATTCTTGGTCAGGGGAATATCCTATATCGTTTGCATCCATTCTATATAAATACTCTTCTGCTAATTCATAGATCCGATAGTTGTATTCTTGTTTAAAAAAAAGATCCCATTCATCAATATCTCCATATTTTTTTAGCCATTCAAGAAAACAAATCACTTCTATTTCCGGTAACTCCTGCATTTTTACACCTCATTTTATGATAAAATTATTTTTTAACGTCGATATGATCACCACCAACTTCATCAGGTATCATCTTCATTTTTTTGACAGCGCTGTCATCAGTAACACCTATCAAATCATTTATTGTCAGCCGCATTTTAATCATACTTTCAAGCTATTAATATTTTTATTATAGCATACAGAAAACTGAAAAGCAATACAAAATCCGAACTTTTACCCATAACAATACCCGAATAACATTTTCATCTTGACAATCAAATAATCATGTACTAATATGCAGATAAGACCGACTGCTTTTACAATCGATCCCATCATACACTTTTCTATTGCACTATTTTACGTTTACACAGAATTTGGGATTGACTCTCGTCCCCGCCCAACAACCACCCACCAAAACACAGATCCCCGAGCAGTAGCTCGGGGATCACTCCATATTGCTTTACAAATTTTCTGCACAGATTCGTTCCAAGTCAGAAGCTCTTCAAGTATATCGGGATTGGTCAAAAACTCCATGTTGGGCAGAACAGTAAGCAGCAACTCAAAGTACTTGAACACATCGAGTCCGTTTGCTTTTGCAGTTTCTACGATACTGTAGATATCAGCACTTGCTCTCACACCTTTAGGCGTGTCGCTGAACAGCCGGTTTTTTCTGCCGACTGTGAAAGGTCTTATCGCATTTTCAGCGGCATTGTTCTAGATCGCACAGTCACTGTCTTTGAAGTAGTTTCCGAGAAATTCCCATCTCTTGAAAGCATACTCAAATGCCTTTCCAAGCTGCGTTTTCGGAAGAACTGTCGGTGCGATTTTTTCTGTCCATTGTTTCAGCATAACTTCGTTTTTGATCTTCGTTATCTCATTCATTCTAATCAACTCAGGTTAGACTTTTTTTGATAGTTCTAGTTTAGTCTATTTGGAGTTCGTTGGATAGGGTGGGGGCTTTTGGGGCGGGTACGGTTTACAAGGTTTTTCGGAATAAAATGAAACGGACCGGTAATCGACACATTGTATCAATTACCGGTCCAGTTATGGTGCGGCAAACGGGACTTGAACCCGTACGTCTAGGACACACGCCCCTCAAACGTGCCTGTCTGCCAGTTCCAGCACTGCCGCATTAATAATTTATGTGAGGGTGAAGCACTGAATTACACATTCAGCTTAATTATTATATCATAGCAAGAGCGGATTGTCAAGAGTTTTGCGAAAATAATTTGAGATATATCAAATTTTATATGTGGTATGACTAAAAACACATGCCAAACGATACCTTGCCCGCATGTGTTTTTTTAAGAAGCCTTTTGTAGATATGCCTCTAGTGGCAGGAAAGATTTCGGCGCGGAGATAAATTCATAAGAAAACCGCCCTATTTGGTAGGGCGGTGGTTTATCTGCGGTCAATTATTGTAAGCTGATTCGGGGATATATAGTATTATGCTATTTTCGTTCTTCACTATTTCGTTTACAACTGAATCAAATATTTTTTCATCATCCAGATCTCTTGTGATTACAGTTATTAGATCAGCCATATTGAAATCATCGGGTCCGCTATAATCAAGTAGGTAGAAACCGTTTTGGATAAAGGTATTTTCGATCAATTCAAAGTAATTATCAAAAGGTATTCTCTGCATGTTTTCGCCTGTTCCCATAATAGTAGGAATCTTTTGCGCTTCGATGAAAGCATTCAGCAGTTTTTTGGCATCAGATACTTTGTCTTGACTTTTATCAATTTCAAATGTAAAAAATCTCATCGCCTTAAATATTTCTTTGCTCTTTTGCTTAAGTTGAATTTCGTCATACTCATCTTGTTTAATTACTTTCTTGCCCACAGCATTAACCATAGTTGAAATACTGTCGACCAGATCTTCCAGCCTGTTCAGTTGTTTATTTATAGATTCTATCTCCTTTTTTTCTTTGATCTGGTTAAGATGGCGTTTCATCATGTCTGCCCACTGTTTTGCCAATGTTTCTTTAACGTCCGATATTTTATTGAATTTTTCAACAGGTATATTCCCTGTTTTATAAACCTCCTGAATAAAATAAAACACTTTAACATCTTTGGCTGCTCTGAATTTAATGCAGTCCGGGTCAGCGTTTATCTTCTCTATATTCGCTTTAAAGACTTCATACTCGGCATGTACACTTGCATCAACGAATGCAAATACAGGTATCCCGTTATCAATTGCCTTTTTGAATTCTTTTCTTGTTATGGATATATATTCGTCTGTTTTTGTATTTTCCGACGGAGTTGCTTTTGTATCCTGTTCGCTTGCCTTTGAGCCATACTGACCGCCTATTATCAGCACAGCGAGATCAGAATTCTGCATAGCTTCATAACAGGATTCGTCAAGCGGTTTTCCGGGTTCATATCCTATATCGCCCTCTTCAAACATTATGGAGTCAAATCCGTAATTTCTTATAAACGATGCGAGGTCTTCTCTGACATATTTCAGATCATAGAAAGTTGAACTTACAAAAATACGCGGTTTCATATTCATTCCTCCTTGTGTTTCTATTTTAACATTTTTGTCGATAATTGTCAATATACACCATCAGAATTTACGTATAAATTATTTGTTATAAACAGTTAAGCTGAAAACTTTTATGCCCATTCACCCCGCCGCCGCATTCAGCATAAAATAAAATACCCGAAAGCAAAAGTGCAGGGCGGGGAAATTTCACGCGGGGGTGAATTTTCCTCTGCAAAGCGGGAATAATACTGACAGAAATGATCTTACAAGCAAGGAGTGTTTTCAGGTGATCGTTCACAGAGGTGACATTTATTATGCTGATCTCAGCCCTGTGGTGGGGTCTGAGCAGGGCGGGCTTCGGCCTGTGCTGATAGTTCAGAACGATATAGGCAACCGACATTCACCGACAGTGATAGCGGCGGCTATAACCAGCAGGCAGGACAAGGCTCGGCTGCCGACACACATTTCGGTGGGTGCGGGGTGCGGTCTTTCGCGTGACTCGGTAGTCTTGCTGGAGCAGATACGCACCCTTGACAAGCGCCGTCTGCGCGAGAAGATGGGTCAGCTGGATAAAGGTTCGATGAATGCGGTGGACAACGCACTTTCGGTGAGTTTTGGGCTGAACGGTTAGCTTCGGCGGAACAGTCCTGCACACAGCTGATAATTCGGACAAAAAAACGGCAGGTCTTCGCTGACCTGCCGTTTTGTGTTTTATAGATCATTTATAAGGGTTTTCACCGAAGTATCTTACGCCTGCGGGTCTGTTGTACTCTCTGTCGTCAACGCCCAAGAATTTCAGGGTATCGAAAAGTGCCTTGCCGTGATGACCGAATACGACCGCACCGTGATGAGGATAGCCCTTTTCGATTAGAACGTATCTGTAGAAGCGAGCCATCTCCTTGATGCCGAAGATGCCGATAGTACCGAAAGAACGTGTAGCAACAGGCAGTATCTCGCCCTCAGCCGCATAAGAACGCAGAGTTGCGTCAGCAGTGGACTGGAGTCTGAAGAAAGTTATCTCGCCGGGCTTGATGTCGCCTTCAAGAGTACCTCTTGTGATATCAGGCTCAACATCAGGCTCAAGACCCCTGTGCATTATCAGCTGATACTTCATAACAGGGTTGTTCAGTATGCAGGCAGAACCGTTGCCGCAGTGGAAGCCCATGAAAGTATCTCTCTGGGTGTAGTCGAACTTGCCCTCAATATCTTCTCTGTAGATGTTGCCCGGAACGGTGTTGTTGATATCCAGCAGAGTTACCACCTCATCGGAGATGCACTCACCGATATACTCGCTGAGTACACCGTAGATGTCAACTTCGCAGGAAACGGGGATGCCGCGCGCGCCAAGTCTGCCGTTTACATAGCAAGGCACGAAGCCGAACTGTGTCTGGAAAGAAGGCCAGCACTTGTTGGCAAAAGCAACGAACTGTCTTTCGCCCTTGTGCTCTTCTGCCCAGTCCAGCAGAGTCAGTTCATACTGAGCAAGTCTTGGCAGAATGCCTGCCATCTTGTTGCCGTCGCCCAGTTCCTTAGCCATATCGTCGATAACGCCCTGAATGCGGGGGTCGTCCTTATGCTCATTATAAGCGGCGGACAGGTCAAGTTCAGAGTTTTCCTCTATTTCAACGCCCAGATCATACAGTCTTGCGATGGGTGCGTTGCATGCGAGGAAGTCCTGCGGACGGGGACCGAAAGATATTATCTTCAGGTTTTTCAGACCGACAACAGTTCTTGCTATGGGGATAAACTCATGTATCATGTCAGCTACTTCGGGTGCAGTGCCGACGGGATATTCGGGAATGTAAGCCTTAACGCCTCTCAGCTTGAGGTTGTAGCTTGCATTGAGCATACCGCAGTAAGCATCGCCTCTGTTATCGACCAGTGCATTGCCGCAGTCGTCCTCAGCGGCGGCTACGAACATAGCGGGACCGTCGAAGTACTTAGCCAGCAGAGTTTCGGGTGTTTCGGGACCGAAGTTGCCCAGATAAACGACCAGTGCGTTACAGCCAGCGGCATTTACTTCATCAAGTGCCTGACGCATGTGCTTCTCGTTCTCGATAACGGTGGGACATACGAACAGACCCTCAGCGCCATATTTTGCGGCATAAGCCTCAGCAACGGCATTTCTTCTGTTTTCGGACAGGCTCATGGGGAAACAGTCCCTTGAAACTGCCACCAGACCCAGTTTTACTTCGGGTGTGTTTGCGAGTTTGTTGCTCATGGTAAATTACCTCCGTGTAGACTGCGCGGCGCTGTGTGTGCCAACGGCCGCAAGGCCGAACAGTGCTGCGCAAATAAAATGCGATCTTCAATCGTTACGCACATTATAGCACAAATATAAACAAGTGTCAATTCTATAATTTGACATGGTCTTGCCATTTATTGCGGAAATTTTTTTGCTCACCGCCTGTCTTTTACGCCTTCTGTTCTGAGGGCTTTGAGCACCTTGCAGAGTTGTTCGATATCGTCATCGGACAGTTCGTCAAAACGGTCAAGCTGGGCTTTTACCGTTTCTATGACGGCATCTGCGGGCTTTTTATGCTGTCTGTTCATAAAGAACGAAGTGAGGGTACTGGTCAGCGAACCTATCAGCCCGATACCGACCAGCATCAGCACCATAGCGATAAGTCTGCCGTAGAGGGTACTTGGGGAGATATCGCCGTAGCCGACTGTAGTTGCGGTGACGAAAGCCCACCAGATGCCGTCACCGAAGTCCATGCCCTCAGCGTAATGTATCAGCACGCCGCCCGTGATGATGGTCATGAAAGTGGCAAAGACCACGTATTTGAAGCCGTTTGTATTGTAGAAACGCTGTGCTTTTCTCAGCGGGCGTGATAGAAAAGCGACTATCCTGATGAGGTTGAGCACATTTAAAAAGGTATCGGCGCGTGGGTCGGGCAGCGGGGGCAGAATGCCATGTATCGGCAGAACAGCGACCGCGTCCCAGAAATTTATCTTAAAGAACCTGCGTTTATCCGGCGCGGCGGCGGTGCGCACTGCGAGGTCGGCGGCAAACAGGGCGTAAATTGCCATACTGACCGTTCTTGCCCACTCCGACAGACTGCCTGTGCAGTCAAAAAGCACCAGCACAGCGGCAAAAACAGCCAGAGCGCTCATGACCACATCATAGACGATATGCTGTGTTTTTCCTAGTTTCATATTTTATCACCATCCGAAAGATCTTATAGATGCGGCAGAAGTTGTAATGTCAGATTACACAAATTTTGCATTAAAATTTGAGCATCGCCGCAAAATATGGTAAGAAAAAAAGCGCCCCGCAACGGAACGCTTGCAGATAATATCACAATGCTTTGGTTTCTATCAGTCTTCTGCGCAATTTCCTCTCATTCTGAACATCCTGAATGCTTGAATGCAGGAAAAGCAGTGCGGCTGACAGTGCAAAAGTCCCCGCCAGCTGTTTGTTTTTTATGACCGAACTGAAAAGCATCAGTGCCGAACCTACGATGATCTCTTCCTTTGGATCCATTACAGATGACCCCCTTTAATATTTTTATATTTTCGCACTCTTCGACACGGGCATGACCTTCCGCCGCGAAATGCTGACATATACAAAAAAAGCCCGCATAACGGACTTTTGAAACCTTATAGGGTGGGTAGAGGGATTCGAACCCTCGATCTTCAGGACCACAATCTGACGCGTTAACCAACTACGCTATACCCACCATAACACGCCATACTGGATTCGAACCAGTGACCTACCGCTTAGAAGGCGGTTGCTCTATCCAGCTGAGCTAATGACGCATATCTGCTAAAAATGTTCAGCAGTAAAGCGGGTGATGGGAATCGAACCCACATGGCCAGCTTGGAAGGCTGGAGTTCTACCACTGAACTACACCCGCAGTTCGGTCATTGACCTCTTGTCGGTCAACGTTGTCTATTATAGCACACCTCTGCGGGTTTGTCAAGAGGATTTGAGTTGATTTTCAAACATTTGATTGTTTGTTTAAAAATAATTAAAATTCAGAATAGAAGATAGGCATTTTGCCGAATGTGTCGATCTGTTGCATGCGCTCTTGTCGGAAGAACTGCTGTGCTTATCACACCTGCGGATATCGTTCTTTTCGTCTGACTTTTTTGCTTGACTACGTGATTTTTTTGCGAACTGCTTTGTGTTATATCTCGGCTTTTTCTGAATAGAGGTTTTAGATGTGGACAATATCGCTAAATTTCTTTTGTAACTTTTTGCTCTTTTGCTGAAAAATATTGACTAAATGTAAACAAATCAATTCAACTCTTTTAACTTCGGTGGAATGTGATATAATAAAATTGTAATACTATGACCTTTGGGGATCGGAGGTGGCAGCATTCATGATCGCTCTGAAAGGGCGCTCTGTTTATGGCGGCATCGCTCGCGGGACTATAAGTTTTTACCAGCGCGACCGCTTGAATATCCCCAGAATAAAGATAAATGACCCCGCTAAAGAGTGGGACAGATATACAGAAGCTAAAAATGCCGCAGTCAATGAACTTAAACTTCTGCGTGAACGCACCGCTGAAGAGATAGGGCAGACTGATGCGGATATTTTCTATATTCAACAGATGCTATTGGGTGACAGTCAGTTCGAGCGAGGTGTCAGCGGGCTTATATATACCGAAAAGTGCAACGCCGAATATGCGGTGGCAAAGACTTCTCAGAAGCTGGCGGAAGTAATGCGTCAGGGTGACTCTGATTATATCCGTGAACGCTGTACTGATGTTTTTGATGCCTCCGAGCGCGTGATAAGGCTTTTACAGAACCAGTCGAGCAGTGATTTCGTGCTTGATGATGTGAGCATAATCTGTGCGGAAGATCTTCTTCCGAGTGAAACGGCAACGCTTGACAAGTCGAAGGTGGCGGCTTTCTGCACCAGCGGCGGCTCAACGAATTCCCACACGGCTATACTGGCGAGGACTATGAATATCCCCGCGCTGATAGGTCTTGGTGATGTAAGGCTTGAAGATTATGACGGCAGATATGCTATAGTTGACGGCTATGACGGTGTCATCTACATTGAGCCTGACACTGAAACTACTATAAAGATGGCGCGCCGCGAAGAGGAAGAGGGACGCAAGCGTGAACTTTTGCAGCGGTTGAAAGGCAGGCGCAACCTTACCCGTGACGGGCGTGAGATAGAGGTATACGCCAACATCGGCGGTATAGGCGACCTTGAGTCTGTCATTGAGAACGATGCGGGCGGCATCGGTCTGCTGAGGTCGGAATTTCTCTATTTGCAGAGAGACAGTTTCCCTGATGAGGAAGAACTTTTCTACAATTACCGCAGGGTGGTTGAGGAGATGAAAGGCAAGCGGGTCGTTATAAGGACGCTTGACATCGGTGCTGACAAGACGGCTGACTATTTTGAACTTGATAAGGAGGAGAACCCTGCGCTGGGCATGCGTGCTGTAAGGCTCTGCCTGCGGCGGCAGGATATTTTCCGCACACAGCTGAGGGCTTTGCTGAGGGCATCGGCATACGGCAAACTGTCGATACTGATACCGATGATAATAGATGTTGACGAGGTATACCGTGTCAAGGACATAATACACAAGGTAAAGGACGAACTTATCAGCAGGAAGATATCGTTCGATGACAGGGTCGAACTGGGCGTTATGATAGAAACTCCCGCCGCAGTGATGATAAGTGATTTGCTGGCGAAAGAGGTCGATTTTTTCAGTATAGGCACCAATGACCTCGAACAGTACACACTGGCGATAGACAGGCAAAATCCAAATTATGAGAATGTGGTGCCGCCGAACCATCTGGCGGTGCTGAGAATGATAAAGATGGTGGTGGACAATGCTCACAGTCACGGCAAGAAGGTATGCCTGTGCGGTGAGATGGGTGCAGACCTTTCGCTTACAGAAGTGCTGATGGATATGAAACTGGACGCGCTTTCGGTCGCACCGCCGCAGGTGCTCCCCATAAGACGAATGGTACGCAGTCTGAACCTCAGTGACAGGCGGCAGGTACACGACAATATCCAGAGGGTGCTGCACTATTGATAGGCATGGCCGTTCTGCTGACGCGCAGGCGGCGTGCAAAAGCGATATGATACATAAGAATACAGCAAACTCCCGCAGAACTGCTCTGCGGGAGTTTTTTGCGGGAAGATACAGCGCTTTGAGAAATACAAAAAACACCCCGCAGTTATTACCGCGAGGCGCAAAGACGTCGCTGAGAGGATTCGAACCTCCGGCCTGCCGCTTAGGAGGCGGCCGCTCTATCCAGCTGAGCTACAACGACTTATCTAACTCAATTATTATAGCACATCTTATCAGAAAATGCAAGCCCTTTTCAAAAATTTTTTTACCGTCACGAAGAAAGTGCCTTGAATGACCGCCAAAAGGGGCGTTTGGTGAGGGTCGTGCTGTCTATAGCGATCCGCCTTAAAATCCAGTCACAAAATCCATAGATCCCGGCTTTTGCGACCGGATTTTGTGAATTTAAAAAGTTGGATTGCGATAAACGTTCCTGTTCCTGCGGTAGGTGACAGGGCTGACATTCGTTCGGCGCCTGAACACGGTGCTGAAATACCCCGCATCGCGGAAACCGCACTGTGCCGCTATCTCAGCGACCGAAAGCGTGCTGTCAAGAAGCAGTCGGCGGGCGTTTTCGAGCCTGAGTTCGGTAAGATGGTCGTTGGGGCGGGTGTTCATGGTACTGCGGAAAAGTCGGCAGAAATGCTGGGGCGTAACGCCTGTAAGTTCGGCAAGATAACTCATGGAGATGTCTTCGGCAAAATGGTCGTGCATGTATTTTAAGGCAGGCATCAGCAGCGATAGCCTGCGGCTGCGGGTGCGGTCGGCATCGGTGGTTATCAGCCGCCTGAAACCAAGCACAAATTCGTATACCAGCCCCGAACAGGTGTAGCCGCTGTAGATTATATCTGTGCGCTGTGAGTTGAGCATCTTCTCAAACAATGCTTCCATCGGTGCGATGTCGGCAGTGTGTGTGACGGTTATCTTGTCAAGACCCAGCAGTGCAAGCGTTTCGTCGCTGCCCTTGCCATCGAAGGTTATCCACAGCATTTCCCAGCGCTCGGTGACGGGATAGTATTCGTGGGGAACATCGCGCGGCAGAAAAATAAACGAACCCGCAGATATCTCTTCTCGCTGTCCGCCGTATTCCAGCACGCCGCAGCCGTCTGTACAGAAGAGTATCTGGTTCCAGACATAGCCCTCAGGTCGGCTGATACGGGACTGCCAACTGCTGCCGCCGATGCCTGTCAGTCTGAACGGCAGGTCGGCAAGTTCGGGGGCGTAGGGGTAGATAAATACTTCGAGTTTCATTATTTTCACCTCTGAGATATTATCAATGCCATTAAGCCAACATTCAAAATATATTTCGCATTCGTTCACAAAATATCTATTGACAAATCTCCGAAAATCTGCGGTTTCATTGCCCACAGGGCAATGAAACCCTTTGAAATAGGT
>Ga0129310_1000764_pt1 | contig 34278 bp, 31 predicted proteins | sample Go1ome_2_FD_94433 | JGI IMG/M metagenome (GOLD analysis project Ga0129310, IMG submission 94433) | Western lowland gorrila individual fecal microbial communities from Wisconsin, USA - Go1022A metagenome | ecosystem: Host-associated > Mammals > Digestive system > Large intestine > Fecal | place... | reverse complement strand
TGCGGAGGGGACATGGGAGTCCGCCGGTGCTTAGCGAGGTCCCTCACGAGCTTAGCACTGCTGCGCACTCCAAAGAGTGCAAACGGTCCCCGCAGCAATTCATTCCGGCCGGATTCCCCCCTCCACGACCAACCTCCCACGGGGACGGAAGACTCAGACAGCCCCCCTCACCACACCGGACATGGTCCGTTCCGGACGCGTCCTCCAAACCTCAGTTAAATCTCCATTTCTTATTCATTCTCTGCCATTTTTCTGATATAATTAAAAATATTTATTTTTTTACTATAGTTATCTGAACTAACAAGGAGGTTATTATGCAATATGAGATTAAAGGCGGCAATCTTCCGGTTGTGATCTGCTCTCTTGATAATGGGGAGTCGGTATTTAATGAAAGCGGGGCCATGTGCTGGATGAGCCCTAATATGGAGATGACCACTTCCGGCGGAGGCATCGGAAAAATGTTCGGTCGTATGTTTTCAGGAGAAAATCTGTTCCAGAATATCTATACTGCCCGCAATGACAGCGGAATGATTGCCTTTGCCTCCTCATTTCCGGGTTCTATCAGGCCGGTTGAGATACGCCCGGGAGACGGTCTGGTTGTCCAGAAGTCCGGTTTTCTGGCCGCTGAAGCCGGTGTGGAGCTTTCCGCCTTTTTCCAGAAAAAGGCTGGAGCCGGTTTCTTTGGCGGTGAGGGGTTTATTATGCAGAAGCTGTCCGGCCGCGGTACGGCTTTCCTTGAAATTGACGGCGCAGCGGTTGAATATGACCTGGCTCCCGGACAGAAGATGATTGTTGATACCGGGTACCTGGCAGCTATGAGTGAGACCTGCTCCATTGATATCCAGGCCGTAAAAGGCGCAAAAAATATGTTGTTCGGCGGTGAAGGCTTCTTTAATACAATTATCACCGGACCAGGACATATCATTCTTCAGACCATGCCGGTATCTAAAACTGCCATGTGCATGTACCAGTATATGCCGCATCCCAGCAACTGATACCTGCCTGTCCGTCCAGCTGTGTGTGAAAAAGGACACCTTTGCGTGTCCTTTTTTCAATTGGAAATGAATACTGCAAAAAACATTTGACAAACATGGCTTTATCCGTCATAATATAAACAGTAACTATTATTAATATCATATAAAGAGAGGCTGCTTATGAAAACACTTAAGTACAGCCGCCAAAGGGAATCCATTAAAACCTGCCTGATGGGGCGTAAGGATCATCCTACTGCTGACGCCTTATACACCAGCATCCGGGAACAGTTTCCCAATATCAGTCTCGGTACCGTGTACCGGAATCTGAACCTTCTGGTGGATTTAGGCGAGATACGTAAGCTTTCCTGCGGGGATGGAACCGATCACTTTGACTATGACACTTCCCCCCATTACCATTTTGTATGTAAAGAATGCGGAAAGATCATGGATATCTCTATGAATGCGGCAAAGGGGCTGGAGGAAGAAGCAGGCAGGCATGTCAATGGAACGATTGAGGATCATACGATTTTCTTCTATGGCACCTGCGGTGACTGCTCTTCTGCTGCCGGCCGGTAATTTTAAATTTTTTTTAAATCTGTATTGACAGATGAAACAAGTTGTGATATCTTAATATCAGTAATCGTTATCGTTATTGATTTCGATTACTGAGAAACACAACACTAATTAAACTAATATTTATATATGTAAAGAAAAGGAGAGAATAGCAATGAAAAAATTTGTATGTATGGTATGTGGTTATGTTCATGAGGGTGAAGCTGCTCCGGAGAAATGTCCGGTATGTAACGCTCCGGCTGATAAGTTCAAAGAGCAGGATGCTGAGATGGCATGGGCTGCTGAGCATGTTGTAGGCGTAGCACAGGGCGCCAGCGAAGATATCATGATGGACTTAAGAGCTAACTACGAAGGCGAATGTAAAGAAGTTGGTATGTACCTTGCCATGGCAAGAGTTGCACATAGAGAAGGCTATCCTGAGATTGGTTTATATTGGGAGAAAGCTGCTTACGAAGAGGCTGAGCACGCTTCTAAATTTGCAGAATTACTTGGCGAAGTAGTAACTGACAGCACAAAGAAGAACCTTGAGATGCGTGTAGAAGCTGAAAACGGCGCTACGGCAGGTAAATTTGACCTGGCTAAACGTGCTAAAGCTGCTAACCTTGACGCTATCCATGACACAGTTCATGAAATGGCCAGAGATGAAGCTCGTCACGGAAAAGCATTCCAGGGCTTATTAGAAAGATACTTTGGTAAGTAATACGAAATCACCACAGCGTATTTACTATACAACTACTAACAATATATAAGTGAAATACTCCTCCACCATTTAAAATCAACAAAAAACACCTGGGTGAGCCAGAAAAACGGCCTCTCCCAGGTATTTTTTATGTAACGGAAAAATTCAGCTACTGCGGTGGCTTCTGCACACTTCGAACTGCCGCGTCAACTACATGCTCCATCAGAATACAGGATGTGACGGCCCCGACTCCGCCAGGAACCGGTGTGACAGCCTGCACTACAGGCTCCACCGCAGAAAAATCCGCATCACCGCATATCTTTCCGTCCGCTCCGGTGTTTACGCCGACATCGATGACAATCTGGCCCGGCCGTACATGTTCCGCACCTATCAGGCCGGCGCAGCCGGCGGCTGAAACGATTATTTCTGCTTCCCTGCAGAGACGCCTCACTTCTGCAGGCGCCGTAAAAATATGGCACACTGAAACCGTAGCCTCCTCATTCAGCAAAAGCAGTGCAATAGACAGGCCGACATTGATCCCCTTTCCAATAACCGTCACCCTCTTCCCTTTCAGGGGAATCCGGTAGTATCGCAGCAGTTCCAGGCAGGCGGCCGCCGTACATGGGGCAAAATCATTGCCTGCCCTTGTCACCATCTGTCCCATGGCTGCTGCGGTTATCACATCCGCGTCCTTTTCCGGCCTTAAAATTCCTGATAGCTGCATCTCATCCAGGTGTGGCGGAAGCGGGCGGAATATCAGGCAGCCGTGGATACCCGGATCCGCATTAATCGCTTCCAGCGTCCGCCTAAGCTCTTCAATGGATACCGTCTCATCAAAGAGGAACCGCTTTACATCCACTCCCAGGGCCCGGGCCTGCTTCACTGCTCCCCGTTCATAGGCAATGTCGTTCCCCCTGCTGCCGACCCGTACTATTACCAAAGTGGGAATGACTCCCTTTTTCTGCAATGCTTCGCACTTTTCCCTGATTCTCCTGCGGACGTTTTCCGCAACCGGCTCTCCTCTCAACAGAGACGCCATATGTATCACTCCTTTTCCCAATCCGATTAGACGAAGGCTGAACTATAACGATTAGATTCCCTGTTCCTTTAATATTTCCTTCAGCTTCTCTTCCTCTCCTGCCTTCATCTTATAGCAGTGTTCCGGCGCCGGATAGGTTCCGTCGTGGCATTCGCTGACAAACTGCCCCACCGCATTAAGTATCACTCCGCGGACATCGGCATATTTCTTTGCAAATTTTGCATTTTTCTCATAGAATCCAAGCAAGTCGTAGAAATTAATCATCGGGCTGTCACTGTAAGGCCCGCAGCCGGTTCCCAGAATCGGAATGCTGCTCCTCTCATAGATAATTTTGGCTACCTCTGCCGGTACGGCCTCCACCACTACGGCTATGGCTCCCGCCTTTTCAAATGCTTCCACCTCTTTAATCAATTCCACGGCCGCCAGCACATCACGCCCCTGTGTCTTGTATCCCCCCTGCTGAAGCGCTTTCTGCGGGGTCAGGCCCGTATGTGCGATGACCGGAATACCGGCCTTCGTCAAAGCTTCGACCGTATGGACAATCTCCATGCCGCCTTCAACCTTTACACAGTCCATACCTGCTTCACGGATATAACGTCCTGCATTGCGGATCGCCTCTTCATCGCTGATCTGATAGGAAAGAAACGGCATATCTCCCATAATAAACGCACTCGGCGTGCCTGCACGGACTGCTTTCGCGTGTTCTATCATAATATCTAAATCTGCCTCATTTGTCGTCTTATGGCCCAGCATAACCGTGGCAATGGAATCCCCCATATTTATAATTTCAATTCCGGCTTCCTCCGCCAGAACCGCCATCGGATAATCATACAGAGCCGTACGGGCCAGTTTTTCACCGTTTGCTTTTTTCTCCAAAATATAGCTCAGCGTCACCTTTTTTCTTGCTTCCATTTTAAACTCCTCCTTATGTATTCAATTTCCCTCTTGACTCGCAGGCCTGTGCGAAGCTGCCGGTATCCGGAATCAGCCGCCTCAGTTCAGCCCGAAAAATTCTGCAACCTTGCCGACAATATGTTCTCCGATACCGTCATATGCCTCATGGGTGCTGCCGCCGATATGGGGACTTGCTGTGAATCCTCTTACTCCGAACAGCTCCGACTCTAGCCTTGCATTGTCCCCAAGACCCTTGCCGGCCAGCTCATTTACCAGGACATCCGTGCTGAATCCGGCCAGTTTTCCGCTTAGAAGCGCCGCTTTCGCCGCCGCCTCGTCCACTACTCCGCCCCTGGCACAGTTGATTAGAATTGCTCCGTCCTTCATCTGAGCAAACTCTTTTTCTGAAATCATTCCTCTGGTTTCTCCGGTCAGCGGCGTATGAAGGCTGATATAATCGGAAATGGCGCACAATTCTTCAAGCGTTTCCGCTTTGTCAGCTCCCTTTTCCTTCATTGCCGCCGCATCCACGTAAGGGTCGTATGCCGCCACTTTCATATTAAAGGCCCGCGCCAGTTCAGCTACCCGGCTGCCTATCTTGCCCAGCCCTATTATGCCGAGGACATGGCCGCCCAGCTCATGGCCGGTATACTTATATTTATTCCAGATACCTTCCTGCTGCACCTCCTGATTCGCTTCCATCGTAAAGCGGGACAAATCTATCATCTTTGAGATTACCAGCTCCGCAACCGCGTTACAGTTGATTCCCGGAGCGTTTTGAACCCTGATTCCAAGTTCCCTGGCATATTCCAGGTCAATGTGGTTCGTTCCCGCTGCGCACACGGCAATCATTTTTACGCGTTTCGCCGCCGCATCCAGGATATCCCTGCCGATTTTCGGATCGACCCGCATGACCAGCAGATCATACTCCGGCAGCATCTCTTTAAGCTCATCCACCGACGGGAGTATCTTAATATCCACCTCCGCCCCCAGCGCCTGAAGGCCTTTTGCAATAACAGGAGAAACACGATCAATAATTAATGCTTTCATATACAACAACCCCTTTCTGTTTTCCTTTTGCCCTTATTATAGATTGGCAGTGTCATGAATACAAATATATAATAATCATTTTATTTATGACTAAAAGTTATGATTGTGAGTTGAAAATCCCTTCTCTTGTTCCAATATGATATTAGAAATTGTTACGCTGGATATATTGAATGATTCAAAGTCAGAAAGTCATGGCTAGCCAAAATCTTTACTCCGTAATCAACATACAAATGATGCATTAATTCAAACGTTTCGTAAAATGCTTCAATATCTGCACATAATCCACTCATAGCATATTCTTTAAATTCCAATCCTGCTATACAATCATAAAGCGGTACTGCATCAGAGGGAAGCAAATATTTTCCATTACCCGTATCTACCAGCACTCCCTGAAGTCCTTGGGAGTGCCCGGGTAATAAAAGGAGTTGTATTCCATCGCAGAGTTCATAATTCCCATCTATTACCTTCCATTTGTTGGCCTGACGTGCCCATGGAGGAATCACTCCAGTATAAAAAGTTTCATACGTAGTTTTAAATTTAGGTAAAGGGCAGACCGCACTCATCATCTCTTTTTTCTGAATGTAAAAATCAGCCTGCGGAAACAGATGATTATTGTAGCAGTGATCCCAATGAAGGTGGCTCATAATCACCGTATCTATTTCTTTCGGACAAATACCTAATAATCTGAGAGCTTCATCTGGGGCTTCTTCAGGCAGTCTGGTTATTCCAGGGCCATGATTACTAATTTGCATAGCTTCTGACGCCGGATCTCCACCGCCCGTATCCACGAGAATTTTTCTTCCGTTTCCTTCAATTAAAAAAATAATTACGGGAAACTCTTCTCTCTCTTTATATAGTTCCTGATTAGAAGTAAATGCTCCGCGGTAATATGAAATACTCCCTACCTTTATCGGACGAATCGTATAATTTGCCATTCTTTTCTCCTTTCTTACAGGAACATCGTTGATAATACCGGCAAATAAGTAATAAGCAGCACACACACTATACCAGCAACAATTAACGGCATTGCAGCTTTAAATACCGACGCAACCTTTAGTTTTCCCATACCTGCCGTCAGAAATATGTTTGCACCAAAGGGTGGCGTATACATACCCATTGCAAGATTTGTACATGTAATTACACCAAAATGTATAGGATCTACTCCAAATGCCTGGGACACAGGAAAGACTAAGGGAGTCACCAACAATACAATTGTACTGGTTTCCATCAGCATACCGCAAATTAAATACAATACATTTACAATCAGAAGAAACATTATCTTACTATTGCATATGGACATCATGGCATTGCTGACCATTGCAGGAATTCTGGCAGTCGTCATGACCCATCCAAAGAAACTTGCGCTTCCAATAAGAAACATAATGACGGCACTGGTGACAGCCGCATTGCTCATAGCCTTAATAAAACGTTTCCAGGTAAGTTCTCTGTAAACAAAGATTCCAACAATTAGAGCATAAACAGATGCAACCACTGCTGATTCTGTAGGCGTAAAAATCCCTCCATAAATACCTCCCAGAATGATTACAGGGGTAAGCAATGCCGGAATCGCTTCAATTACGACCTTGCGTTTGTTAACACTAAGAATTTCTCGCCTGGGTGCATAGCCCTTTTTTACGATAATCAATAAGGAACAGAGACAGTAAACCAATGTCACTAATATACCTGGAACAATAATAGCAAGGAAAAGCCCACCTACTGAAGTATCTGTAAGCGTACCATACAAAATCAGTGTAATAGACGGAGGAATCATCAGCCCTAAAGTCCCCCCTACACCAATCATTGCAGCAGCATAATTCGGATCATACTCCCCGTCTTTCGTCATCTCAGGGTATAAAATCCCCCCAATCGCTGCCGATGTAGCTAAAGCTGAACCTGAAATTGCACCAAAAAATGCACAGCAGATGAAATTAATAAATGAAAGGCTCCCCCTGATTCTACCTAAAAACAGCTGGACAAAGTTAACAATCCGTTGAGATATTCCTCCTTGCATCATTAATTCACCTGCTATTACAAAAAATATAATTGCCATTAATGAGAAAGAATTAATGGCGTTAAAAAAGCGCTGCGGAAACACAAGCAATGGTGTTCCCCCTTTTGCCAGCAAAGCAAAAATCCCTGAAGCACTGAGTGCATAAGCAATTGGCATTCCAATTAGTAGAAATCCAATAGCAGTAGTCACCAATACTAAAATTACACTTACCAAAATTTCCGCCTCCCTCCATGCGATGAGTAAAGTGTCTTCATCCTTCCGGCATTTGTATCTTCTCTGTTTTTATGAAAAAATCCATATAAATTTCTTCAAGTGTATAAATCATTCCCAGAATTCCTCCTACCGGAAAAGCCGCATAAATAATAGACATTTGTATGGGAAGGGCCGGTGAATTCTGTACTGAACCACGTAACATAAATTGGTACCCATAATAAATAAGTAAAATAAATACAAAACTCTGTACCATTATGGCTACAATACGCATCACTATTTTTACAAAAGGCGCTTTTTTACCAGCAAATTCCATAAAGCTATCTATACATGCAAAACTCTTCCTACGTATGGCTGCACTAACCCCCAGCATAGTAGCCCACACATATAAATACCGCATCAATTCCTCAGACCAAGATAGGGATTGTTGCAATACATATCTCCAAACTACCTGCATTGAGCCCACGACCAGCATAAAACTTAGTATTACTATCAGTACTGCAATAATTATTTTATCTAAAAAATCTAAAAATCGACACATCAGCCCGACTCCTCTCCTTCTGCCTATTTAATCTGCCAGTAAAGCCTGGATTTCCGCAATTTGTGTTCCATACTCATCTGAGTACTGTTCGTATACTTTTTGGCAAGCCTCTTTGAAAGAAGTTTTATCGACTTCTGTTACCTTCATTCCATTGTCCGATAATGTCTGTAATTTATCCCTGTTAAATGCAAATGCCTGTTCACGTTCATAAATACAAGCTTCTTGCGCTGCCCTCTGAACAGCCTCCTGTTGCTGAGTAGTCAGACTTTGGAACAAATCAGCATTAATGAGCAATTCTGCCGGGGAATAAAAATGTTCTGTGAGAGATAAATACTTGTTTACCTCAAAAATCTTTCCGTCCAGAATTGCCATAGCAGGATTTTCCTGGCCATCTATTGTTCCCTGTTGAATTGCAGTATACACTTCCCCCCAGTTCATCGGTGTCGGATTCGCTCCCATTGCTTTAAAAGCCGCTATATGTACTTCCGACTCCATTGTTCGTATCTTTAATCCTGCGAGATCTTCTACTGTCAGTATTTCTCTTTTGCTGTTAGTAACATTACGGAAGCCATTTTCGAAATAAGCTAGGCCTTTAATTCCAATATTTCCTAATTCATCCATTAAATTTTGACCAAACTCACCATCTAATACCTTATGTGCATCTTCCACATTTTCAAATAAATACGGGAATTCAAAAACATTAAAATTTGAATTAAAATTTGTCAGAGGTGCATTTGTTGTAATACAGGCGTCTACACTTCCCATACTAACCCCCTCTACCATATCTCTCTCTGCTCCTAAAGTTGCATTTGGGAAAATTTCCACCTTAATCTGCCCATCCGTATATTGATCTACTAATTCTGCAAACTTTACAGCCCCCAAATGATAGGGGTGTGCCTCCGTCTGACCATGCCCAAGCTGGATTGTTTTTACCGAAGCTTCTGTGTTTTCTTTTACTGAATCCGGTCCTTTTTCCGCTGATTTAACATTTCCGGTACTATTGCCGCACGCTGCCAAATTAAATGATAATACTAAAACTAAAACTGTTGCCAATACTCTTCTCATTTTTTCCTCCTTTTCTCGACTGAACTTTGCAATTTCAACAAAAAAACCCCTTTTTTTTCTTATACTTTAATAATATCTTACAATCATTTATAAGTACACGATCTGTTGTTCATTTAAACTATAACTTTTCGTCATAATTATACTAACTTTGAGGACTGCAAAGTTCTTTAACTGATAAACAAATTATATATTAAAAAAAGGATTAATGACCAGCTATCTGACCAAAAATCCTTTTCCAACTATTACCATTATGTTATTTCACACTTATTTATACCTAATCTCTTATCTTCAAAATACCGGACTACAAACCGTTCAAAAAGCTTGACAATATATGTCTTATATGTATTCGCGTTCTGCATCAGGGTCCCCTCCCAGGGAAACGTCTCCTTGAGATAGATGATTTTCACTTTGGGGCTGAGATGGCTCTGCACGGCGTAGGGGCGCGGAAGAATACAGATCCCTCTGTCGCATTCTGTCATTTGCAGCATAAAGTTAACCTTGGAGCTGGATATATTGACCTTCGGGAGAAATCCGGCCTTTACGCAGCGTTCCGTGATTTGATGGGACAGCGCGGAAGTATAAGTGTAAAGGTTAAACTTCTGATTTTCCAACTGCTCGAATGTCACCGAATCATACCGGGACAGCGGATTATCCACAGAAGCTATCACCACCATCTCATCCTTGAACAGAACCGTGTCCTGCAGGTCCGGAAAAGAAGCGCCGGTAATTCCGAGTGCCAGATCCAGGCTCCCGTCCAGTAGCATCTTCCTCAGCGCCCGGCTCCCGTCCTCGATAAGCTGCAATTCAATATCCGGCCACTGCCGGTTAAAATTTGTGACAATATCGACCACATAAAGAGAAGCTATCATCGGGGTAACCCCCAGCTTTAATCTGCCAACCGGAGCCGAATGCATCGTCTCCACAAATGCCGACAGCGAATCAAATTCAGAGATAATCGGAACAACACGCCGGTAAAACTGTTCGCCATAGTCGGTCAGATAGACTCCATTTTTCTGAACCCTGAAGAGGGGGACTTTTAACTCCCGCTCCAGCTTCTTAATCAGCTTGCTTAAGGCCGGCTGGGAGAGAAATAAATGCTCCGCCGCCCGCGTATAGCTCTGATCCTTTGCGACTTGTACAAAATATTTTAAGACCTTGATGTCCACCCAAATCCTCCTCTGCTAAACCGTGTGAACAGTAACTTTCCCGGTCCTTATCCCTGTCTCCTTCAGTTAACGAGATTCACCGGACTTCCGGCCGCAAACGCCGCCAGATTATCGGCCCCTATCTCTAAAAGTCTCGCACGGCTCTCCTTTGCTGCCCAGGCTATATGAGGAGTAATAATACAGTTCGGCACCGAGAGAAGGGGATTATCCATGGATATCGGTTCCTGAGATACTACATCCAGACCGGCGGCATATACCTTTCCGCTGTTCAGGGCCTCGGCCAGATCTTCATCCACAACGAGCGCTCCCCTGGAGCTGTTCAGAAGAATCACGCCATCCTTCATTTTCGCAATCGTATCTCTGTTTATCAGGCCCTGCGTATCCGGAAACAGCGGGCAGTGGAGGGCTATGACATCAGACTTTTCAAACAGTTCCCCGCGTTCGGCAAACCTGCAGTTCTCTGTCTCAAGCTCCGCTCTTCTGAAACCGTCGTTATATAGTATCTTCATCCCCAATGCGGCGGCGATGGCGGCCGTTCTCTGGCCAATCCTTCCAAATCCGATGACACCCATCGTTTTTCCCGCAAGTTCAATCAGAGGATAATCCCAAAAACAGAAATCCGGCTGCTGTCCCCATCTTCCCGCCTTCACAGCATCACTGTGATGGCCGGCGCGGCTGCAGATTTCCAACAGAAGGGCAATTGTAAACTGGGACACGGAATCGGTCCCGTACGTTGGTATATTGCAGACAGGGATATTCCGTTCCCTGGCTGCCTGGATATCGACTCCATCATATCCGGTTGACAATACTCCGATATAGCGGATAGACGGGCAGTTTTCAATCACCTCTCTGCCGAGAGGCACACTGGACACCAGTACTGCATCTGCATCCCCTATCCGTTCCATAATCAGTTTCGTATCATTCGCCGGCGTCCTGTCATAAATCGTCAAAGCACCAAGCTCTTCATAGCGGCTCCAGCTCAAATCCCCCGGATTCTTTATGTAACCATCCAATATTACAATTTTCATAGTTCTGTCCCTTTCCGCTTCTTACAGCTCCAGATGTTTGAAGAGAAGACTCAGCGACCAGTCCAGGTGCTCGCTGAGTGCAGCCTTTAATTTCTCAAGATTTCTCTCCTTCAGGCAGTCCAATAGGACCAGATGCTGCCTTGTGCTCTCTTCCAGATCGAGGGACACGTGGAAAGAGATAATCCTGTAGCGATCGACATTGAAATAAATCTGATCCATCAGTATTTTTATGTATCCGTTATTGGATTTCTGTACAATCAGATCATGACACTGTCCATCCAGCTTGCTGAACTCCATCCTGTCTATCTCTTCCCCAGCCTCATGCCGGGCAAGCAGCGACATCAGGCTGGCTCTCACCGCTTCTATCTCTTCATCCGTTATCTGATAAATTGAAGTTTCACAGGCTATTAATTCCATAGCCTTCCTGACTTCATAAATGTTCCTGACGTCCTTTGTCGTCAATGGTTTCAAAAAGGTTCCCAGACCCTTTCTGGATTCCAGAAATCCTTCAGCCTGAAGACGGCGTATCGCTTCTCTGACAGGTGTCCGGCTCATATTGAGATACGCTGCCAGCTGATTCTCGCTTAAAAGCTCTCCGGGACTGATCTCTTCTTCTATGATCAGATTTCTGATTCCGTCATACGCCCTCTGCACATAACTCGGCTTCTGTGTTTTTTTTAATAAAATGTTCTGTTCGCCCATTTATAAAATTCCTTGTCTACATAATATTTGAAACCATTTTACTATTAATAAAGGCGCCTGTCCAGTATGGCAGGCGCCTTTTTCCCAGTATTTTACAGCTTTTTTACTATTTGAGGAAGATTGTGGTACAGATCGGTACGTAAGTAATCAAAAGCAGTACCGCAATCAATGCCAGCAGCGGCTTTATAATCTTCTTAGTCAAATCCTCAATAGAAACTTTGGATATCGAAGATGCGACGAACAGATTAATTCCATACGGAGGACTGCAAAATCCAATCGCAAGGTTCATCGTCAGCATAATACCAAAGGTAACCGGGTGCATCCCCACTCCCGTACAGATAGGGAGTAATATCGGAGTGAGAATAATTGTTGCAGGAATATTGTCAATAAACATCCCGACAATCAGCAGGAAGATATTGATAATCAAAAGAATCAGAATCGCATTGTCCGTCAGTCCCAGAATCGCCTGCGCAATCATATTCGGTATCTGCGCCATTGTCAGGAATGCCGCAAATACAGTGGAGAAACCGACCATAAATGTCGTGGCGCCATTAACCACTATGGCGTCTTTGAATGATTTGTACGCCCCTCTGACATCCAGTTCTTTATATACAAATACACCGACTATGAAGGAATACACAACGGAGATAACCGCAGCCTCCGTAGGCGTAAAGAAACCGGAATAGATTCCTCCAAGAATGATGACCGGTGAAAGGATTGCCCAGAAAGCATCCTTAAAGGCAACCCATATCTCTTTCGCGCTGGACGCCTTTTCTTTTCCCCTGTACCCGTTCTTCTTCGATACAAAGTAACAGACAATCATGAGGGCCGCACCCATCATGATGCCGGGCATAAAGCCCGCTGTAAACATATCGGTAATCGAGGTGCCCGATACAACGCCGTAAATAACGAACGGGATAGACGGCGGAATGATAACGCCGATGGTCCCCGCCGCCGCAGTCAGCGCTGCACTGAAGGGCTTATTATAGCCGTGATCCACCATCTCGGGAATCATAAATGCTCCTACGGCGGATACCGTTGCAACTGCCGAGCCGGATATTGCCGCAAAGAACATACATACGATAATCGTAACCATGCCAAGGCCGCCTGTTACATGGCCGATTAACGCGTCAAAGAAATTTACAAGCCGCCTGGCAATGCCGCCGCTGCTCATCAGATTTCCTGCCAGCATAAAGAACGGAATCGCCAGAAGCGGGAATGAATCAACCCCTGTGATTGACTTCTGCGCAATAATAATCAGAGGAATATCTGAAAAATAATAGATTGCAATCAGGCTGGAAATACCAATGGCATATCCAATCGGCACTGTCAGGAGCAGTAGTACGAAAAAGCTTCCAAATAATACGGCTGCACTCATGCGGCATTTCCCCCTTCCTCACCTTTTATAAACAATTTCTTTACGTCTTTTCCCAATACCCCCAGCATTCTGACACACACAAGAAATGAGGCCAGAGGGAACACGGAATACACGTATACAAGCGGTAACCTGAGTCCCGAGGAAACGGCTCTTCTTGCCGCCATCGACACCAGCAGGTCTTTTCCGTTTACCACCATATAGGCGCAAAACAGAAACCATATCAGATCAGCCAGAAGTCCAATCGCCGCCTGCACCTTCTTATTTTTAAGGAAAGAATAAATCAGGGTAACTCTGATATGCTCATTATATTTCAGTGCAATACTTGCTCCCAGCCAAATCTGCCAGATGAAGATATACCGTGACAGTTCTTCCGACCAGGTAAGTGAGTTTTTAAATACAGTCCGCATTATAACCTGCAAAAATACCAGGAGCACGTTGATAACAAGGCTGACAACCAGAAGGTATTCTTCAAGATTGTTATAAATATTGCCAATCCGTGACAGTATACTTTTCTTTTCCATACTAAAGCTCCTTTAACATTCGTACTTACTGCTCGTATTTCTCAGCCATTGTGAATACGTCTTCCCCAAACTCGCCTTTGTATTTCTCATACATTGGTGCAAGAGCCTCTTTGAACGCTGCTTTATCTTCTTCGGTCAGTCTGTTAACCTGCATTCCTTCCTCTTCCAGCTTGTCAACATACAGGTTTGTGTCATCCAGTTCCATCTGGCGCTGCTGCTTCACGAATTCTGCCGCTGCATCCGTGACGATCTGCTGCTGTTCCTGTGTCAGGCCGTCGTAGAAGTCCTTGTTCATGATAAAGCCAAGGAAGTTGTTAACATGCTCTGTAACGCTCAGATATTTCTGTACTTCCTGGAACTTGCTTGCGTAAATCAGGGACGGAGGATTCTCCTGTCCGTCTACGGTATTCTGCTGAAGGCCCGTGAACAGCTCGTTGAATCCCATCGGAGTCGCGCTGGCGCCAAGTGTGTTGAAGAAATCAATAAATACCTGATTCTCCATAACTCTCATCTTAAGTCCCTTCAAATCTTCCGGTTTTGTAATCGGACGTACGTTGTTCGTCATACTTCTGAGTCCGTTGTAGGAATAACCAAGGCAGTGGATTCCTACGGCCTCCAGTTTCTGGTTAAAGTAATCGCCCATGTCTCCGTCCATCGCTTCAAATGCATTCTGAGCGTTGCTGAACAGCCATGGCATATCCATTACACCGAAATCAGGAGAATATGCCACTAATACGGACGTGGAAGGAAGAGCCGCCGTAAGGGAACCCATTGCAACTGATTCCGTAAGCTCCGCATCGCCGCCGAGGGCGCTGTTCGGATATATCTCTACTTTGATTGTGCCGCCTGATTTCTCCTCCACCGGTTTCTGGAAGTATTCAACCAGGGCCTTATGTGTGGAACGGTCTTCTGCCTCAACGTGCCCAATCTTAATTGTCACGGCCGCAGCGGTCTGGCTTCCCTGGCTATCTGCCGCTTCTCCTCCTTCGGCTGCCGGAGCCTGTGTTGCTGCCGGCTGGTTTCCTGCATTTCTTCCCCCGCATGCGCTAAGGCTCAAAGCCATCACTGCTGTCAGTCCCAGGGCAATTACCTTTTTTGTTTTTTTCATCGTACATCCTCCTTAAATTCTCTTTCACAGAACTCTTCTACCCTCTTTTGAATTATCTATAAAATTTCAATAATTCCGTTATCAGCGTCAACCCTGATTCTGTCTCCGTCTTTTACATCCTCATAAAAAGCCGGGTCAACCTTATCCACCATCGGCACTTCCATGATGATGGCACTCGATACAAGCACTGTCTCCGGATACTGGACAATCATTGCCGCCGGCATGTTCTGGTTCATCTTAAGCTGGTATAAACCATCCGCCTGTACCACTGAGCTTCCCTTTCCCCCCGGGAAGATCAGGACTTTCTTTGCAACGCTCCGTCCTTCCAGATCATGCGCTTTCTCAATTACTTCCCCTGTCTCCGGATTCATCAGATAGAACATGATATGGTCCTTTGACACGATTGCTTCTGCCTCTGCGCAGCCCTCTGATATCTTATGACAACTGTATTTTTTCATCTTACTTTACCTCCCCTGTTAATGCTGCATCGATACAGGTATCCAGATCGCGGATAACGAAATGGATTCCTCTTCTCTGCGGATAATATGCGCACTTTGGTGACTCCGTCACGCCGATTTTGCCGTTCAGGTGGCGCCAGCACGGCTGGTCCGGACAGGAATCCGGTACGATGAAGCCGCCCGCTTCCGTGATAATCTCGTCTAATCCCATACGCTCCGCCATCTCTTTTACCAGGCTGGAGGTCAGTATCCACATCTCTTTTTCCAGTTTCTTTCCCTTGATTTTTTCTGCGATATGCTTTACTTCTTCAAGTGTAAAGTGCGGACATCCGAACATAACGAAATCGATGGGCCTGTTGCCTTCCAGGGAAATCTCCTTAAGAATTTCCGCCATATCGTCGTTGGTGATGACTACCTTCCGCTCCGGTTCTTTTCCTCCGAATGCCGTCTCCATGTCGGGCGCCTCCGGTGTTACGCCGAGAATATGATACATTCCGTAAGCGCCGGAGGTGTTCAGCTCCGCTCCCAGGTTCCTGAGCGCTTCCTTCGTGATAGTCTCTCCGGGAAGACCGGTAAATACAGGGATGCCCTCCCCAATCTTCTTACCCAGCATTCCCAGGATGTGGTAGTCGTAGGCGGTCTTCATATCTGCCTGTACCTCCACCAGGATATTGCCTTTTCTGTTCTCATCCAGCAGAAGGCCGTATTCCGGCACAAAGCCTGTCACGGCTGCACAGAGCGCGCTGTTGGCGCCCTCACGGTTGCTTCTCGCTCCCCATACGGAATTGACATACGGTGTTGCGCTGGACTCTGAGAATGCAATTACCTCTTTATACATCGGAACATTTGTGTCTATGTAAGGGGTACAGTTATAAGTAAGCTGCGCTCCGATTCCCTTATATGCATTATGGGTTCTCTGCATTAAATCGGCGAATTTCGGATCCACCATATCTCTCTTTGTGAAGAAATCATAGCAGAAGCCCGGGTTAACGGTCGGAGCCACACGGCAGTGTGCGCCTTCGCTGAGCAGCTTCTCGCAGAACCATAAGTCCGCCTCCTGATTGGAGAGAGCCACATGGGCCCTGGTGATGGGCACCATCCGCTTTGCGTCAAAGCATTCGCCGATGGCTACCTGAATCTTCATTGCGTATGCTGTTCCCTTTCCATACTTTCCCTCCAGCATATCCTGCTGTTCCTGTGTCAGTTTCATAAAAACCTCCTCCTTAAAATTATCATATATAGTTATGGTTCAACTTGGTTATCAGCTTTTTACAGTATCCTGATCCTCTCATCCGGCCTGATATCTTCCAGTACGGTCTTCGATACCTGGATATATTCCAGTTCCAGTGTGTTTTTAATCTTTACGATACGTAAATCTTCTTTCTTTACATTCCTGATGCACTTGATGGCTACACGCACCGCCTCATCCTCATCGGCCGCTACCAGCGGCACACGGCAGTCTTCAATACAGCGGCATGCAATGGCGTTGGCATACATCGCTTCGTAATCGAGCTGTTCAAAGACTTCTTTCACCGTTACGTCAAAGAGTCCGATTCCGATGGCATTGCCATGGGACTGTGGTGTGACTCCCAGTAAAACCATCCTTTTTATCTCGGGAACCGGAAGGCAAAATTCTTTTAATACGGAACTTTTCCCCAGAATATTCGGGTCGTAGCCGGCCCCTGAAATATTCTTTCCAATCTCCTCTACAATCAGTATGTCTATTTTCGGCGGAATGAGAACCGGCATCTTCGTTCTGGCGATTTTCACCAGTTCTTTCTCCCGTTTAATCATATTTTCTGCCGCAACCGCCTCAATCATAAATGTCTCGTCATAGGCATTCTCAATGGCGGCGATGCCATAGGCAATTCTGCATTTCTTAAGTATCAGACTGGCGGCATCCTCTATAATTGCGGCAAATTCATCGGGATCCTCCTCATGGATGGAGGAACATCCTATCTGGTTCCCCAGACCGATTACCAGCATCTTGCAAAGACCGCTCTGCAAATCGCCTACAAAGTCCGTGTGCAGCTTTACGCGGTTAATGGGAATAACCGCATCCGCTTCCATCGCGGCCCTGTCAAAATACACGTCCTTGCCGGAAGGAGTCCTGCCCAGATGATTCACATCAACCGTGGTGACAATCTCCACTCCAAGATTTTCTTCTGTAATCCCGTAACTGGCAAGCACTTCTCTCTGGCCTTCCTCCGTCCCGTTGCCATGGCTTCCCATAGCCGAGACTATATAAGGAATCCCGCCCTTCTTTCTTACATCTTCAATCACGGTGCTGACAATAAGAAAAAGGTTCTTAATTCCTCTGCTCCCCACAGCGACCGCCACCCGGTCGCCCGGATGAATCTTTCCCGTAATCTCTTTCTTCGCCAGCTCTCTCTTCAGAGTTCCCTCCACATCTTCCAGCAAAGTCCTGTCAAAAATCTGCTGTACTTTGCAGAGTTCTGGCAGCGGATATGTATAATCCTCACTCAGTAATACCGGCATAATTCCCTCCCTGACTTCAAGCCTGTATCTCACATGTATTTCACTTGTATAATCTAATTATACATATTTATTTTCCATTGTCAACTGAAATTGTTTGCTATAAATAAATTATTTTCAGATATAATTGTATTTAATTGTAAGTTAAATTAACGCAATGGCTCAGACAGGTCTGCTCATTAACTGCGCGGACTGAGAAAAGGTAGTGGCGGCAGGCATCCGGCTCACCGCACAGCGATTTTTATATACGAAAGCTGCTGAAATCAGGCCGCATTGCGCCGTGATTTCAACAGCTTTTGTATATTTTATGAATTTTCTCATAACAGTTCTTAAACTATCTGCCATAAACCATCCTGATCCGTTCCATGGCCTCGGCCGTATTCGCTTTAGTTCCAAAAGCCGTGAGGCGGAAAAAACCTTCACCGTTTTTACCGAAACCGCTTCCCGGTGTTCCGACCACATGGGCTTTATCGAGTAAATCGTCAAAAAACTCCCAGGATTTCATCCCATCCGGACACTGCATCCAGACATACGGGGAATTTTTTCCTCCCACATGCCAGATTCCAAGGGATGTCAGAGTGTCCGTGATAATTCCGGCGTTTTCCTGATAGACATCCAGATGTTTCCTGCACTCTCTCAGCCCTTCCGGTGAAAATGCGGCCTCTGCCGCTCTCTGTACCGGATAGGAAACCCCGTTGAATTTCGTTGTCTGACGGCGGAGCCACATTTTGCTGACAGACATTCCACCTCTCATGAGTTCCTCCGAAATCACAGTGTAACCGCAGCGCGTTCCGGTAAAGCTTGCCAGTTTTGACAGCGAGCAGAACTCGACGGCGCATGTCTTTGCGCCTTCTATTTCGAAAATACTTCTCGGCAGGCTGTTATCGAGTATAAAGGATTCATAGGCTGCGTCAAATAAAATCACTGCGTCCTGTTCATTGGCGAAATCAACCCATTCCTTCAGCTGTTTCCTGTTATAAACGCCGCCTGTGGGGTTATTGGGGGAACAAAGGTAAATTATGTCTGCCCTCTGTCCCTGGGGCGGCAGCGGCAAAAAGCCGTTATCCACATTCGCATCCAGAAATACTATCTTTCTCCCTGCCATGATATTCGTATCCAGATAAACGGGATAGACGGGATCCGGGATAAGTACGGTATTATCCTGATCAAACAGATCCAGGATATTGCCTAAATCACTTTTGGCGCCGTCGCTGATAAAGATATCGCTCGCCGCAGTATGCACCCCGATACTTTCATAGTAGGCACAGATTGTGTTCCTGAGAAAATCATATCCCTGCTCCGGGCCATACCCATGGAAAGTCTCCGCCTTCCCCTGTTCTGCTGCCGCCTTTACGAAAGCCGCCGCCGCTTTTTCACAAATCGGAAGCGTAACATCCCCGATTCCCATACGGATAATCTGAGCCTGCGGATGTAAGGCAGTATATTCTTCAACCTTTTTTGCGATTTTTGAAAATAAATAGCTTTCCGGCAGATTTTTATAATTTGAATTAATTTTCATTAACTTTCCTCCTTTTGTATCAGTTGAGGTTTCGATGTGGCTTTTATAAATTCGCGAAACAGCGGGTGTGCCCTGTTGGGACGGCTTTTAAATTCAGGATGGTACTGTACTCCCACATAAAACGGATGGCCCGGCACCTCCATGGCCTCCACCAGGTTCCCGTCCGGAGACTGGCCTGAAAACACGGCTCCTTTTGCCGTATACTCGCTGCGGTAGCTATTATTAAACTCATAACGGTGGCGGTGTCTTTCGCTGATTTCTTCCGACATATAGGCATGCTCCATTTTTGTTCCAGGCGTAATCCTGCATGGATAGGCTCCCAGCCGCATAGTTCCGCCCTTCTGCTCCTGTCCCATCTGCTCTTCCATCAGGGCAATAACCGGATGGCTGCTCTCCGGGTCAAATTCACTGGAGTTGGCATCCTCGTATCCCAGAACGTTCCTTGCAAATTCAATTGCTGCAATCTGCATTCCAAGACAAATTCCAAAATACGGCACCCTATTGGTCCTTGCATATTCCGCCGCCGCTATCATCCCTTCCGTACCGCGGATCCCAAAACCGCCGGGTACCAGGATACCGTCTGTTCCGGCCAGAAGTTTCGGGGCTGTGACCCGTGTCAGGCTCTCGCTGTCGATCCAGTTGATATTCACCCGCACGCCGTTTTCCCAGCCTGCATGGCGGAGCGCCTCGGCGATGGAAAGGTAGGAATCATGGAGCTTAACATACTTTCCCACCAGGGAAACCGTCACTTCTCCGGTACTGTTTTTGATACGGTCAAGCATCTCATTCCACTCGCTCAGATCGCATTTTTTTTGTCTGTCCGAAATTCCCAGCTCACGCATCGCAATCTCTGCCAGTCCTGCATTTTCCAGCATTATCGGAGCCTCATAGAGAACGGGCAGCGTCAGATTTTCAATGACACAGTCCTCCTTTACGTTGCAGAACAGGGCGATTTTCTTCAGGATTGACGGCTCCACCGGCCGGTCACACCGTGCCACGATAACATCCGGCATAATTCCGAATGACTGGAGCTGTTTTACGGAATGCTGGGTCGGCTTTGACTTATGTTCCCCGGATGACTCCAGGTAGGGAATCAAAGTCACATGGATGAAGAGACAGTTTCCACGGCCTGCCTCGTGGGATACCTGACGGATCGCCTCAAGAAACGGCTGGGATTCTATATCACCAGTCGTACCGCCGATCTCAGTAATAACGATGTCTGCGTCCGTCTGTTCCTGCACATGATAGATAAAAGACTTAATTTCATTGGTGATATGGGGAATAACCTGCACCGTCTCCCCCAGATATTCGCCTTTTCTCTCTTTATTTAATACATTCCAGTAGACTTTACCCGTCGTAAGGTTGGAATACCGGTTCAAATCCTCGTCAATAAACCGTTCATAATGTCCCAGGTCCAGGTCTGTCTCCGCACCGTCTTCCGTCACATAGACCTCTCCGTGCTGGTAGGGACTCATCGTACCGGGATCTACATTGATATAAGGATCCAGTTTCTGGGCGGCAACCTTGAATCCCCTCGCTTTTAAAAGGCGTCCCAGAGAAGCCGCCGTAATTCCCTTGCCAAGGCCGGATACGACACCGCCGGTTACGAAAATAAATTTTGCCATCTGCTTTCCTCCGCTATAATCGTTATTATTTACGGCCCCGCAAAAAAGCGCGGTTCCGCGAACGGTAACTTTTAATCTGCATGTCCCTGAAGCACATATCCCGGAATATGGATATCATCCGCATTTTTTATCTGCCGCGCTTCATCCTGATCTGCCGCCCCATGGACAATATGGGCGATATCGATCAGTTCCACATTATCTTCATCGTATTTACTTTCCAGGCTCAGCGCCAGAACTGCCGCCGTATCAAGGGAGGTAAGGCAGGGAATCCCAAGCTCCACCGCTTTTCTTCTAAGCCTTACACTGTCTCGGTCCGGCTGGCGGCCCGTGACCGATGTTGACAGCACATAGCTGATCCGCCCCTTCTCCATTACGGAAATAGTAGTCTCCTCCCCTTCGTCCGCTTCCTTCGGTTTTTTCACGATGGTAGAGGAAATGCCTGCGCTGTTCAGCTTTCTGGCGGTTCCTTCCGTTGCATAGATGGTAAATCCCATAGAGACGTATGCCTTTGCAAGCTCTTTTAAGTCTTTTTTATCTGTATCGCGGACACTGATAAGGATTCCGCCGTTTCTCTTCATATAATAACCGGCGGCGATCATTCCTTTGTAAAGAGCCTCCTCCATGGTTCCCGCAATCCCCAGAACCTCACCTGTGGATTTCATCTCCGGCCCAAGCTGGGTATCGACATCGGACAGCTTCTCAAACGAGAAAACGGGTACCTTTACCGCATAATACGGAGATGAGGGATAAAGACCTGTTTCATATCCCATCTCATTTAATTTTTCACCCATCATAATCCTGGTAGCCAGATCCACCATCGGAACCCCCGTCACCTTGCTGATATAAGGAACGGTTCTAGATGAACGCGGGTTTACCTCTATAATATAAATCGTATCCTCATGAAGAACATATTGAATGTTAATCAACCCTTTTGTCCCCAGGGAAAGGGCAAGGCGGATCGAATAATCCACAATCCGGTCCTTCTGGCTCTCCGTCAGCATAAAGGCGGGATATACGGCGATAGAGTCACCGGAATGGACGCCGGCGCGCTCAATATGTTCCATAATTCCGGGAATCAGGACATCCTCCCCGTCGCAGATTGCATCGACCTCCAGCTCGGTCCCCATCAGGTATTTGTCGATCAGGATGGCATTTTCTATTTTGTGTTCAAGGATAATCTTCATATATTCATGGATATCCGCATCATGATACGCTATGATCATGTTCTGGCCGCCGAGTACATAGCTTGGACGCACCAGAACGGGGTATCCCAGCCGGTTTGCCGTCGCAATTGCCTCATCCTCCGTATAAACGGTATCGCCAGAGGGCTGTTTCATATTGAGTTTTTTCAATAATGCATTAAACCTTCCCCTGTCCTCGGCCATATCGATACTGTCGGCCGGAGTTCCCAGTACCGGGACCCCGTTCTCCACCAGACATTTCGTCAGGCGGATAGCCGTCTGTCCTCCAAAGGCCACAACAGCGCCGGCCGGTTTTTCCACCCGGATAAGGTCCATCACATCCTCCGGCGTCAGCGGTTCAAAATAGAGCCGGTCGGCCACGTTGAAATCAGTGGACACCGTCTCCGGGTTATTGTTGACAATGACCACCTCGTACCCTGCGCGCTTCAGTGACCAAACGCAGTGTACCGACGCATAGTCAAATTCAATTCCCTGGCCAATGCGGATTGGGCCGGAACCGAACACCATAACAACCTGTTTTCCCGCCGCATGTTCCATGATGAACGGCCCTGCTTCATCTTCCTCGCCGTAGGAACTGTAAAAGTATGGTGTGCTGGCGGCAAATTCTGCGCTGCAGGTGTCCACCATACGGTAACAGGCCGGGATATGTTTCAGCTCTGTCAGACCGGTCATCTCTTTAATGACCCGGTCCGGGAAACCGTACTGCTTTGCTTCCATATGAAGCTCTTCTGTGAACAATTCTCCCTGCATTCTTCGCTCCAGCGTCAGCAGGTGTAACAGTTTATTTAAAAACCACTCGTCAATCCCGGTCAGTTCGTGAAGCCGTTCCACCGTCATACCGCGCTTCATGCTCTCATATACGGCGAAGAGACGCTCATCGTCCTGGGAAAGAATTTTCTGCTCCAGCTCTTCCCCTGTGAGAGGCTCCATCTTTTTCATATTCAGGCTGTCCTGGGAAATCTCCGCTCCCCTGACTGCTTTTAAAAGAGCCTGCTCAAAGTTTCTGCCGATCGCCATGACCTCGCCGGTTGCCTTCATCTGTGTCCCCAGCTTCCTTCTGCCATATACGAATTTATCAAACGGCCACTTTGGAAATTTGACCGCCACATAGTCAAGGGCCGGCTCAAAGCATGCCATCGTCTCCCCCGTCACCTCGTTCGGAATCTCATCAAGACGGTAGCCGACGGCTATTTTCGTCGCCACCCGGGCAATCGGGTAACCGGTGGCCTTGGATGCCAGGGCGGAAGAACGGGATACACGCGGGTTCACCTCTATTACCGCATACTCAAAGCTCTCGGGATTTAATGCAAACTGGCAGTTGCAGCCGCCTTCTATCCCCATCGCCTGAATGATATTGAGGGCTGCCGAGCGCAGCATCTGATACTCCTTATCGGCCAGAGTGACTGCCGGAGCGATAACGATGGAATCGCCGGTGTGGATTCCCACCGGATCGAAATTCTCCATCGAGCAGACGGTAATCTCGTTGCCGACGCTGTCGCGCATTACCTCAAACTCAATCTCCTTCCATCCGGCAATGCATTTTTCCACCAGTATCTGATGAATCGGCGACAGGCGGATCCCCGCCGTGGCAATCTCATCAAGCTCTCTCCTTGTCTTTGCGATGCCTCCGCCCGTTCCGCCCAATGTAAAGGCAGGCCTGACGATAACCGGAAATCCTATTTTTTCTGCAAAAGCCATTGCCGCATCCACTGTCGTTACCACTTCAGACGGAATTACCGGTTCCCCGATTTCTTCCATCGTATCTTTGAAGCACTGTCTGTCCTCCGCTTTATCAATCGTTTCCGGGGATGCTCCCAGCAGGGTGACGCCGCGGCTCTCGAGAAATCCCTCCTTTGCCAGCTCCATTGAGAGGGTAAGGCCGGTCTGTCCTCCCAGAGTGGACAGAATGCTGTCCGGCTTCTCTTTATCGATAATCCTCTTTACCACTTCAAGCGTCAGAGGTTCAATGTAGACCTGATCCGCAATGGCGCTGTCTGTCATAATCGTGGCCGGGTTCGAATTCACCAGCACCACCTCAAGCCCTTCCTCCTTCAGTGCACGGCATGCCTGGGTCCCTGCGTAATCAAATTCCGCCGCCTGCCCGATCACGATGGGGCCGGAACCAATCACCATAACTTTTTTTAGGTTTTTATTTAACGGCATGACGCTTCCTCCTTGTATTTCTCCATCATCTTGATAAACCGGCCGAATAATTCTTCCGTATCTTTCGGACCCGCGCATGCTTCCGGATGAAACTGAACGGTGAAGGCAGGTATATCACGATAGGTAATGCCCTCGCAGGTTCCGTCGTTGACGTTGATAAAAGTCTCCTCTGCTCCGGCCGGAAGTGACTCCCTCAGTACTTCATAGCCATGATTCTGACTGCTGATATAGATACGGCCTGTCTCCAGGTCCTTGACAGGCTGGTTGGCCCCTCTGTGCCCGTATTTCATTTTGCCTGTCTTTGCCCCTCTGGCAATGGCCAGAAGCTGGTGCCCCAGGCAGATTCCGAATATCGGCCTCTTGGCCACTGCCAGTTTTTTCAGTTCTTCTATAACACGGGCGTTGTCCTCCGGATTGCCCGGACCGTTGGACAGCATAATTCCATCCGGATCCAGGGCCAGAATTTCATCAGCCGTAGTCGATGCAGTCGCATCATAGACATCACAGCCTCTCTTTGTAAGTTCTCTCAAGATATTTTCCTTTGCGCCGAAATCCCATAATACTACCCGGTAATCCGCTTTCCCCGTTGTCTTAATGAGATGGCAGCCGGCCGGTGTCACGCTCTCAACGGCAGAAGTAATGCGGAAATTTCGTATTTGCTCCAGCTCCTCCGGCCCGTACGGCGGCTTTTTCACGGTCAGCCTTCCGTTCATGGAACCGTATTCACGGATAGTCTTTGCCAGCTTTCTGGTATCTATTCCGTAAATGGCGGGAACCTTTCTTTCTTTAAAAAAAGTGTCAAGATTACCGCTGCTCCTGAAGTTGGAGGGGTCCTGACACCATTCTTTTACGATATATGCTGATAAGTATACTTCCTTGTTTTCAAAATCCTGCGGGATCACTCCGTAATTGCCAATCATTGGAAACGTCTGAACGACTATCTGTCCATAATAGCTGGGATCCGTGATTGTCTCAAGGTATCCTGTCATTCCGGTCGTGAACACCACCTCTCCGGTCACTTCGTCTAAAGAGGCTCCAAATCCTTTTCCTTCAAAATATTTGCCGTTTTCCAAAAGAAGATATACCATTCTTTCCATCCTGTCACCATTCCTTTCACCTGTGCTTTTATCCTCCAGAAGCTTTACTTCTATTTTGTACAGCAGCAGCTTTCTCATACATATGCAATCTTCGCAGAGCGTTTTTTATTTCATAGGACGTACTTTTTTAAATGAAATGAAAAAAAGACGTCCATGAGGCCAAACCTCATGAACGCCCTTGTTCATTTCTGGTGAATTATAGCATAGAGCGAAATCTGCGTCAATAATAAATTTTAAAATTGTTATATTATTTAACCTGACGGATGATGTATCGGATCACGCGCTCCGGCTTGTTACGGTTGTACCTCACAGGAGCCCGGCAGGGAAGGCAGAATGCTCTCCCGATGTCTTCTGTAATAGATAACTCCGGCCGCATCGGCCAGAATCCAGCCGATTGGAATTGCCGCCCAGATACCATCCACCCCCACCGGTCCGGCCAGCGCATATGCTAAAAGTACGCGGGTTCCAAGCGATATCACGGTAAGCACTACAGACATAGCAGGCGCTTTTACCGCACGGTAGAATCCATACAGAAGGAACAGACAGCCGATTCCCCAATAGAATGCTCCCTCAATTCTGAGATAACGCACTCCGGCCGCCAGTATATCCGTTTCATGCGGCTGGACAAAGATAAGCATAAGCTGTTTTGCCGACAACAATACCAGTGCGGAAATCAGTACGCAGAACAGCACAGAGGTAACCGCCGCCTTTTTAATCCCTTCCCGGATGCGTTCATGTTTACCGGCTCCGTAGTTCTGGGACACAAAGGTTGAAAACGCATTTCCGAAATCCTGCACCGGCATATAAGCAAAGGAATCTATTTTGACAGCCGCGGCAAAAGCCGCCATAATGACAGGCCCAAAGCTGTTGACGAGACCCTGTACCATCAGAATACCGAAATTCATGACGGACTGCTGCACGCAGGTCAGCACCGACAGCTTCCCTATATCGCGGAGAATCTCCGGATTACGGCAGAAATGCCGCCTTGCGGGCCTCAGCTCTTTACAGCAGAACACCGTATACAGGAATATTCCGGCACCGGATACATACTGGGCAATCACCGTAGCCGCTGCCGCGCCCCCGACGCCCCAGGAAAACTGCAGCACAAACAACAGGTCCAGCGCGATATTGAGCAGGGCTGAGACGGCCAGAAACACCAGGGGCGTAACCGAGTTGCCAAGGGCTCTGAGCAGGCATGCAAAAAAGTTGTAAAGGAATACGGCGGCCAGCCCGATGAATATAATCCACAGGTATTCGCGCATCAGAGCATATACCTCATCCGGAACGCGCAGAAAAATCATTATCGGATCAAGCCACAGATAGACCGCTATGTACAAAATTACCGTCAGCAGAGAAATCAGGCCGAATGCCTGAACAATGCCGGCCCGCAGCCGTTCCCGGCTGCCCTGTCCCTGATAGATGGCGAATAAGGCTCCCGCTCCCATTGACATTCCTAAAAGGATCGAGGTCAGAAATGTCATAAGCGTGTAGGCCGATCCTACCGCCGCCAGTGCATCGCGGCCGAGAAACTTTCCGACAATCAATGTATCCGCAATGTTGTAAAACTGCTGCAGCAGATTGCCGGCTATCATCGGCAGGGAGAATACAAGCAGTGTTTTTGTTATATTTCCTTTCGTTAAATCACGATACATACCATCACCTGTTAATTTTATAATTTCTATATGTCATGTATAATAGCATATAAGATAACAATACGCAATTATTTTCTTTCAATTTGACACGATATAAATGTTATGATATTCTGATTAAAAGAACGATTATTATGAGGTGATGCGATGTACTTGAGCGGATTAGACGAGCTGGACCAGAAGATATTGCAGCTGCTTATTGAAAATGCCCGGTATTCTTATTCGGAAATAGGGGAGAGAATAGGAGTTTCACGTGTTGCGGTGAAAACCCATATCAATGCGCTGGAGGAACAGGGCATCATCGAGGAATATACGGCGGTTATTAATCCCCACAAGCTCAGCGGGGCGATATCCTGTTATTTTGAAATAGAGACAAAACCGGAGACTTTCTCTGAGGTTACGCAGATGCTGTATTCCTGCCCTGTCGTCACGCAGATATACCGGGTAACGGGAAACTGCCGGCTGCATGTACATGCTGTCGCGGCAGGTCAGGACGAGATGGATGGATTCATCTCCGGAACGATAGACCGGCTGCCCGGAGTCGTTACCATCAGTACGAATGTGATTTTGTCGCGTGTTAAGGATATTAAAGGACTGCGTCTGTAAAAAGAAAAGAAGGGACGGGAGAACTATGAGTGAAGTATTGGAATTTGCATGCAGAAATGATTTTAGAAACTGGCTCCGCGAGAATTGCCTGTCCGACGCCGGTGTCTGGCTGCTGTTCGGCAAGCCGGGCGGACCGCAAACAGTGAAAGCTGATGAGGCTCTTGAAGAAGCCCTCTGCTTCGGATGGATTGACGGCCAGATGAAGAGCATGAATGAAACATCTTATCGGAAATATTTTTCACTGCGAAGGGATAACAGTAAATGGTCGGAAAAGAATAAAAAGCTGGTGGAACAGCTTGAAAAGCAGGGGATTATGACCGACTACGGCAGAAAGAAAATAGAAGAAGCCAAAAAGAACGGCCAATGGAACGCGCCGAAAGCTCCGGCAATAACAGAAGAAGAGATTGCCTCTGTGGCTGCTCTGCTGGAAACCCATGAACCTGCCTTCACTAATTTTCAGGCCATGCCGCCGTCCGTCAAAAAGACTTATACGCGTGCTTATTTGGATGCAAAAACAGAGGCCGGACGGGAGAAACGCCTGGCTTGGATGATTGAGCGGCTGAATAAGAATTTGAAGCCCATGTAAAATAATCTGCGGCTTCACGATAACCTGCAGTCTCCTCGCACAGGCCACTGCCATCGATATGAAGAAAGAAGAGGAACCAGATTACTTAAAAACACAGGTTCCTCTTCTTTCTGTACTGTTTCTATAAAGGATCTCACCCAATCAAACTGGTCAAACTGCCAATCTTCTCAATCCTGCATTCCACCTTATCCCCTGCCTTAAGATACTTCGGCGGCTTAAATCCAACTCCTGCTCCTGCCGGAGTTCCTGTCGAAATCACGGTTCCCGCCCTCAGCGTCATTCCCTTCGAAAGCTCGCTGATAATATGGGCTATCCCGAAAATCAAATCGCCGGTATTGGCGTCCTGCCGAATCTCTCCGTTAACTCGTGAGCTGATGGAAAGCCTGGGAGGAAATTCAATCTCATTCGCCGTCACGATCCACGGTCCCATCGGGGTAAATCCATCCAGACTCTTACCAAAGTACCATTGTCCATGGCGATTCTGCATGTTTCTTGCGCTGATATCATTAAGAATTGTATAGCCGAAGATATACTCGCCGGCCTTCTCCTCCGGCACATCCTTGGCATCTTTTCCGATGATGACCGCAAGCTCCGCCTCATAGTCGAGGCCATCCACCAGCCCCGGATAGGAAGGAATCGTCTCTTTATCGCCCGATGCGCGGTTGACTCTCTTTCCAAAATAAACGGCATACTCCTGTTCTTCTTTATAAGCTCCTTTCAGGAAATCACTGCTTTCCTTCAAGTGATCCATATAGTTAACACCCAGACATATGATATCCTGCTCCGGATTCGGGATTGGAGCCAACAGTCTCACGTCCTCCAGAGGGGTAGCGCCTCTGATCTCCGCCTCGTAGGGCTGTTTGCCTGCTATATGCTCGGCAAGCTGGATCTCCGAATCGCTGATTTCACGAATCAGCTCCTTCATATCCCGGTATTCCATCCCAATGGCTTCTACAGGATAAATCCACTGCTCATCATCGCTCAGGATTCCAAGCCTCTCCCTGTCATCTATCTGATACGTCAACACCCTCATTTCATTTCCTCCATATTATCAAGCTCTTCATTTCTAAAAAGCTGCCGCCCCATCCTGCAAATGGAAAAGGCCGGCAGCTTCGCCTTTGAAACTGTTCTTCTTTTATCTGATTTTCTCAGGAAAACCCACTTTTTTCTGAACTTTTCTCAGTGTCTTATTGGAAAAATACTGCGCCTTCTCGGCATTGCCCTTGATTACGCCGTCAATATAATCTTTGTTTTTAGAGAGATCGGCAAAACGCTCCTGAAGCGGCTTCAGCACAGAGACTACCGCCTCGCCCACCGCAAGCTTAAAGTCGCCGTAGCCTTTTTGGTCAAATTCCCTCTCTGTCTCCTGTGCCGTTTTTCCGGTACATGCACAGTAGATATCAATCAGATTCTTGATTCCGGGCTGCTCTTCACTGTAGCGGACGCAAGCCTCCGAATCAGTTACCGCGCGTTTGAACTTCCTGATAATCGTATCGGGATCATCCATCAGATAGATGCTTCCGTTCGGATTTTCATCCGATTTCGACATCTTCTTAGACGGATCCTGCAGACTCATTACCTTCGCTCCCGCTTTTCCGATATATGCCTCCGGGACAGTAAATACATCACCGTAAATATTATTAAAACGAATCGCAATATCTCTCGTCAGCTCCAGATGCTGCATCTGGTCAATTCCTACCGGAACCACATCCGCCTGGTACAGCAGGATATCCGCCGCCATCAGGACCGGATAGGTGAATAGTCCGGCATTGATATTGTCAGCATGCTTTGCCGACTTATCCTTGAACTGTGTCATCCGGCTCAGCTCGCCCATATAAGTGAAACAGTTCAAAATCCATGCAAGCTCTGCGTGGCCGCTGACATGAGACTGATAATAAATACAGTTTTTTTCCGGGTCAAGCCCTGCCGCAATATAAAGCGTCAGAAGCGTTCTGGCCCTCTTCCTCAGTTCAGCCGGATCCTGGCGCACAGTGATGGAATGCATATCCACTACGCTGAAAAAGGTCTGGTATTCATCGCTGATGGTAACCCAGTTCTTTAAAGCTCCCAGATAATTGCCAAGTGTCAGGTTCCCTGTGGCCTGCATGCCGCTGAATAATGTTTTTTTACCGTCTAACATAATCTATCTCCTTCTAATTCAATTCGCCTTGTAAGTCTTCCTGTTCTGCCGCAGTTTTGCAATAACCGCTCTTTCCAGAGTATGTGCGATGTTGTAACCAACCGCTTTGTACCACTCACATGGTATTATGTTTTGTATTATGCTTTGTATAATGTTTTGTGTCATTCGACGTTATTTTCTGAAAATACCTTCTTATTATAATACAGAAGCTTTCCTCTTGCAAGCCGGGCTTTCAGATTTTTCCATCGGAAAAGTTAAAATCCGTTACTGTTCACACGATTATGTCCCGCGAGGTGTTTTCGTGTGTTTTCTGCGCGAAAATCCCGAGTTACACGGCGCGAAACTGCGTTTTATGCAGTTTCTGTGCATCGCGAAGCGTGTTACAGTTCGCAGCGCGCCGCTTTCTGGCGGAGTGTGAACTGTAACTAAAATCCTTATTCTGCTGCTTTCTTGCGTTAATATGAATATTCTGATAAAATTGTTTCAACGGAAATGTATTTTACTTTGAAAGGAGTACTTCATCTATGGATAAAACGATGGACAAAATCGCAAGCTTTACCATTGATCATCTAAAGCTATTACCAGGAATTTATGTCTCAAGAAAGGATCAGGCGGGGGACAGCCTCATTACCACCTTTGATATAAGAATGACCCGCCCCAATTATGAACCGGTCTTGAATACGGCGGAGATTCATACAATTGAGCATCTCGGAGCCACCTATCTGAGAAATCATGACTCCATGAAAGACCATGTTATTTACTTTGGCCCGATGGGCTGCCGTACGGGTTTCTACCTTCTTCTGTCCGGTGACTGGAACTCGGCGGATATTGTTCCGCTTATAACCGGAATGTTTACATTTATCTCCGGTTTTGAAGGAGAGGTACCCGGAGCCTGCGCAAAGGACTGCGGAAATTACCTGGATATGAATCTTCCGATGGCAAAGTATGTGGCCGGCAAGTATTTAAAAGAGGTATTGGAAGGAATTGACGAAAGCCGGTTAATTTATCCAAATGCATAATGTGATTGCCTGTAAGCGCTGCGCACAGGTCAACCTCTTCAATAACTTCTACATGTGAGAATCTCGCTTGCGAAATTCTCCGCCTGCGGCGGGTCGCTGCGGCGGCATTATTCCCTGCCGCCGCAGGCATTGGCTCACTTAGCGGGTGTAACGGGCTTAGTGAACAAGCGCTCTTTAGAGTTGCGCTCCTCCGCGGAGCGGTTTTTATCCCTTCACCAGCCCCGCAATCCATCTCAGCCAGCCGCTCACCGACGAAGCTCTTCTTCCTGCTACGCTGCTGCTGCAAAGGCCCTGTTCTACAATGCACTTTTCAATATACCTCTTATCCGGTATCTCCCCTGTCCTCAGAACAATTCCGAATAAATCATGGAATATTCCGTGTTCCAGAATCAGTTGTACGTACCGTATCTGTCTGGCCTTATAATTGAGCTTCAGCAGGCTGCGCCCCCTTGTTGTTATCGTCACCCTGACGTTCCGCTCCTCATCCTTCTCCTTTACGGCCAGGCCGAGGAAACGGCAGGCGTTAAAATAATAATCCGACTGGCGCTCCCGGAATCCGAACACCTCCGCGATTTCCGCCGGGGTAAGGGCTCTGTCATTGAGATGCTCCACCAGAGAAATCACCTTCTCAAAGCTGTCCGCCTGGATAAACACTACGGGAGGTTCCGGTTTTACCGCCGTACGCTCCCAGGCCTCCCTGAGATCCTGCATGGAAATATCAGTATCCTCCAGACTGTAAAGTCCCTCTTTCACCAGACGTATCGAATTATAGCATGAGGAGTCGGTAAATTCGTACTCCAGCAAACGGAATATATTATTAGAATATACCATAAAAACGGGCCTGACCGGTTTGGCCAGTTTCCCGTTCCAGAGCCTGTAGGGATAGTAGAGCTGGCGAATCAGGAAATTGCTATGCACCACATTCTTTCCCTCTATCATGGCGAAGGTATCCCGATCTTCAAAGCCTCCGTCAATCTCGACCTGCGAATTATTTACCGCAATCTGATAACCGTTTATCCCGTATGTTTCCGGCGCTTTGGCGCCCGCCCTTACGGGATTCACCTGAAACGTAAATTTACCGGAGGCCATCCGGCCGGATACCGTCTGCTTAAAGTTCTCACCGCCCAGAAAGTCATCCAGAATACCGGAAATCCCCATAACGTTGATTGCGCCGGCTTCCGAACGGATATCATTGATATCAATCGTCTCATAATAATCCGGGATTGCCGCCTTCTTTACACCGGGCACACGGGTCCCCGGGACCAAATTTCCCGGCCCTCCCTGCTCCGGAAAATCTGCATAGAGATCAAAATCCCCTATCACATAGGTTCCCCTTGTCACCGGCAGGATGCCCAGACGGCTGCCGAAGACGGAGGGAAGCGATTCCCTCGTATCAAACTTCGTCATCAGCCTCGGCTCTTTATACTCACGAATCTGATCGGCCGTAATATAAAAGGGGCCGCTCTCCGACACCTTTTTTTCTATATCATATCGGTCAAAGAGCAGCTTCCACTTATCATCTATTATGCTCATAATTTCTCACCAGCACTTCATCAATAGCCCCGCGTTTATCGCCTTTCGCATTGATTGCCCTCTTCGCGGCAACGCGCTCCACAATGTAATCTTTGTATAAGTCCTCTATGAAATCACAGCAGGAATTGGACAGCAGGAAATTGATTCCTTTCTTACTCAGCATATCGCACTGCTTCTTAAGCTCCCTCTGCTGCTGCTCCCCAAATCCGGCCGCCGTATATCCTGTAAAGGAAGAGGAGGTGCTGAGCGGCATATAAGGCGGGTCCAGATAGACAAATGAGCCTTTCCTCAGCCCCTTCAGCGAATCCCTGTAATCGCCGCAGCGAATCGTCACATTCGCCTTATTTAAATAACCGCTCATCGAACGTATCGTCGTCTCATTCGTAATATTTGGATTCTTATACCGGCCCCAGGGTGAATTGAACTCTCCGGCGCGGTTTACCCGGAACAGGCCGTTGTAGCAGGTCTTGTTCAGATAAATAATTCTGGCCGCCTGTTCCACCGGCGTCATCCGGGAATATTGCTCCCTGTCTCGGTCAAGAGAACGGATTTCATAAAAGTATTCCTGGCAGTTGTTTTCTTTATGGCGTTCCAGGCAGGCGATCAGTTCCTCGGGCTGCGACTTGATCACTTTGTATATGTTAATCAGTTCGGCATTGGAGTCGTTGATTACCGCTTTCACAGGCTGCAGATGAAACAGAACCGCGCCTCCGCCGACAAAAGGTTCATAGTATGTTGTGTATTCCGGTATCAGCGGCACGATTGTATCGAGAAGCTGCCTCTTGCCGCCTACCCATTTGAGAATGGGCGTTACCGCCCCGTCTGTTGTGGACATAGATTCCTCCGTACGTATGTTTGAAAAGTCTTTTCCTATTATAACCTGTATCGGGTGAGAAAGCAAAGAGTTCCTGCAAATTTTTCCGTCCTCAACAAAAACATCGTAACAGTACAGACAGGGAGCGGTTCTAAAATGGAGATTTAGTTAAGCAGGTGAGGACGCCGCCGGTACGGCCAGCGGACGGGATGGTGGGGTGTGTATATGAGTCTTTCGTCCCGGGGGGTTTGGCATCGCTGGATGGAGAAGGAGATACTGTGGTTTTGTTTTCGCAGGGCGGAGCCGGATAGAATGATATCCGGCTGGACTGCTTCTTCGAGGGATAGCTCTAAGACAGAGGAAGGCAAAGCCCCCCGGGGGTACGGACAAATTCGCTCCGAACTCCGAATGAGTTCGAAGCTCAAGTTGTCC
>Ga0129310_1000763_pt1 | contig 34290 bp, 22 predicted proteins | sample Go1ome_2_FD_94433 | JGI IMG/M metagenome (GOLD analysis project Ga0129310, IMG submission 94433) | Western lowland gorrila individual fecal microbial communities from Wisconsin, USA - Go1022A metagenome | ecosystem: Host-associated > Mammals > Digestive system > Large intestine > Fecal | place... | reverse complement strand
TCTCTTTTTCATACTTCTGTATGTGTCTGTAACTTCTTGCCATAACAAAACCTCCTATGGTTTCTATTATACCATAGGAGGCTCTTTTTGTCATTGTACGTTTTTACTGGGGCGGTTCACATCTGCGGGTGCTGCCTTTTGCGTTGTTATCGCTGTTTTTTCAGCGTAATGACCACGTTATTTATCGTCGCCGTTATTGCCGTTATTGTTGTTCTGATTCTGGCGGTTCAGCTTTGTCATCTCGAAAATGAACACATATGTCGCGATGATAAGTATGATGACCGCCACAGCCGCCACGATTATGACCACCAGCTTTGTACTGCTGATGCCCTCGCCATTTTCATCATCAGCGTCCTTTACGGAAGACCTTGACTTGGAAGACTTGCCCGACTTAGCCGCGTTCTCTTCTGCCTTTTCCTCGTCATATGTGGTCTTTTCGGTACTTGAAGCACCGCCGCCGTCATTTTCGACACCTATATCCTTGCCGCCCTCACCCGGTTTAATTTCGGCATTCAGCGCCGAGAAAGCAGTCAGCCATGCGAGAGAAGCATTCCAGTTTATAGTACACTCGTTGACGCACCAAGCCTCAACGTGGTCAACATAGCACTTCTGTGGCGCTATCTCGCCCTTTTTCCAGCCCATGCCCCTGACCCACGGGTCCTGCATGCCTGAGTTTGGTCCGCCTGAAAGCACGCCGCAGGGCGCTTTCGGGAATGCGTCATCTATCTGGTTCGACCACCAGCGGTGGTGGGGATTTTCAGTGGTGTGTGTGCCGTAGCCTGTAACATAAGAATAGTCCATAGCATTTCTGCCCAGCAGGTAGTCAAGACCCTGCAAAGCGCCGTCGGTATAGCTGTCATCTTCGTTCATGACAGCGGCAAAAGCCAGCACGATGGCATTGTCTGCCACGAATGAATTTGAGCCCCAGAGGTAGCCCTTGTCCTTGTCGTTATAGCTGAGGGTGCTCTGACCATACGGCAGACCGAAGCCCTGTGCGCTCTCTGTATCAAGGTAGTGGTCAGCCGCTTCTTTCAGTGACTTTTCAGCCTTTTTGACATCATCGAAACTGTCAAAGTTCAGCAGAGCGGTGAAAGTACCCAGCGCCGCAGTGTTGCCCCAGTCAAAAGTACCGACCGTGTCAACGCTCTCGCCGCCGCCCAGCGTTACGGGAACTGTCATGTAAAAATCGGACTTTTCAGCATCTTTGAGGTAGTTATCCTTGCCTGTTGACACATAAAGTTCCATAGCCGCCCAATAGAATTCATCGTCAACATCGTTGTCGCCGTAAGCGCCGCCGCCTACGCTCTCATCGAGGGGCGCGTACATGTCGGGGTGCTTTTTGGCGGCTTCATATGCCTTTTCTGCGGCATCGAGGCACTTGTCGGAAAACTCCTTGTCAAGGTCTTCCCACAGCCTTGCCGACTGCGCCGCACAAGCCGCGAGGTTCAGAGTAGCGGCAGTCGTGGGGGGCTTGATTATACGCTTTTTATCGTCATCGGCGGGGGCTACGCCCAGACCTGTCCATGTTTCGTCATGGGCTTTGTGGTAAGCCATGCCCGAATAGTCACCGCCGTCTATCTGCATTTTCAGCATCCATTCCATCTCCCACCTTGCTTCGTCAAGCAGGTCGGGGAAGCCGTTGCCGCTTTCGGGTATTATCATCGAGCCGTCAGCGAAAATCTTTTCGTTGCCTGTGTACACGAAAAATTCGTAGAGATCCTGAAGCATCCACAGTGAAAGACCGCCGTTGACTGTGTACTTGCCGTGATCGCCCGCATCGTACCAGCCGCCTGTCACATCTACAGTGCCGCTTGTGCCGCTGTAGCCCCATGTCTGCTGTACTTCGGCATTATCAGTGGTGTGACCAGCCGCACGCGCCAGTGAGGACTTGTCGCCCGAACTGATATACTCTTCCTTTATTTCGATGCCGCTTCGGTTCTGGTAAAAATAGTTGAGCGAATCATAAAGCATAGCCGAATAGTCGCTAACTTCGTCCTTTGCGAACACCTTGAAATCACGGCTGACAGCGCCGTTGTCGGCTTCGATATGGAAAGTGCCGCTGCCGTCAAAATCCGAAAAATCGAGGATATGCACAGTGTCCTCCGAATCCTCGTCATAGCCGAAATACTCGCTCTTGCCCTCGTAGACACTGTCGCCCGACTCGTCTATAAGTTCAAAGCCGACCTCGTCCTTGTCGGTACACAGCAGGGTCGCTTTCTTCTCACGTTCAGCAAAATAGCCCACCTGATTTGTCAGGATATCCGCCCTCTGCCACACTTCGGGGAAAACGTAGTCGTTCTCATCACTTGTAAGGTCGATAAGCGACATGTTGTCAAAGGTGATGACAGTACCCGCAGGAAAACAGCCGCCCGGAGTATACTGACCATCACCGCCCAGATGGAAAGCCCACTCTGCCACATCGATATTCTGTGAAGCGGTGAAAGTCACCTCGACTTTCTTGGTTTCATTTGCTCCGATGGGTATCGGATCCCATGTGCTGTCAAGGTCATAGCCGTTTGACATGTTGTGCCACACCTCAACATCGCCGTCAAGGTTGCCTATTTTAGTGTAGTATTTGCCGCTGTTTGACGGTGTTATCTCGTATGACACCTTGTACTGGTGACCGGAAACTATCTTGAGTCCCCTGTGGCGGAACTGACAGTCCCACCTGTCCTCACCGCCGTTGGAAGCGCCGCCCGGATTGACTATTGTTATCTTGTACTTGCCGTCAGCGATATCGAAATCCATCTCGCCTGTTGTAGACTCGCAGATGTGCCAGGGCAGACCCACGCCGTCATCAAAATCCGTCTGTCCCAACTGCTGACCCGCAAAAACGCCCAGCGCCGCAGTACTGTTCATAGTCAGCACCGCCGCTGCCGCCGCAGAAAGGACGCGCTTTAATATTCCTTTTGACATGATATTACTCTCCTTACTCAAATCAAACAGCACACACTTCCCCGCCAAAACATTCAGCCGTGAAAGCGAAAAGCCGTATACAGACCGCCTCATAATAAACAAGGCTTTTTACCCTAAAAAACACGCTGTCATATATTATAACATATCCAAGATCAATTTTCAATCCTGAAAATTGAATGGTGAATAATATATACCTTGCTATGTATGATCATTCTTCATCTTCCATATTCATTTCAAGACGATAATAAATATCAATATCTCTGATAATCTGATCTATATGTTTATCATCAAGTTCAACTATCCAGTTCTGCAATTCATTTATAGTAATGATCTCTTCGATAGCCTTGCGATAGTTTTCCTCAATTACCACCATTCCATTAGCGCGTTCATCAATATATGTTTCAAGCTGATTTAAAACTGATTCTTTAGTTTGGTTTGTTTTGATCACAAATGTAATAGGAAAATGAAGCACCTTATCAATATCCAGAAGATATTTATCATAATTATTTACTTCTGTAACCTGAAAAAATCTTCCGACCGGACGCATAACAAAATCTATTCCGCCATCATTAGCGTTAGTTCTTCCCGTTTTGTATAATTCTAAGTGTTCTTCTTTAATTGTTTCTTTTGAATAACCAAAATAAACCTTTGTGTGTTTATAATGATTCTTCAATATCGCATAGCTAATGATTTCAAATATTCTTGCTTCGGCATCATCTGAGAGTAATGCTTTGATAGTTTCTCTTTTCCTCTTGTAGTCGGTTTCGCTCTGAAGTTCTTGCAGGATACCTATTAGTTGATGATCTTTTTGAATAATAAGCTCAACATATTTTTCGATTATCTTACAACATACTTTACTAATATCAATTCCTTCGATGTATAGATAATCTATGTGGATCAAGTATTTTCCATTATTAATAATAATCAGATCGTTTTTGATGTCAGTGAATTTGTTTTTAAACTCACCATTAACTCTTGAATTCAAAGCATGATTTTGCAGCTTACTTCCACCATACAGGGTACGATAAAAGTTAAATAACAGCATATAGTCAAACCCGAGAAATCTACGGTATTCATTAGGCTTATTATAGAAACTATCTGAATAGAAATGCAAGATAGAATATATCGCATATATATTTCCAAGACTTCGACGGGTTTTGCTGTTTCCATGAACAGCTTTCATTTTTTTATCCAGATATTGAATTAGCGAGCTATTGTCATAAATCTTTTGATAGTTATCCGGATACTCTGAAACTAATATTTCCTTAATAAATTGTTCCGTAATATTCATACTCATTTCCTTACATATTTTGATTTTGCATTTGTTTTTCTAAGTTTTTCTTTGATCAATTGTTTGCCGTTGTATTCATCGGCAATGCCGGTACGTCTGATACCTATTTCGTAATATTCTTCGTTCATATCTATGCCAACTGCTATCCTGCCTAACTTTACAGCAACAGCAGATGTAGTGAACGAACCTGAAAAAGGATCAAAAATGATATCACCTTCATTAGAAGATGCTCTTATTATTCTTTCTAATAATGCTTCGGGTTTCTGAGTAGGGTGATTCTCATACTCGTCCATTTTGAACCGTACTCTACTAAAATCCCATACATTGCCAGGCACTTTCTGAGTATTATATGGTTGAGGAGGATCTTTTCTGTAATCAATTAGTTTCCTGACAGAACCTGTTTTGGCTTCTATCAAAATATCGCTATAATTAAATGTGTATTTTGATCGAGAAGATTTATTGATCATAAGTATGGGTTCATAAAGAGAACCATAGATTTTTTTGGACTGTACTCCGGAACTGTCATACGACCATATTATCCTGCATAAAACATTGTATTTTTCGGAAACGTAAACGTCAAGATATGGCATATGCTGTGTAGCTGTCATAAAATACATAGTTCCATTATCTGACAATATGCGCATACATTCATCGATCCAATGCTTGCACCATTCAATATATGATGCTACGCTGTCCCAAGAATCTTTATTGTTTCCGAAGTCTTTCCCAATGTTATATGGTGCATCTGCAAAAATAAGATCAACGCAACCAGCACGCATTGTTTTCATAACTTCAAGGCTATCTCCAAGAATAGCCATAGAATTATCACTGCTTATATTTTCAAATCCAAGTTTGCCATTAAATAATGAGGAAAAATCAAACGATTGATGATGTGTACTTTCGATGTTTACTTTTTTCTGCTGCTTTTCTTTTTCATCAAAAAAAGAGATTTGGGCTATTCCTTCCATTTTTACACCTCCAAATAGATGTATTATTGTAATTATACCACGTTTTATAATAAAAGACAACATCTCTTTTCTAATATTTTCTTCATCTGTGTTTTTCATAAGATTAATCCCGTAATATTCACAAGCATGTCATACAAAGGAAAGCACCCTTTCAATTATCTTGCACAAACAGCAGTCCGATTTGTGGAAACAAATGGTCAAATTTCCCAATTTGGAAAATTTCATGGTAAACCTACTTGACAAGTAGGAGTTTATAGTGTATAATCATATCCTAGTAAGACGATATGTTTTCTTATTGATTTCAGAGCCTATCAGATAACGAAAGGAAGATCTTATATGAAGAAAAAATTTTTATCCTCGATACTTGCGCTGACACTGGCATTTTCCGCCGTTTCCTGCGGAAAATCGGACAAAGGCGGCGATGACGGCAACACTGTCAAGATAGCTTATCTGCCCATCACCCACTCGCTGGCAGTGCTGGAAGAAGCCGAAGAACTGGAAGAAAAATCGGGCGTAAAGGTAGAACTTGTCAAGTACGGTTCATGGGCTGAACTGCTCGATGCACTCAATTCCAACCGCGTTGACGGCGCATCGGTGCTGATAGAACTGGCAATGAAGTCAAAGCAGGAGGGCATCGGGCTTAAGGCTGTTGCGCTGGGTCACAGGGACGGCAACGTGATAGTCGTTTCAAACGACATCGGTTCTGCCGCCGACTTAAAGGGCAAGACTTTTGCGATACCTCACAGGCAGTCCTCGCACAACATACTGCTGAACGATGCACTTGCCACTGCGGGGCTTACCACCGATGACCTGAATATAACCGAACTTGCCCCCACCGAGATGCCGTCAGCACTAGCAAGCGGACAGATAGACGGCTACTGCGTGGCTGAACCGTTCGGTGCGATGGGCGTTTCGCTGGGGGCGGGCAAGGTGCTGTTCCGTTCAGAAGAACTGTGGGAAAACTCACTCTGCTGCGGACTGGTGCTGACCGACAAGTTTATAGATGAACGCCCCGATGATGCTAAGGAGTTCGTTGACAGCTACAAGGCGGCAGGCAATGCCCTTGACAAGGAAAAGGCGAAAGAATTGGCGAAAAAACACCTCAGCCAGTCTGATGAGGTGCTGGATATATCGCTCCAGTGGATATCCTACAGCGACCTCGAAATAACCGAAGATATATACAACACCCTCGCTGAAAAGGTGAAAGAATACGGGCTTTCAGATAACCCACCCGCATACGAAGACTTTGTAAAGAATGATTTTTGATAAGGCGTGATACCGATGAAGAAACTGTTGGCACTTAAAAATGTAGTGATATCCATAGCGATACTTATTATCATCTGGCAGATATTGTTTACTGTCAGCAACTATGATGCGGCACTGTTCCCATCGCCTAAAATGGCGCTGGATGCGCTTGTCGAGATGATAGAGAACGGCAGACTTTTTGAGAACATAAGCACCAGTATGTACCGTTTTGCGGCGGGCTACCTGACTTCCGTGACAGTCGCGGTGCTTCTGGGGCTGATACTCGGCAGACTGCCGAAAGTCTTTCAGTATGTCAACCCAGCCCTCCAGCTTTTAAGACCCATTTCCCCTACCGCTTGGATGCCCTTTATAGTACTGCTTTTCGGCATCGGTGATGTGCCTGCGGTGGTGATAATCTTCATCGCGGCATTCTTCCCCGTACTGCTCTCGACTGTTGCGGCGGTGGGAAACATCGACCCCATATACCTGAAAGTGTCGAAGAATTTCGGCATCTCTCAGCCCGCGCTGACATGGAAAGTCATCTTCCCTGCGGCATTCCCGCAGATAGCGAACGGCATACATCTGGCGCTGGGCACTGCATGGATATTCCTTGTGGCAGGCGAGATGGTGGGCGCACAGTCGGGTCTTGGCTACCAGATAATCGATGCACGAAATAACATTCGCGCCGATATACTGCTCGCCACCATACTTGTGATAGGCATTATCGGCATACTGCTTGACGGTCTGCTGAAACTGATAGAAAAGCTGATACTAAGATCGTGGGGAGGTGCTCAGTGATGTACATTGAAGTAAAAGACGCATGCAAAAATTACGTGCAGGACGGCAGAGAGTTCACCGCCCTTGACCACGTTTCGCTGGACATAGAAAAAGGCGAATTCATCTGCCTGCTGGGACCGTCGGGGTGCGGCAAAAGCACGTTGCTCAATGCCCTTGCGGGGTTTGAGAAAGTCAACAGCGGCAGTGTGAAGATAGACGGCAAGGAAGTCACAGCACCGTCCATAAACAACATAACCATTTTCCAGAATTACGGTCTGCTCCCCTGGAGAAATGTGCTGAAAAATGTCGAACTGGGGCTGGAGTCGAAAAAAGTTCCCAAAGAAGAGCGCGAAAAGACCGCTAAGAAATACCTCGACCTTGTGGGACTTTCGGGTTACGAAAAGCGCTACCCAAAACAGCTTTCGGGCGGTCAGCAGCAGCGTGTCGCCATAGCAAGGGGACTGGCGGTAGACCCCGATATCATCTTCATGGACGAACCTTTCGGTGCGCTTGATGCCATCACCCGCATGAAATTGCAGGAGGATATACTGCGCATATCCCGCGAGGAGAAAAAGACCATCATATTCGTTACCCACGACATCGAAGAAGCGGTGTTCCTCGCTGACAGGATAGTTGTTATGATGGCAGACCCGGGACGCATCAAAAGTATAGTGAAAGTTCCGCTCGGCACACACCGCGACAGGACGAACGACGATTTCCTGTATGTGCGCGACAAAATATTCGAGCTGTTCAACATGAAGGTCGATGACTATATCGAATACAATATCTGATCTGTCCCGATCAGGTTGTTTATCGCTTTCCCCCGCCGCAGACGTGGAAAAGATGACCGCCGACTATCGTTAATACCTGCTGAAAGGCTGTTTGGTGCGGTGTATCAGCAATACACATCAAAATAGGGAGTCTGATTTTGTGAACAAACTCCTACTATTCTAGTAAGATTTGTTACAGCTTATTGAAATTATCATATCATAGTAGTATAATATAGTTAACTTGAAGCCTGTCCGCACAGACAAGCGGCAGAAAAATCTATATCGGGAGTTGTTATTATGAGCAAGCACGAACACGAACATCATCACCATCATGAACATGAACATGAGCATGACCACGACCATTCACCTGCGCACATACATTCACACAGAAACATAATCGGCTTTGACGAACACGGCATTCCCACTGTCATACTCAAAGCAAGTCACGGCGAGGGCGAAGAGGGCGACCCGCAGGCGTTCATCAAGGACTACATGAACGCAGTTTCGGAGTACCGCAAGACTTTCCCCACAAAGCAGGACGTTATCGAACAGACCCCCGACCCCGCTGTGCGCGAGATGCTCCTGCGAATGGAACAGCTGGGCATCGACACCGCTTTCGACCGCTTTGACAAGCAGAAGCCACAGTGTAATTTCGGTCTGGCGGGCATCTGCTGTAAGATATGCAACATGGGTCCCTGCCGCATAACCGCCAAAGCGCCGAAAGGTGTCTGCGGCGCTGATGCCGACCTCATCGTGGCGCGAAATCTTCTGCGCTCGGCGGCGGCAGGTGCGGCACAGCACGGCATGCACGCCCGCGAGGTGATGCTGGCGCTGAAATGGGCGGCTGAGGGCAAACTCGATGTGCCTATACTGGGCGAGCAGAAAATTCGTGCAACGGCAGAAGCCTTCGGAATAAAGCAGAAGAACCGTCAGCTGAAAAATGTGGCAAAAGACCTTGCAGATGCACTGCTTGATGACCTTTCTCGCACTGTACCCGATGAGTACAAGACCATTTCAGCCTGCGCACTGCCCGAAAGACAGCAGGTGTGGAAAGAACTTGACATACTGCCCATAAGCGCATATCACGAAGTATTTGAAGCATACCACAAGTCGGGCTGTGCCACTGACGGCGACTGGCGCTCGGTGATGCAGCAGTTTTTGCGCTGCGGACTGGCTTTCACTTTTTCGGGCGTTGTGGGCGCTTCCATCGCAACTGACAGCCTTTTCGGTGTGGGTGACAGGGTGACTTCAAAAGTCAACATCGGCGCACTGGAAAAGGGCTATGTAAACATAGCAGTCCACGGACATCTGCCATTGCTGGTCAGCCAGATAGTTGAGGCGGGCAAGCGCGAAGACCTGATAGAACTGGCAAAGTCGAAAGGCGCTAAGGGAATACGCTTCTATGGTATATGCTGTTCGGGTCTGTCTGCCATGTACAGATATGCGGGAGTAGTGCCGCTGTCAAATGCGGTATCTGCCGAACTGGTGCTGGGCACAGGCGCACTTGACCTGTGGGTGGCTGATGTTCAGGACGTTTTCCCCTCAATCATGGAAGTTGCACACTGTTTCAAGACCACCGTTGTCACCACCAGCGAGTCTGCAAGACTGCCCGGTGCTGAAAGATACGAATACGACCACCACCATTCTAACATTGCCGAAACAAAGGCACTGGCTGAAAAGATTGTCTGTCGCGCCATTGAGAGTTTTGAGGCGAGAAAGGGCATACCCGTCTACATACCGCCCTATGAAGTCGAAGCTGAGGTGGGCTTCTCGGTGGAGTACATACACAAGCGTTTCGGCAGCATGCAGCCCCTTGCCGATGCCATCAAAGACGGACGCATTCTCGGCGTTGTCAACATGGTCGGGTGCAACAACCCGAAAGTCCTTTACGAAAAGTGCATAATAGATGTGGCAGATGTCCTGCTGAAAAACAACGTACTGATAATCTCCAACGGCTGTGCATCTTTCCCGCTGATGAAGCTGGGCTACTGCGCGATATCGGGCAAGGAAAAAGCGGGTGACACTCTGCGCGAGTTCCTTGAACCCGACCTGCCCCCCGTATGGCATGTGGGCGAGTGCATAGACAACACCCGCTCGACTGGTATTTTCGCGGGCATAGCCAATGCGCTGGGTCACAAGCTGTATGAGATGCCTTTTGCGTTCTCTTCCCCCGAATGGGGCAACGAAAAGGGCATAGATGCCGCGCTGGGCTTCCGCCTGAACGGCATAAGTTCCTACCACTGTGTTGAAGCGCAGATATACGGCTCGAAAAACGTCATAGAGTTCCTGAAATACGGCACACTGGAAACACTCGGTTCGTCTATGAACGTTGACACCGACCCCGTCAAACTGGGCGAGAAGATAGTTGCTGACATGAAAGCAAAGCGCAAAGCGCTGGGCTGGGACTGAGCGAAATATGATACGATATCCCCCGATGTGTTGTGCATCGGGGGATATTTTGCATGCGGCTCCTGCCTAAAAAAGACCGATGCACTCATGTACATCGGTCTTCATTATATCAGTTTATTTTACAGTTATCTCAAAAGCCCTGTCATTGAGGTTTCTGGTGTCCCACTTGCCGTTTACCTTTGCGCAAACGACCATCTTGTACTTGCCGTTTCTTATTTCGGGTGAGATGTAGGAAGTTTCTTCTGCATCAACAGAACCCATTATCACCCACTTGCCCGAACGGTAAACTGCCACGCCGAACTTCTCTGCGCCCTTTACAGCACTCCACTCCAGCTGGATACGACCATCTCTTACCTGTGCGTTCACTGTGGGAACTTCGGGTGCAGCCGCAACAGTCGCCGCATGGGTAAAGTCTTTGCACCACATGCCGCCGACCTTCGGTATAACAGCCACCTGATACTCCTGACCTGCTTCAAGACCATTGAGCAAATAAGAAGTGCCGTAGCCCTCAGTGATTATCTGCCACTTGCCCTTTACTATGCTGCATACAGCGTACTTGTCAGCGCCCTCGACAGCGTTCCAGTTCAGCTGTACGCACTTGCTGCCTGCGTGGTAGGTAACATCTACAGGTTCAGGCTTGCTTACAGTGACTTCCTTAGTGTCGGTGTAGGTCTTGCCGTCCAGCTTTGCAGTTGCAGTGTAAACTACCTTGCCGTCAGCAGAATAGCTTGGCGCAGTCTTCTTCGCAGTGACCTCAGCATCATCAGTGATGACCTCGCCGCATACCTCACAGGTATACTTGATATCTGCCGTGTTGTCCTCGTTCCAGATAAACTCCGGATCGCTGCCCTTGTGACCTGTCTTAGGCAGTGTCATCTTAAAGATAGTAGTTTCGGTCTTGCACTCGGGATCCTCATAGAATCTGAGTGTCATCAGATCCCACCAGTATTCTTTGTTGCCGTCCTTAGTGCAGGTAGGTTCTACAGCTTCAACATGTGTCAGAGTATTCTTGGGAACAGTGACCTCAACAGTGTCAGTATACTCCTTGCCCTCAAAGGTCGCGGTTGCAGTATATACTATCTTGCCCTCGTTTTTATAGGTAGCATAAGCAGTCTGCTTAGAAGTCACCTTTGCATTGACGGTCTGCTTGTCGTCCTTGTTTTTGCACTCAAAAACAGCCACAGCTTCAGACTTTGCAGTGTTCCACTCCCATGTCGGCTCACCGTAAACATGTTCAGCCGCAGGTATCACAACATCATCTGCCGATACTTCCGCATAGCCGCCGTCCTTGAATACATAGTTCTTGCCGTCAGAACCCTTGTAATACTCTATGTTGCCTGCCTTGCCGCATGCGGCTTCAACAGCTTCGACTTTCTCAAAGGTGATGGCAGGTGCATCAGCGGTGCGGGTATCGGTATACTCAACGCCGTCAAGTTCAACAGTGGCAGTGAATACCATTTCGCCGCTTGCAGTCAGCTTTACGCTCACCTCTGCTTCAAGTTCCTTTTTATGCTCTTCATCTCTTTCGCAGGTGAAAGCCGCCTTAGCTGAGTCTGAGCCTGTCCATGTCCACTCAGGTGCGCCCCAGCTGTGACCAAGTGCGGGTATAACAGGGATCTCCTGCCTTTCTTCCTCGATGAACTTATCCTCTTCAACGTGATAGTACTTGCCGTCGATAGCGGTGTAGTACTCCATATTGCCGTCGTTCTCGCAATCGGGTTCTTTTGCGGCGGTCTTCACATAACTCTCATCATAGAGCGAAGCGATGACGAAAGGCGACTTCTCTGTGCCCTCACCGCTGACTATCTTCACGCCGTCATAGTTCTTTTTGTCGAACCTGCTGTCGGGCTTGAGGTAGAGGCTGTAAGACTCACCGAAAGCGTCCGTCAGCTTTATATATTTTCTCTCTGTGTTCTCACCGTCGTTAAATTCGGGAGCAGGCAGAGTGAAAGTGCCCGAAACGCTCTGCTTTACATACTTAAGGTCTTCTTCCTTGACATCTTTTATATCTTCTTCAAGATACACCCACTGGTCTTTCAGGGTGATAGTGTCGCCCACGCTGAACTCCTTGCCGACCGCAATGGTGTCATCGGCAGGTCTTACCGACCAGTAGAGAGTCTTTTTGGAAGCCTTGCTTTCCTTAGAAAGATACTTTGTGGGGTCTGCGGTAAATCTGCCGCCCTTGATGGAAAGGGCTTCACTGCCGACCTTGTTCTCCTCACTGAAACCGAACTTGCCTATAACAACGCCGCCCGAAATAGTGGTCTTGCCGCCGGGTCTTTCGCAGAAAACTGCAATGTCGTTGCTTTTCAGTGTACCGCCTGTCATCTCGAAGACTGCACCCTCAGCAACGCTTACCGCACCAAACTTGTCTATAGCCTTAGTTGCTTCTACAGTGCCGCCTGCAAAAGTGAAAGATGCTTTCTTATCTGCAGCATCATTTATCACAACAGCGCCGTACTTGCTTTCAGAAGTCACCTTGCCGCCGCCGACCGTATCGTTTATGGTCAGTGAACCTTCAACGATGAACTCTCTTGCAGTTACCAGCTTACAGCCTTTGAGGTCTATCTCTGCATCTGACTTTATTATGTACTCTTCTGTGAGTTTGATATCCTTGCCTATCGCGAATTTGCCGCCCTTTTCGACAGCCGCTTTGAACTCTTCTTCACTGCTGACAACTGCGGTCTTTTTGCTTTCAGCTTCTTTTTCCTTGACATTTTCGGCATTTACTGCGGCATCAGATGTGCTCTCAGCCGAAGCAGTCAGCCCGAAAAGCGGGAAAGATACGAAGTTTGCAGGAACAGTGCCCGCAACTGTCAGTACAGCCATTACACCCGCTAAGGTGCGCTTTATCATATTGTGTTTCATTATCACTCTCTCCTTTATAAGGTCTTACCGTGTGCGGCAGTGCCGCCAGCGTAAATGTTAATATCGGTTCTTTGATTTGAATATTTTTGTACATCTTACATTATACAGTATAAATGCTGTTTTGTCAAGCAAAAGCCGAAGACTGCGCAAGTCTGTTTTGGGAACATTTTATGACTACAGTTTTCACGGTTCCCGAAGTTTGAGGTGCGACCGCCGCAAAGAGTGCCTGCTTAGCTGAAAGACCTCAAAATATTGCTGTTGAAATGGGCGGTGCATTATGGAAAAAACGCCGTCGGCATGGTCACATATTCAGCCGGCGGTGTTTTTGTGATTTCACATTCGGGCTAAAACATGGCATTCGGCTATGATTTTTTTGAATAGTCGGAAATACACAAATCAATTCGGTTTGTGTCAACTAACTTCGTTTATGTTTTTGCGCCGCCGCTATTGACTTAATTCAACGTCGGTGATATAATGAACATATGAACAGTGGTTCAAATGTGCCTTTTGTGATCGCCTATTTTTGTTGCGAAATTGCCAACAATGGTTGGTTGAATTGTGAACGACCATGCGATATAATTATAGCAATCCAACTTTTTAAATTCACAAAATCCAGTCGCAAAAGCTGGGATTTATGGGTTTTGTGACTGGATTTTGTCTGAATTTTAAGGCGGATTGCTATAGTATAAGCTAACACGCGGCGTAAAAAAGCATATCACAGAAGAAAGAAAACCAACATAGCGGGAGGAGAATAAAATGTTTCTTGAACTTAGTCAGATAAAGCGCGCTTTCGGTGAGGGCGAAAGCAGGGTGGAGGTGCTGAAGGGCATCGACCTGCAAATTGAAAAGGGCGAATTCTGCGTACTGCTCGGACCATCGGGTTCGGGCAAGTCAACACTGCTGAACATCATCGGCGGCATCGACACTGCCGACAGCGGGTACATCTCGATAAACGGCGAAAAGACCGCCGACATGAACGAAAAAGCGCTGACAAAATACAGGCGCAAGCATCTGGGGTACATTTTCCAGATGTACAACCTGATACCGAACCTGAACATCAAGGAGAATGTTGAGGTCGGCGCATATCTCAGCGATTCACCGCTGGAGGTAGATGAACTGCTGAAAACACTGGGACTTTACGAGCACCGCCACAAACTGCCCAATCAGCTTTCGGGCGGTCAGCAGCAGCGCACCGCCATCGGCAGGGCACTGGTCAAGAACCCCGATATACTTCTTTGTGACGAGCCTACGGGTGCGCTTGATTACAAGACCTCAAAGGAGATACTGGCGCTTATCGATGATGTTCACAACAAGTACGGCACAACTGTGGTCATGGTAACGCACAACGATGCCATCAAAAATATGGCAGACCGTGTGGTCAGCCTGCGCGACGGCATGATACGCAAGAACTATCTCAACGAAACTAAGCTCACTGTTGACGAGCTTGAATGGTAAGGGGGATAAATATGCGTGACCCTCTTAACAAACGGCTTGGCAGACAGCTTCGGGAAGAGCTTGGCAAGTATGTGATAATCTTCCTGTTTTTTGTAATGATGATAGGCGCGGTATCGGGCTTCATAATATCTGACACGGGCATGATAAACGCCTATAACGAGAGTTTTGAAAAGTATAACATCGAAGACGGCAACCTCGAATTCACTCTCGACCCAGACAAGGATACCATAGAAGATATAGAAAAGGACGGCGGCATAAAGCTGTACGAAAACTTCTATAAAGACGAAGAAACTGACAGCTTTGACAGCACACTGCGCATCTACGGCGAGCGTGATGAGATAGACAGGCTTTGCCTGTGGGAGGGCGAATTCCCGTCAGCTGATGACGACATCGCACTTGACAGGCTGTACGCACAGAACCACGACCTGAAAGTGGGCAGCAGCTTTGAAGTTTCGGGCAGGACTCTGAATGTCTGCGGAATAGTGGCATTCACCGACTATTCGGCTCTGTACGAAAGCCCATCAGACCTGATGTTCGACAATGACATGTTCGGCGTGGGCGCTGTGACAGATGCAGGATTTGATTCTTTCAATGATGACCACCTGCATTACAATTATTCGTGGCTGTACGACAAGTCGCCCGATGGCGATGTGCAGGCGCAGGAGATGTCGGAAGAACTGATGAAGACCGTTGCCGAAAAAGCGATGCTGCAAAACTTCATACCCGCCTATTCAAATCAGGCGATACACTTCGCGGGCAATGACCTGCACAACGACCGCACAAGCATTCTGGTCTTTCTGTACATCACTATGGTGATACTGGCATTCATCTTTGTGGTTACGACAGAAAGCACCATCGCTAAGGAAGCCGCAGTCATCGGCACGCTGAGGGCTTCGGGCTACACGCGCGGCGAGATAGTAAGGCACTACATGAAACTTCCAATGTATACGCTGACGGCAGGCGCGATAGTCGGCAATATCGTGGGCTACACGCTTATGGAGAAGTACATGGCGGCGGCATATCTGGGAAGCTACAGTCTGACCACCTACTCGGTCAGCTTTAGTGCGGACGCTTTTGTGCTGACAACGCTGATACCCTTTGTGATAATGTTCGTGATAAACCTTGCGGCGCTTACACGCAAGCTGACTCTTTCACCGCTGAAATTCCTGCGCCGCGACCTTACGCGCGGTCAGAAGAAAAAGGCTTTCCGCCTGAATACCAAGATAGGCATAATGACACGTTTCAGGCTGAGGATATTCTTCCAGAACATTTCGGGCTATATCGTGATAATCTTCGGCATAATACTTGGCTATTCGATACTGTTCTTCGGGCTTATGTTTGAGCCGATGCTTGACAATTTCAAGGAAGAAACTGTAAACAACATGATAGCTGACAGCATATATGTACTGCGAATGCCCGCCGAAACAGATGCCGCATCTGCCGAAAAAGCGGCGATGACATCGCTTAAGACCACTTTTGAGAAATATAAGGCTGAGGATGTTTCGGTCTACGGAATATCCGAAAACAGCAGATATGTGAAGATAGACCACAATGGCGGCGTGACCATCTCCACCGCATTCATGAACAAGTACGGTCTTAAAAAGGGCGACAGCATCACCCTGACCGAGAAGTACGGCGACAAGGACTACGAGTTCGAGATAACGGGCTTCTACGACTACCCTTCTACCATCGCGGTATTCATGGATATAGATGACTTCTGCGAAACTTTCGATATGGACGAGGGATATTTCAACATATACTTTGCCGACGAGAAGATAGAGGACATCGACGAAAAGCTGATAATGAGCAAAATAACCGAAGACAATCTGACAAAGACTTCAAGACAGATGACCAGGTCGATGAGCGGCATAATGACAGTATTCAAGTGGTTCGGCGTTGTCATGTTCGTAATGGTCATTTACCTGCTGGCAAAGCTGATAATCGACAAGAACGCGCAGTCCATCTCCATGACGAAGATACTGGGTTACTCCAACCGCGAGATAAACGGGCTTTACGTACACACTACCACCATAGTTGCACTGCTTTCGATGCTGGTGACACTGCCGCTGGTAGATTTCCTTATCGGCGCTATATTCAAGATGGTGTTTATGAGTTATTCGGGCTATTTTGCCTATGAAACAGACCTGACCGTAATGGTGAAATGTTTTATCACAGGCGTTATATCCTATTCGCTGGTTGCATTCGTACTCAATCGCGGCGTAAAGAAGATACCTCTTGCGGAAGCGCTGAAAAATGCGGAATAAATACAGTCAGCACTCACTGACGCTAAAATAGTTCGGGCACCTCTGCTTTATTGCGGAGGTGCCTTTTGTCATATCTAACCGATATAGTGAACGGTGATAACGTTGTCAGTGGATATAGTTTCGGGCTATAGCTAAACAGAAAAAACAAGTATTACCACTTTTCCGAAAAGTGTGGTATAATAAACACATACAAATCATACAGGAGGAATAGGAAATGAAAACATCGATAATTGGTTATCCGAGAATAGGCGGCTTGCGCGAATTGAAATTTGCAAGCGAGGAATATTTCAGAGGTGAGATAAACGCCGACGAACTGGAACAGACCGCAAAGCAGATACGTCTGCACAACTTAGAACTCCAGAAGAACAGCGGACTGGATTTCATACCGTCCAACGACTTTTCGTATTATGACGGTCTGCTGGACACAGCATTCCTGCTGAATGCAGTGCCCGAAAGATACACAGCACGCGGACTTTCGCAGCTTGACACATACTTCGCGGCCGCAAGAGGCTATCAGGGCGAAAAGGGTGATGTTAAAGCACTGGCTATGAAGAAATGGTACAACACCAACTACCACTACATGGTTCCCGAAATAGATGACAGCACCGAGATAAAACTGAGCGGTACAAAGCCATTCGACCTGTTCAAAGAGGCTCTCGACAACGGCGTTAAGACCCGCCCTGTCATCATAGGCGCATACACTTTCCTTAAGCTGGCAAGGTACACAGGCAAAAAAAATGCCGCTGACTTCGCTGATGCCGCTGTAAAGGCTTATGCAGAACTTATCGCTAAGTTCGCAGAACTGGGCGCTGAGTGGATACAGATAGATGAACCCTCGCTGGTAAAGGACATGACTGCTGAGGACATCGCACTGTTCGTTTCACTGTATCAGAAGATACTGGCTGACAAGAAGGGCGTTAAGATACTGGCGCAGACATATTTCGGTGATGTGCGCGACTGCTATGATGAACTTGCCGCTCTCCCGTTTGACGGCATCGGCATAGACTTCAACGAGGGCAAGAAGAGCCTTGAACTGGTAAGCACAAAGGGTTTCCCGAAAGACAAGGTGCTTTTCGCAGGCGTGGTAAACGGCAAGAACATCTGGCGCAACAACTACGAGAAGACTGTAAAGATCATTTCCGAGCTGAAAAAGTACGCCGATGACATAGTGCTGAACACTACCTGCTCACTGCTGCATGTGCCCTGCACACTGGCTAACGAGAGCAAGCTGCCCGCAAATGTCAAGAAGCATTTTGCGTATGCAGAAGAAAAGCTGGGCGAACTGGCTGAACTGAAAGAGATACTCAGCGCTGAAAAGCCCGAAAAAACTGAGGCTTACCGCCGCAACACAGAACTGCACGCTGAGGTAAGGAGCGGTGATGACCCCGCTGTAAGGGCAAAAGTCGCTGCGCTGACCGAGAAGGACTTCATAAGACTGCCCGCTTTTGCAGAGCGTGAGAAGATACAGAAAGAGCGCTTCAAACTGCCCCTCTTCCCGACCACTACCATCGGTTCTTTCCCACAGACCGCAGATGTCAAGGCGGCGAGAAAGGCATTCCGCACAGGCGAACTGAATGCTGAGGACTATGAGAAGTTCATCGAGAAGAAGATAGCTGACTGCGTGGCACTTCAGGAAGAGATAGGTCTTGATGTGCTTGTACACGGCGAGTTTGAGAGAAACGACATGGTAGAATACTTCGGTGAGTGCCTTGACGGTTACATCTTCACCGAGAAGGCATGGGTTCAGTCCTACGGTACAAGGTGCGTAAAGCCGCCCGTTATCTGGGGCGATATCTCACGCTCCAGACCGATGACCGTAAGGTGGTCAAAATATGCCCAGAGCCTTACCGACAAGCCGATGAAGGGCATGCTGACAGGTCCCGTTACCATACTCAACTGGTCGTTCCCCCGCGAAGATATAACCCTTAAGGAGAGCGCATTCCAGATAGCACTGGCTATCCGTGAAGAGGTACTTGACCTTGAAGCCAACGGCATCAGCATCATTCAGGTAGATGAAGCCGCACTGCGCGAGAAACTGCCATTGAGAAAGTCCGACTGGCGCGAAGATTACCTCGACTGGGCTATCCCCGCATTCAGATACGTTCACAGCGGTGTGCGCCCGGAAACTCAGATACACACACATATGTGCTACAGTGAGTTTGCCGACATCATCAAGGATATCGACGACATGGACGCAGATGTCATCACCTTTGAGGCTTCCCGTTCAGACCTCACCATTCTCGATGTGCTGAAAGCCAACGATTTCCGCACCGAAGTGGGTCCCGGCGTGTACGATATACACTCGCCGAGAATACCCTCGCAGGAAGAGATAAAGACTGCCATCGACAAGATGAAAGCCCGCATCGACATTTCCAAGCTGTGGGTAAACCCCGACTGCGGTCTTAAGACCAGAGGCGTTGAGGAAACCGTACCCAGCCTTAAGAACCTTGTAAATGCCGCAAAGCAGGCTCGTGAAGAGAACGCCTGATACTGCTGCTGACTGCGTTGAAAGAACATCAATGATATCCCCGTCATGAGATGTTCTTTATAACATATTCTATAACCAAGCGCCCGCGCTTTCCAATGTAAGGAATGCGCGGGCGCTTATTTTTATATGACTATCCATTAAAACCGCTTTTTCCGGTGATGTGTCAGCGGGATAACCACATTATTTATCCTATTTTGCAAAGTAGGCATCGGCTTTCTGCGAATAGTTATACAGCGCTTTGCACAGCGCTGTAAGTTCGTGCTCTTCATCAGTACTGCCGTACTTATCAAGCACCGACCAAACATAACTCAGGGCACTGACCCTTACTTTAAAGCTGTCAAAGCATACTGTGCAGACTTTATCAAGTTCGCGGCAGTTGACTGCGGGTATCTCGACATAGAAGCTATCGCCGCACTTAACACTTTCCAGCGTCATGCCGTTAAGGGTGACGGTGGGCAGTTTATCGGGCGGCGCAGTGTAGTAAAGCCTTATGGCAGTGCCGCCTTTAAGTATGGGTGCGATGCCGATATAGCTGAAACCATCGGGCTTTGAGCCGCTTGATACCGCCCTGTACTTTTCAACATCTGCCGATGTGACATCTGCAATATCTGCGGGGGCAGTGTTTACGGCATCTTCTATGCCCAAATACTGCTGAGTACAAGTGCCGACATATTTGAGGGCATCTGCAAGTTCTGTAAGTTTTGGGTCAAAACTGCCGCTGTCGGCTTTTATGTGTTCGATATATTTTTCAACCGATGCGGTGTAACTGCCGCCCAGCTTTTTACCGCCGATCGTGTAGAGGGTCTGTGCTTTGCCATCGGCATCATACAGCCTTACACGCACTTCACCGTCCTGCTGACTTAAATAAACAGAAGAACCTACGCAGTAGCCGTTGGCAGTCAGTGGCATATCAGCAAACTCAAAGCGATGAGGCGTTTTGTCGTTTGGTCCCATTACTGCGGCATATCCGCCTTTTGCGGTTTCAGCATCGGGGAGCACGTAGATATTCACGCCGATATCGCCGCCCAGCGAAAGGCTGCTGCCCACCACCATGCTTTTCTGTAACGAATAACCGCAGCTGACCGTTACGCTGTTTTCGGGCATGGTGAAAGTCACGGTCGTACCATCGGCTGATGTTTCACATTCATAGCTTACTTCGCCGCTACTTACAGTCCAGACGGGGTTTGATGTTTCGGCTATGATATCCGATATGGGCGAAACGCTGACAGTAACGGTATCCCCTGCACTGAACTCTGCCGATCTTACACTATCATCACAGTCTGCAAAGCTGACCGCCGCGTTATAGCCATCGGATAGTGACACCTCACAGGAATTCACAGGCTTACCGTTGCCGTCACTGTCAATGACCGCCTGCACAGCCGCCGCATATATTGCCGCACCTTTTTCATTTGGGTGCAGCGTAGACTGGTTTACCATATTTGAATCATCGATATCCTGACTGCCCGCGCCTGCCCTGATAGGAAAAATGTAGGGGTCATCGGTAAAGGCTTCATGACCTGCAAAGCTGTCAGCAACATCTACAAAGCGAATGTTCATGCCATCGTGCTGACATTCTTCAACTATCTCACTGAGTCTTTTGTTGAACTCGGCTGCTGCTTCGTTCAGCAGCTTGCAATTTTCCGCACTAACAGAGATAAATCCCGATCTTGCACTAAATGGAATGCCGTCAGGGTCAAGCAGGGGCGGGTAACCTGCCACTATTATCGCAGCCTGCGGACCTACCGCCTCTGCGATATCATAATAGCAAGCCTTAATGTCATCACGGATACCGTCTGCGGCATTGAAATCCTTCCAGAGTGCTTCGATATCCTTTTGGAAAGCCGCGCTGCTGTGCATGATGGTGTTTTTTATCAATTTCGGGAAGCCGATATCGTTGCCGCCAATGGTTAGAGTTACATAATCGACCTTGCCCTGCAAGCCGTTATCGGTTATGACAGAAAGCTGTTTCGGCAGATAAGCTGTGCCGCTGTACCCTTCGTAGCTGTACACCCTTGCCTGTTGATCTCTGCTGATATGCGAAGTTTTTGCGCCTGTGGCAGCTGCAAAGAACCACCTGCTGTTCCGTGACTCGGAGAGCGGGCGGTCATTGCCGACCGTAAGTGTCCCGATCCACGACCCGCGCGAACGATGTGACAGCCAGTCAAGGTCAGCCACTTTTTCAGAGGTATCCTTTTCCTGACTGTAAAATGGCAGAATGCCCTCGCCCGATGAGTAGGAGTCGCCCAGCGAAACTACGATAAGACCATCATCTTCTGCCGACATTGCAGCGCCGTTCAGCGGCAGGCATTCAGCCGCAGCAAAGGAGATCAGTGCCGCCAGCAATGCCATCAGATGTTTTTTCATAACAGACTCACTCTCCTCTCCTGAAAGATATGGGGCGCTCAATTATCCTTTTGTTTACCGCATTTTTAGTTGGTGTGCTAAAAGGGATATGTCGTTTACTATACATTTATTATAACAATACCCAAAACCATTGTCAACCATCTGCGGGGTAAAAAAACACACCTGCCCCCGAAGGAACAGGTGTGTTTTCCGCAATTGATATCTTAGAGAAACATGAAAATTTCCGTGTTTATCATTACTTAACTGTTACAGTAACAGCGTTCTTGATAGCGTTTGCTACGTCCCAAGTACCGTTTACCTTAGCAGCGATAGCTACCTTGTAGGTCATACCGGGTGTCATGTTCTTAGGAGTTGTGTAGGAAGTAGTGGAAGCAGAGATAGTCTGAGTCTGGATCCTCCACTTGCCTGCCAGATATACAGCTATGCCGTAGTTCTGAGCATTATCTACCTTATTCCAGGTGAATCTCATCTGGTGGTACTCTTCGCTGTACTGAACCTGAATGTTGGTAGGATATGTGTTACCGCTTACGCCCAGTGCAGGGATAACCCAAGAGTTAGCAGCGATCTGAGTGTATGTGCCGTTAGACAGAGTGTAGTACTTGCCGTCAGAGCCGATGTAGTACTCGGTGTTGCCGGGCTGAGTTGCAGTTGCAGCTGTAGCAGCTACCTTAGTGTAGGTAACGGTGGTCTGCTGCTGCTGACTGGTAGAAGTGCTGCCGTTAACAGTGGTGTTAGCGTCCATAGCGCCGCCGTATACCGAGAAGTTGGAAGCCAGCTTGGAGGTATCGGTGATCAGCTGGTAGTTGCCCGAAGGAATGTAGCAAACAGAAGAGTTGGTATCGAAGTTTGCATACTGGCAATCGGTGCTTACCTTAGTGGACTTGCTGGATACTACAGTACCGTCCATATCACCCTTGCAGCCGTTCAGAACGTCGTTGAAGCTCTTTACTGCGCCCAGTTTTACCTGCATCGGGTTCTTGCAGTTCTCGAAGAGGTTGTACTCAGAGAAGATGTAAGCGTTTGCTCTGGGGTTCATGCAGTAGCTTGTCTGACCACTGAATATGTTGTTGTACATGTGGATATTAGCCTGACGAGCCAGAGGTCCTCTGGATTCGCACTTGTTCCAGTAGTTGTGATGGTAAGTCAGGTGGAACTGGAGGTTGCTGTCAGAAGCACCTACCAGGTTAGTCTTGTGGTAGCCCTCATAGTAGCAATAGCTGTTGGTGAAGTACAGACCACGCTTGAAGTCGCATGCGCCGTCGCCGCCTGCCTTATCAGACTCAGCAGGGTTGGAGATAGAAGGAGCGTAGAATTCGCAGTTGTGGATCCAGCATCTCTCAACAGGTGCAGACAGAGTCGAGCTTTCCTGAACGCCTTCCATACCTACGCAGTCTTCGGGAACGTTCTTGAACGCGATGTTCTTGATCTCGAAGCTCTTGCCGAAGTCAGGTGCTGCGGACTCAGCCATGAAGTGGAAGCCCCAGCCGTTAACTGTAGCATCGGTACCGATACCCTCAATGGTGATATCCTTACCGGACTTCATTCTTGCCATGTAGCCGTTGTCGCCAACGCTGCCGCCGAAGTCGGTGGAGTCATAAGCTGTCAGACCCGAAGGAGCCTTAACATCGCCAACGATACGGATTACCAGAGGAGTGCCGTCTTCTGCCAGCTTCTTGATGATGCCTGCGTTGGAGTTAGGCTTGGTGCCGCCGTTGGAGGTCTTGCCGCCGCCTACATCCTGACCTGCGGAATTGAGTATGTTACCGATACCTGTAACGGTAGTGCCGTCCTTAGAAGTAACAGTTACCTTATCCTTGTTGTCGTTTGTTACATAGATGACCTTAGCATTTGCCTTCAGTGTACCGTCATCGTTGTATGCGCCGACACCTGCTGTATAGTTGAAGTGTGCATAACCCGAACGATCCTGTGCGTTAACATTCAGACCGCTCTGAGTGATGTTGCCCTTAGAGGTGTTTACAGTGATAGAATACTTACCAGCGGGTACACCGGGTATATCGATCCTTACGCCGTTGGAAGTGTCGCGTACCAGATAGGTCAGGTCATCGCCCTTAAGGGTGCCCGAAGTAGTACCGGAGTAGGAAACGCCTGTAACATCGCTGTCCTTCATTCCGGACAGTTCCAGATAGAGGTACTCGTTCCAGCCGCCTGCGCTTACTATCTTAACGCCGTTGATATTTACGTTGCTGGAGCCGCTCGATGTGCTCGAAGTCGAAGAATTGTTTGTCGAGCTTGTGGAGCTAGTGCTGCTGGTGCTTGAGGTGTTATTATTGCCTGAGCTGGAAGAACCACCTGCTGCACTCAGTGACATATAGAACAGAGTAGCTACATCAGCCTTAGTCAGGGTGTGGCTGCCTGCCGATACATTTGTGGTCAGCACGCCGTTGGAAGCGGTCAGCTTTGTGCCGTCCAGCTTGATGTTGCCTGTGCTCTCACCGAATACCAGAGTCAGAACACCGTCAGAAGGTGCATTGAAGCTGATGCTGGTAGCGCTTTCGAGTTTGAGGCACTGGGTCAGGGTCTTGCCATTGTAGGTAACAGATCCCTTAGAAGAGGACAGGTTGCCTGCGATGGTGAAGAAGCTGCTGGAAGTGCCGCTTGCAGTGAAGTCCTGAACATAAGTTGCAGAAGAACTGCTGGAGCTGCTCGAAGAGCTTGTAGAAGAAGTCGAGCTTGTCTTGGAGCTTGTAGAAGATGCAGGAGTGGAACTTGTCGAAGAAGCAGGTGTAGAGCTGCTGCTCGAAGAAGCTGTGGTAGAATCGGAGAAGCCCGAACCAATTGCCTTGATGGAATCCTTATAGGACTGGAGTGCAGACTTAAGTGCGGTGTTTACTGCATAGCTCTCGTCATCAACGGAGTTATCGAAAGTCCACTTGAAGTCGCCGCCCTGTACACGACCTGCGTTAGCCTTTACAGTTTCAACAGCAGCCTCAGGGGACTGTGCAGTGTAGCTGTACATAACGCTGGATGTATCAAAGTTGTTATATGTAGAACCGCCCTGCTTTGCCTTTACAGAGGAAGGAACCTTTTCGGTCTTGCTGCTTGCCTCGTAAGCGTCAAATTCGGTGGAATCCTTCTGATATGTTACATAGCCCTTAGTCTTGTCACCTGTAACGGTGTTGTTGTAGGACTTGATGATACCGCCGTTCTCGCTGGAGAATGTACCGCCTGTTGCAACATCAGAACCCTGCATGGAAATGAGCATTGGGTACTTGCAGTTACGGAAGTAGTTGTTTTCAACGAAAGCAGAGCCACCCAGTGTCATACCAACGCCGTACTTGGAGTTGCCGTCGAAGTAGTTGTTATAGATGTGTACCGAGCAAGTTCTGATTCTGGGGTGACGAGAGTCAGAGTGGTCATACCAGTTGTGATGGTATGTGATATAGTTATCGGTAGTTTCAGACTTCATACCCTGCAGGTTGCACTTTCCGGAATCCCAGAAGTGGTTGTAAGAATGTGTGATGTAGGTGGAAGTCTTGGTATCCAGTGCGCCGTCGCCCTTAGCCTGGTCAGCATCGGAACCTGCATCGCCGTAGAACATATCGCAGTGGTGTACCCAAACGTGGTCATTCTTCTGCTGCAGACCAACGTTATCGCCCTCAGAGCTGTTGCAGTTCATGAAACCGAGGTTTCTCACTTCAACGTTAGAGGAGTTCTTTATAACGCAGCCGAAGCCGTTGAATGTAGCATCTGCGCCGATACCCTCGATGGTCAGACCGCAGGTAACAGCATCAACATACAGGTCGCCGCTGGAAAGACCGCTTGGATCGGTGATGTTGCCGATGAAACGGATACAAACAGGACCGCACTTGGTGTTGCTCTTCAGATTGGTGATGATGCTCTGTACGCCCTTGAGAGAAGTAGAAGTACCGCTCTTGTTAGGCAGTGTAACTGTTACGCTGTCCTTAGTAGCGTTAGTTACGTATACAACTGTTGCGTCGGACTTAAGTGTACCGTCGTTGTTGTAAGCACCCGAAGCCGAACCGTTTACGAATGCGAAGCCCGAACGGTCATGTGCGATGGTGGATACATTTACAGAAGCTGCCTTAGAAGTATCCTCCTTGCCGCTGATGATAGGAACTATCTTCAGAGTGTGGCTGCCAGCCTTAAGACCCAGAGCGTCTGCGCGGAAGCAGGAAGCGTACTGACGGATCAGCATGCTGTCGATCTTGGTGCCGTCTGCGTATACGTTATAGCCGGAAGCGCCCGAAACAGCCTTCCACTCAGCATAAGCGCCCTCTGCGTAACCTGCCGAAGCGGTAACTGTTACAGATGAAGTGCTCTCAGCTGTTGCTACAATGCCCATTGTTCCGATAGGCAGTGTTCCGAACTGAACATTACCAACGCCGAACGAAGATGCTACTGTAGCTGTTGCAACCAGTGTTGCCATTGTCTTCTTCATGACATTTGCTTTCATATTATCAACTCTCCCTTTAAAAATGTTAACCAACCAGCCCATTGCTGTATCCTTCGTAAACAAGCCTTAACTTGTTTTACCTTGATTTAATTATATACCTTAACTATTAATTTTTCCATGTACAAATCAGTACTAATTATTCAAAAAATGTATCTTTTTATATGTTTGCACCAAAAAGTTATAGCAATCGCCAGTTTTATTGATGGAAAATATGCCGAAGATTATATGGATTAATCAGAACAATTTGACAATTAACTTTTTTGTCGATGATTGTTAAATCATGAACAAACTCGGCATGTTTTTTCTTGTTACGCGAGAAATATTTAAGTTAACTTTCCTTAATGTATTGTTAACATTTTGAACGCGATTTTCTCTCATTTATTCGCACAAAGAACAGAGCTTCTGCAACGCAGAAGCCCCGTCAGCTTTCATATCATATCTCAGGCAGTATCATAACAGCCACGATATATGCAAAGAATCCAAATCCGCCGCAGAACAATGATGCCACAGCGATTATGCGTATGATGTTCACATCGATACCAAAGTATTCAGCAAGCCCCATGCAAACGCCCGATATCTTTGCGCCGTTTCTTATCCTGTATAATTTCTTTCCGTTCATAGTTATTCTCCTTTCGTTATCCGTTAAAGCATATCTTTGCCGTTGTGGTCGTTATCGTTGTTATCATAGTTTTGGTTGTCATATCTGCCGTAGTTATCGTTGGCGTTATACCTGTTGTAATCGAAGTTTCCCGCGTTGTTTGCGTTTCCGCTGTTACGGTAAGGCGAATCGTTCACTTCGGGGAGTATCAGCATTGCCGCTATATACGCCACCAATCCCACGCCTGAGAAGCACACCAGAATGACCGCCGCTAACCTCACAAGGCTGACATCGACATCAAAATATGCCGCTACGCCGTTGCACACGCCCTGTATCATCGCACCGTTCCTTATTCTGTAAAGTTTCTTTCCATTCATGATAATCTCTCCTTTTCTTATACTATTATAATATATACCGCCGCGAAGCATACATGCTGTCAGACTGTAGGCGATACGTTCAGATCAGCTTTTCCACGGGCGGACGTTTCCTGTCCAGCCCTTTTCCTGCCAGTGTTTTACATCACGCGGGTTGAAACCCTTGCGCTGCATCAGGTGCATTGCGAAGAACACTGCGCGGGTCTTCAATGTCGGCTTTACTCTGCCATGCCTGCTTTTTATCTTCTGTGCGGTGCGTTCTGCCGCTTTTTCGATGGTCTTGCGCTTTTTGTCAGAGATGCCCTGCCAGTCAGTCGCCGCCACGCCGAAGCCCAGCTTGTATATCCTTGCCACTCCCCAGAAGAACAGGCTGTCTGCCATATCTTTGTTCGCACTGCCCGTACCCATGCCCGCCGCAGTGCTTATGCAGACACCCTGTTTGGTAAACATCGACTCTTCGGGCGAATGCACCATCCAGCGCCAGCCGTAGTGGTCAAGAAAGGCTTTCATCGCACCGGTTGCATGAAAAACGTATACGGGACTTGCCAGTATTATCACATCTGCCGCATCTATGGCTTTGGTGATGGGTGACAGCTTTGCAAAGTGCGGACACTTCTCCTCACCGACCTCAAAGCACCGCGTACAGCCTGTGCAGAATTCTCCGAAATCGCGCGGCAGAAAAAATTCCGTGACCTCGCCGCCCAGCTTATCAGCCAGCAGGCGGGCTGTGTGATAGGTCGAACCCTTGTGGCTCTGACCGTGTATTATAACTGTTTTCATAGCTGTCAGATATACTTTATCTTAGGTTTGCCGATGCCTGTTTCGGCACTGACATTTGTGGGCTTGTTTGTGAATGTCAGATCAACGTTGCCGATACCGCTGTCAACACTTACAGTGTCCTGCACTGTGCCTGCAAAGGATATGTTGCCCGTACCGCAATCAGCTTTCAGGCTGTCAATGTCACCTTTCAGCTTTATATTGCCAGCGCCCGCGTCAACTGTCAGCCTGCCGCCCGATATATCGGTCAGCTTGATGTCGCCCGCGCCCGACCTCACTTCAAAGCAGTCTTTTGCAGTCACATTCTGAGCAGTCACGTTGCCCGCATCAGAGTCTATCATGACACTGCCGCTATTCACATTTTCAAGCGAGATGTTGCAGGCAGCAACATCTATGGTGATGCTTTCAAGCGCCTTGTCGGTCAGGTAAAGGGTAAGCGTTTCAGCATAGAACACCCGAAACATCCTACTTAGCATGTTGTTTTCGGGCAGTTCGATATTGAGAACGCCGTCTGCGACCTCGACCGTCACATCATCGGGGATATTACTGCATTCAGCCCTGACCGTCTTACAGCCGCCCACAATATTCAGCCCAACTATCTTGTCTTTTATCTTCACCGAAGAAAAATCTTCGGCGGAGAAAGTCTTATCCAGTACCATTTTTATTATCTCCTTTTTGTAAATATCTCAGCACTGATGTGTATGATACGGCAGTCGCTCGTTTATCTGTATCTCTTCAATTTCTCCGACCGACTCATTTTGTTATCTCCTTAGTCTTGTTCCTTTTGTAAGCCGTACCCCCCGCCGCAAATGCGGGGGAAACGACCGTTTATCTCTTTATATTTATCTTGCCGAAAGGTAAGTCCACACGCATATCAGCGCATCGTAAACGCCGTGACATATCATCAGCGAAAGCAGGGTACAGCCCTTTATCTTATTTCTGAAAGTGCAGAAGATGAAACCTATCACCGCAGTGAATACCACCTGCACTATACTGCCGCCGAAGATGTGGAACAGTCCGAAAAGCAGTGACGAACCTATCGCCGCATAAAGTTCCCTGCCGAAGAGTGCATTCAGCTTATCATAGATGACTCCGCGAAAGACCAGTTCCTCAGCCGCGCCGACAGCTGCTATGCAGTAAACGAACTGATATGCGAACTGCCAGGGTTCGGTATAAAGGTAACTGCTGACATATCTGCCGAAGCCTGCGATATGCGGCACGCCGGTCAGCACCAGTGAAGATGCCGCGCCAAGAGTTATGCCGATAAGCACCTGCCTGACGACTCCCTTTTTCTCAAAGCCCAGCTGTGACAGCGTAGTACCGTCCTGCTTTGCGACCATTATTGGTATCACAGCCACCAGCCAGTAAAGCACGACCATCAGTACCGCCCGCAGTCCCAGCGGTGCATCTGCAAGCAGTTTATTCTGAAACGCCTTAAGCACGAACAAGCCTGTCATACTGCCCATGAACGCTACCGTCAGCGCCGTTATATTATTTTCCAGCCGTTCGGAACGCTGTGCGGCGGTAAGGGTCTGACCCTTTATCCACACACGGTCTTTCTTCAAACGGTTTTCCATATTACACACCTCCGATGTGGTCATACTCTTATCAGCGGGTGAAACAACTCCGGACTATTGCCAGATAATATAATTACTACCGCCAGCAGCAGCAGTATCGCTGTAACTGTCAGCGCTTCGTAATACTCCGCAAGACCGCCTCTCAGGCGGGAAAAGGTGTTTTGTGTTCTCTCTTTCATGTTATCACTTTCTGTTTTTCTGTCTTTATTTTCCGCTCAGTTTTCCCTTTTATGCGGCATCTTCCCGGTCAGATGAGGGGAAGATACCTTTATAAAAGGGAGCATATCTTACTGGTTGTAGTTAACAGAGGTTTCGCCAACGCCTGTGTCGATATCTACTTTATATTTCTTCTCGAACTCTGCCTTGTCGTTAGTGAGGTTTATGGTGCATTCGCCAACACCTGTATCTATATCTATATCGCCGTTGACTTCACCGTAGAAATCCACCTCGCCTGCGCCTGTATCGAAGTCTATACCGCCTGTAACAGCATTATTTACCTTGACATCGCCTGCGCCTGTATCGATTTTCAGTGCCTTATCGCAGTTGAAGTTATTTACGCTGACCTCACCCGCGCCTGTCTTGATGTGCGCCTTTACGCAATTCAGGTCATCAACGGTTATCTCGCCTGCGCCGCCGCTTATCTCGAACGACTCAAACTTTGCATCGGGGAGATATATCTTTGCATCTATCTCGTTATATTTCCAGTCGAAAAGATCCTGCCAGTCAAAGCTAAAACCAAAACTGGTGCGTAACTCAACCTTAAGAGTGCCGTTTTTCTCTTTCAGCACATAGTCTTTAGGTATCTTGCCCTCGATATGTACCTGACCGTCATCGCTCCTGCCGACATAAACAGTACCCGTATTAACAACGATATCGACCTTTTCCACATTACCGCCGTCAACAGCATCGACCACATCAGTAACACCGTTTTTTGCATATCTGCTCATATCAGTAGTCGCCGTCCAGATGCCGCCGCCTATCAGCATGGCCGCACCCACTATGACCATGCCCACCGAGAAGTACGGGAATATTCTCTTTTTTGTGCCCGTAAACTCCTTGTCATTTATATTGAAGTTGTTCATGTTGTTTCCTCCTTAGCGAAAAAACTTGCAGAAGAGTTTCTTTATACCGCCGAATATCCACTTGCAGAGCTTATTAAGACCTCTGAAAGCGGGTCTTGCCACCAGTCCGAAGATACCCAGCAGAAGAAGTCCGCCGCCTATCTCCATAACGCCTATCGGTGTGACCCTGAACAGGTCAACTATACCGCCGCCTATCAGTGAAAAGCCGCCGGCTATCAGGCTGACTATCAACCCCAGCAGTCCGCCCAGAATGCCAACTATTGCACCGAGAATACCTACAACGATACTGCCCCAGATGGGTACGGTAAGCAAAAGTATCAGCACCTTAAGAATGACATTGTTGCGCTTGCTTTTCTGCACATCGGTCATGCTTGGGTCGTTGAACTGCTTGTCATAAACATTTTTTGCGGTGGTGAAAACGCCGTCTACAAACTGCCCGAACCTGCCTGCAGCCTCATTGAAATCAAAACCTGCGGCATTCTGTGCCTGACCAGCGCCTGAGGTATTGCCTGTGCCGTAGCCATAACCGTAATCGTAGCCGCCCTGAGTATTGCTGTTATTCTCTTTGCCGACTTCCTCAAACTGAACATCCTGAGCGTGCCCGTAAGCATTTCTGTCAGCCTCGCCCAGTTCGTAAGCCGCATCGCCGTCAGGGTGAAAACCGTTGTCTATCAGTATCTCTCTTGCGAGTTCTTCGGGCGAACCCAGCATGCTGACCGTCTGCTCGTCACTGCCGTAACCCGAATCGAAAAATATCTCCTCGTAGTAGCTGAGCGCGTCCTCGATATCATCACGGGGGAGCCCGCCTTTTTCGAGGTTGTACCTGAGGCTCGTCAGAAATTCCAGTCTATTCATTATCGTCTGCCCCCTTGTTCATCAGTATACTGTCTACCTTTTCTTTATGCGCCTGCCATTCTACTCTGTACTCTTCAAGCGCCTCATTGCCTTTGGGTGTGACCCTGTAATATCTGCGGTTCCTGCCCATGTACTCCTTATCGTAGGTTTCCAAAAGATCATTCTTCTGCAATCTTCTCAGTACGGGGTACAGTGTTGACTCCGAGATATCCACCGCTTTTCTTAAGTACTGTGTGATCTCGTAGCCGTAAGTGTCATCATTCTGCACCACCGAAAGTACCATTGCGTCGAGCAGTCCTGCATTGACTGAAAATCCCATATTTCTGCTCCTTTCTTTGATAACTCTGTGCATAGTCTTTCTCCTTTACGTTCTTTGAACTTTTGTCTACCGGTATGTGTAACTGCATGTATCCATAATATATTATTTGCAACAGTATTTTTTCATTTCCAATATCTTTGTTCTGATGATATTATACGCCATATAATATTGTTTGTCAATACAATATTGCAAAATTCCATTAGTTTTATAGGAATGCACAACAAAATTCGGCAATCTGCTATCTTGATTTAGCTATTTCACACAACATACAGCTTATCCGCGCTTTATTTGCTGATATTTCAGGCGCAGACGACAGAAATATCCGCCTTCGGACACGGTTAGCGAGAAGAATTCTCAGAGCATTCTCTCCGACCGCGATCAGCCAAACTTCGTTCAGCTTTCAAAAGACCGACACACATTCTATATATAGAATGTCACTTTTATATATAAGGGAACAAGAATAAACGCAAAGATATATTATATAGATACGATGATTCGCAAGAATTGCCCGATTAATTAGCCGAAGAAAAGCCGTCTGATTTAATTGTCTGTTTCGACAGTATATTGGTTTTCATAACATATAATTTAGCAACAACGCTTAAAAAATCATGTAAATTATTTCCATTTACTAACATTTCCTTAATAAAAAGCTATCATTGATTAATAATCAACAGCTAAACCCAAAGGTCGGTTACAGTATAAATTAACCATCATTAAGTTAATATATGTATATGATCGGTTCACACCTATATAATGTTAAATAGTTTATCATTATTTGTAAATCAGTACATCGCAAACGTTTTCTAAATCAGTATTTTAGCACAGATGCTTAAAATTCCATGTAAATCATTTCCAGCAAGACAATATTTTTAATATTCGAGCCTAATTTAATATACTATTTAGCCTGTCAGTAATACTTAACTAGCATTAGCGACACATTTCGTATACATTTATATTACTCTGACCGATTTTAACACCGTTCTGTAATCTTTTTTCGGCGGCATTTTCGTTTGCACCATTAGCGCAGTGACCTCTGCGGAAGGGCTTTGTTCTAATCTGTGACGGATATATTTATAATTAAACTATTTAGCTTTATTTGTACATTAGTACACGATAACAGTATTTTTAACATGCGTTTTAGCAAGAATGCTTAAAATTTCATGTAAGCAATTTCCAGAGAGTCATTTTCTTTTAACATTTCTGCCCTGATTTAGTATACTTTTGGAGAGCATCAGTCTTTCAGCAGAAAGCAGACAAATCCTATGATTAATTATTTCAACACAATTTGTACAATAACACAAGAAAACCGTTTTCTGAACGGCTCATTTAGCAACAATGCTTAAAAAATCATGTAAGTAATTACCATGCTGTCATTTTTCTTTAATATTAGCGCCCGAAATAGTATACTTTTCTCAGGCTTAGAATACGAATATTTTCCAGATGATACATATTTTGTATACTTCATCAGAACTCAGAGCGAAGCGATCAATATATATTCAATTATTTCTGAAAGCGTTTTCGCGGCTAGGCTGGAACTTCCTTAAACAAGACTTCACCTTTGATTATGGTTACGGTCGCAACTATGACGGATATATTTATAATTAAACTATTTAGCTTTATTTGTACATTAGTACATGAGAACAGTATTTTTAACATGTGATTTAGCAAGAATGCTTAAAATTTCATGTAAATAATTTCCAATCAGACATTTTTCATTAACAGTCGCGCCGAATATAGGATATCATTTTCGTATTTTGTCAATAATTTTGAGGTGAATGCCCTATTTTCAACTATTACCGAGTTGTTTATAATTAAACTATTTAGCTTTATTTGTACATTAGCACATGTTATTCTCATTCTTAACATGTGTTTTAGCAAAGATGCTTAAAAAAATCATGTAAATAATTTCCATTCTGACATTTTGGATTAATATTTTTTCCGAAGTCAGTCTACTTTTAAGAGGATCATCCGATCTCCGGGTGAAGCACTTGGTTTGGATATTTTAACTTTTTATTTCTCTTTGTACAATGCTACAGCGAAAACGTTTTCTAAATCCCGCTTTTAGCAATAAAGCTTAAAATCTTATGGAAATGATTTCCAAACAGATAAATTTCTTTAATACTTGCGTCTGAAAGAGTATATTTTCAGCCAAAACCGAAACACTATTTTACAAAAGCATACACACATCATATACATTTGCCGCTGTGCTGTCACCGCGATAAATGTCTGCCGAAAAAATTTCGCAAAGGAGATAACTATGCAGGATCTTACCGAGAAAACAGGCATCACAAAAGAACACTACGCACGACTCGTCACCGCCGCCGACCGACCCAGCAAGCAATGCCATTAAGCTAACAAAAACCAATCTCACCTAACCTCCCACGACCATCTTCACAAATAATTTTAGGCGCAGCAAAGCTGACAGTCCACAAGAACTGCCTTGATAAATATGGGGACC
>Ga0129310_1000759_pt1 | contig 34374 bp, 31 predicted proteins | sample Go1ome_2_FD_94433 | JGI IMG/M metagenome (GOLD analysis project Ga0129310, IMG submission 94433) | Western lowland gorrila individual fecal microbial communities from Wisconsin, USA - Go1022A metagenome | ecosystem: Host-associated > Mammals > Digestive system > Large intestine > Fecal | place... | reverse complement strand
TCGGCACAGGCCTCGGCTTCCTCGGCGTTTTTTGTGAACACTTCCATGCCCACGCTGAAGGGCATGGCAAGCGCTTCTTCCACGGAATGATACAGGTGCAGCCCGGCCACCGGCGCCATCTGCTCCACGGCGTGCACACAGTCCTGCGGAACCACCAGCACGGGCTTGGCCCCGAAGGCCTTTACCAGCGCGCGGGCCAGCAGCACCGAGGAGACGATGCCGTCCATCTCGGCCTTTTTGTGGGGCAGCAGCACAAACCCGGTGAGGATGTACACCAGGTCGCCCTCGTGAATGTGCTCGATCAGCCCTTTGGCCGCGTGCAGAGACACCGGCTCACCGCACAGATCGCGGCAGCCCTTGTACAGAATGCGGCATACACCGTAGCCGCGGGGGTCCAGGTTCATCAGCTGGTCCAGATTTTCGCCCAGATTCAGGGCGGTGAGTTCCTGTTGCGTCATCATTCCAATTCCCTTATCCTTTTCTTTTATATATGAGCTGAGCCATTTCTTACACACAAGGCGGCCGCACCATTTGCGGGACGGTACGGCCGTGGTCTGTCATTATCATACATGGAGGGGCACAAAAAGTAAAGAAGTTTTGTGATGCATGGACGAAAAACGGAAAGATAAAAAAGAGATAAATTGAGTCGATAAAAAACTTTGAAAAAACAGTTGACAATTGCTGGGGCGGATGATATAATCTTAAACGTGCTCAGCGATTAGCGAGCACAATGCCTCATGCGGATGTGGCGGAATTGGCAGACGCGCTAGATTCAGGTTCTAGTGACAGCAATGTCATATGGGTTCAAGTCCCTTCATCCGCACCAAAAGCTGCAGAATGAATGTTCTGCAGCTTTTTTGTTTGTGATGTGGCGGGCGTTCGTCGGTGGACCGGCTGCATTGAGCGGTTGGCCCAGAGCAGAGGGGCCGGCCGGACGTTGACCCTGGGCATTTTAGAGGCGGAGAGAAGATGGAAAATTTCGCTTGACTTTTGGCCTCTTCCGTGATATAGTCTATAAATATCAAAGGAATTTATGGGCCTGTAGCTCAGTTGGGAGAGCGCTGCGTTCGCATCGCAGAGGTCAAGGGTTCGAATCCCTCCAGGTCCACCAGAACAAAGAAGCCTCCGATTTCGATCGGAGGCTTTTTTGTTTTGCCTTGATGTGAATGGGGAAGGGCAAGACAACCGCCAACTTGGCTTTGCAGGCGCGTTTGTCTTCAAAATTTCAATCCACGTCCTCCGTGCGGAGGACGACAAGCTCGATCAGGGCAAAGCTCTTGCCTGCCTTTATTTCAATCCACGTCCTCCGTATGGAGGACGACTCAGCGCCTTGATCTTGCACAGGAATCCATCCCATTTCAATCCACGTCCTCCGTATGGAGGACGACAAGCAGAGGGTGGGCAAAACTGTGAGTATATTAATTTCAATCCACGTCCTCCGTATGGAGGACGACAAGTCTATTCGCTTTGCGGTAATGGGGCCGGACGTATTTCAATCCACGTCCTCCGTATGGAGGACGACATATTTTCTAGGATAGACGTACATTCCATCAGAGCATTTCAATCCACGTCCTCCGTATGGAGGACGACTTTGCTTTTGGTGCAAAGTTGGTGCGCAGCCTCTTATTTCAATCCACGTCCTCCGTATGGAGGACGACCTGATCCAACAAGTCAATGTCTGCCTGAAACAGCCATTTCAATCCACGTCCTCCGTATGGAGGACGACTATCCTCGGCATAGCGCACCTCATCAATCTGCATATTTCAATCCACGTCCTCCGTATGGAGGACGACGCCAGCTGATCTTTCACTCCGATGATACCCAGCAATTTCAATCCACGTCCTCCGTATGGAGGACGACTCCAAAAAGCTGGACAACAGCCGAAACAGATTCTATTTCAATCCACGTCCTCCGTATGGAGGACGACACGCCGCCGCACTCGGAGTAGCTAGTGCTGCCTATTTCAATCCACGTCCTCCGTATGGAGGACGACTGCGCAAGTTCGGCAGCGTGGCAGCCCAGCAGCTGATTTCAATCCACGTCCTCCGTATGGAGGACGACAGGACGCGGCGGCGGCATCAGCTGCAAGTGCGGATATTTCAATCCACGTCCTCCGTATGGAGGACGACGTGACGCCCCATGCTGATGACGGTTGCCGAACTATTTCAATCCACGTCCTCCGTATGGAGGACGACAGTAATTGACCGATATGTCAACAAAGTTATAGACATTTCAATCCACGTCCTCCGTATGGAGGACGACAGCAAAAACAGAGAAAAATCTCTGCTTGCATTCCTATAATACAGCAATTTGCACAGATTTGCAATCAAAACATAGCGCCCACACCCATGTCTGCACGAATACGTCCAAACAATCCCCCGAAAAATCGGTGCGAAGCATCCGGGCGCGCGGCGATCGCTTTATGTTCGCACGTCCTTTATTTCCGGGCGGCACACTCTCGGGCGGTGCGCTTTTAGAAAATCAGAACGTCATCCTGCTGAAAGGCGGGGCGAACCCCGACGTGCTCAACTTTGTTTTGGTAATGGTTGCCCAGCTGGTAAAAGCGCAGGCTGTCCACTTCCGGGTCGATCAGTTTGGTCAGCTCGGCTTTGAGTACGGCGTACTGCGCGGCGTCCAGCAGGCATTCAAACACGGAGTTCTGCACCCGCTGCCCGTGGTTTACGCACTGTTTGGCAACTTTGCGCAGGCGCTTGCGCCCGGCGGCGGTTTCGGTGCTTACGTCATAAGTAATCAGCACAAGCATGGCAGGCCTCACTTCCAGAAAAATGGCGGGTAGATCTCCAGGTCATCGCGAAGCGTGCGGGCGAGCAGCAGGGCCTGCACGTAGGGCACGAGGCCCCATGGCAGCTTTTCCTTCAGGAACGGATGGGTGATCTGTTCCTTTTTCTTGTTTTGCCAGGCGCTCAGAAATGCCTTTCGGCCATCGTCCGTCAACAGAACGGCGCCGTTCTCCTGCGTTTGCAGGTGCTTCGGTGCTAGAATTTTCTGATTGATGCAGGAGAGCACAAATCGGTCGGCGTATACCGCGCGCAGTTCTTCCATAAGGTCCAGGGCCAGGCTCTGTCGCCCGGGCCGGGGGCGATGCAAAAAGCCCACATAGGGGTCCAGCCCCACGCTTTGCAGCGCGGCGGCGCAGTCCCGGGCGAGCAGCGTATAGGCGAAGGAGAGCAGCGCGTTTACGTTGTCCAGCGGCGGCCTGCGGCTGCGGCCGTGGAAGCAGAACGCCTCATGCTGTTGGAGAATCAGGAAATCAAAGCAGTCGAAATACCGCTGGGCGGCTTCGCCCTCCAGCCCGAGTAGCTGGTCCGGCGTTTCGCATTGTTCGATCAGCGGCAGCGCCGCGGCCAACTGGGCGCTGGTGCGCTTCAGCTGTTCAATCGGTACGCGCTGGGGGTGATCCCGGGTGGCGCGCTCCAACACCCAGCGGGCGTTGTAGACCTTGCCCAAAATGAAGCAGCGGGCGTATTGGCAGCTGGCGAATTCGCTGTCAGCAACCCGGTACTGCGTCTGGCGCAGCAGCACATTGCCGCGCTCTTCCCCAACGGTGCGGGCCAGAAATTGGCCGCGCGGGCTGAAAAAACTCAGGTCAACGCCCAGCCGGGCACATTTACCCATGAGGGCGGGGCTGGCCCCGGCATAGCTGAAGCAGACGATGCCCTCCAGTGTGTGCAGCGGAATGCGGGCCAGCTCCGTCTGGGCGCGGTTTACCACCACGGTTTCACCATCCAGCGTGAGATAGGAATCCTCGGACAGAACGTACAGGGTGTTCAGCAGCTGTCTCATACCGTGCCTCCCAAAGGTTCCTCAAGATGCGCCCGCAGATAGGCGTTGGGGTCGGCCTGCCGGCAGAGCACGGGCAGGCACAGCGCTTTCAGCGAGCAGGCGTTGCAATGCTTGCCGGGCTTTACTTTGGGGGTATAGCCCCGCGCAAAGTACCGGTTCATCTCCGCGGCCAGCGCCATGGTGGTCTGCCGAAGCTCCGGCGTGAGCGCAACGTGCTCACGCCGGCGGGTCTCTTCGTAAAAGAGTACGCCTTCCGGGATTTCGCACACCAACATTTCTTCCAGCGCCATAGCCTGGGCGCACAGCTGGACCCGGTCTGCGTCCGTCTCTTTTTCGCGGCCGTGCTTGTACTCCACCGGTGTGGGCTGCCAGCGTCCCTCGGTGTTTTGCAGGGGAATCCCTGCCGGGTCGGCCCGGAACTCCACCACGTCGCAGGCGCCGGTCATGCGCAGCCGGTGGCTGACCACCCGCATTCCGCGGGTGATGAGCAGGCGGCCCCGGCGTTCGGTCTGGGCGGTATCGTGGCAGCGGGCATGTTCCAGCCTCCCTTCGGCGGTGCGCAGATTCTCGCTCCACTGCTGCTCCAGGTGAATCAAGGCCCACTGGCGGCGACAAAAGACGAAATGCTGCAGGCCGGACATGAGGAGATACTCGTCCTCGGCGGCCATCAGGAGAGCCTCTCGCAGTGCACGCCCTCGGGCAGTTCGTCCGAAACCGAGACAACGTAGTCCTCATACCGGCGGGGAACTTCAACGCCCTCGGCACGCTGCACCTGAACCGTCTCGAACAGCTTATGGGCGGGCGCGTTGCCAAGCTCCGAATCATGCTTGAAAACAATCAGCTCCCGCACGGCCATTTTGCCCCGAGCGGCGCTGTGGTCGTTCTCGAACATATTCAGGATGGCCTGCCAGAGCAGCTGCAGGTCATCCTCCGAAAAGCCGGTGGTTTTGCGGGCCAGATTGGCGGAAACGTAGCCCTCGGCGCGGTACAGGGCGTAGGGCACGATGTGCTTACGGCCCATCTCGGTACCCTTCTTTTCGGCGTCGGCCTCGGTGGTGATGGCCACGCGGGTGATGGTGACCTCCTGGGGCACGATGGGGTCAATGGAGCGGGCAAAGCTCAGCTGCACAGGGCCGCGCACCTGGCCGCAGTTCAGCGCGCCCTTTACAAAGGTGGTCATCACGGCGCCGAAGGTGCGGATGTCGTAAAAGTTGGAGCACATGAAATCCCGCAGCTTCTGGTCGATGCCCGGGTCGGATTTCTTAGCAGCCTTCAGGTCGCCGGATACGCCGACTGCGCTCAAAGCCTCCGCATCGCTCCGGTTCAGAGGAACGCCTTCCTTCACATAAATGCGATAGCCGGACGCATCCTCTTTCAAATCTTCCACATAGTTGCGGATCTTCCGTTTCAGGCACACGTCCGTCACAAGGCCGTAACCGGTTTCGGGGTCGATTCGGGGCATATTGCCGGCGTCCGGGTTGCCGTTGGGGTTGCCGTTTTCCACATCGAACAGGATCACGAAGTCGTAGCGGTTTTTAATAGGGGTAGACATAATTTATTCCTCCTCGCTCTTTTTTGCGTAGCGTTTCTGCATCTGGTGATAATAGCCCAACTGGAAGGCACCCTGGTCGGGCAGGGAGAGGTGCAGGGGATAGCTTTCATGAATGCGACCCAGAAGGTCGGTCAGCTGCTGCTGATAGTAGACCTCCTGACCACGGGGCAGCTTGTTCAGGTGCTTTTGGGCCAGATTGATGAGGGTGGGGAACACCATGGCGGGGGTGCCGCAGGCCGAGTTAAAGTAGCGCTCCCGGATGGTGGTGTTGATGCCGGGGTTGGCGGCATCCTGAATGGTCTCCAGCACCGAGAACAGGCGGCCCAGCACATAGGGCAGATAGGTGGCGTTTTCGTTCAGTTCCACAGTTAAAACCTCCTTGTGGGCGGAAAGCGGTGACGGGTTCCGCAAATAATAGGCTTTTAAGATGGCGGCACGGCCGCGGGTCACGGTTTGTTCGGCGCGGATGCGCAGGGTCACGCCGTCCAGCAGGGTGGCGGGGTACGGCCCGCCGGTGAGAACGGCCCGAAGCAGGTCGCCGGGCAGCTGCGGGGCCGGGGAGGGGCTGCGCTCTTTGCGGTTGACCGTCTCCTGCGCGAGCGCCCAGACCGAGAGGTTTTCCCGCTTGTCAAAGGCGGGCTGTACGATCTTCAGGTTTTCGGCGTGTTCACGTAGATGTCGGGCAAACTCGCCCAGTGTGTCCCGCATAAAGAAGCGCACGGAAATGCGGGCGGCGTTGGGGGAAAGGCCCAGAATGTAGAAGTGCTGATCATGGCGCAGCGTTTCATCCAGCCAGTCGCAGGGCTTTCCGGCGGCGAGAAGCTCCAGCGCCCGGGTCAGGTCCCCCTCCTGAATGCCGGTCTCCTCCGGAATGCCGAACATGGCGAACATTCCCAGGCTGGCGGCGGCAGGCGAAGCGTTCTCGGCTCAGCAAATCACAGTGGTGTCGCCGATGACGCGGCAGTGGTTCCGGTCCGCCAGAAGTGCGTTCAGGGCTGTGGTGTAGGCAAAGGCGGCGTATTCGCTGACGGGGGCATTTTCACCCTGGGTGTGCCCGTAGGAGCAAAAGGCGGGCGCATTGAAGGACACCAGCGCCGCACCGGAGCTTTGTGCCCCCATAACCCCCTTGATGGACGGGTGAACCAGAGCGGGCGGTGCCGATTGGCCGGTGACAAGGCACGGGGTAGCTGGGGCGTTCGGGTCTGCGGAATTGTAGTGCGCCTGCCAGGCGGCACGGATGGCGGGGTCCTCGGTGGCAAGGGTCCGGGTGCCGTCCGCAGCCTCGTACAGAAACAGCAGGTTGGCATTCCCGGCAATGTCCTTCCAATAATCGGCCAGAGCAGGATGGGCCGGGGCCTCATCGGGCTGCCAGATATCGAAAAAGGCGAGAATGGCCGCGGCAGCGGGGGAAGCAACGCCGTCCAGCAGCTTGTGGTGCAGGGCGGCACAGGCCTCAAAGCACTGAACCGCGCGTTCCGGTTTGCCTTTTTCATCGGCCCCCAGCAGATAGGTGGAGTTGTCGCACAGAAAATTTGCAGCAATGCCGGAGGAGCGCTTTACATGGGCCGGAACAGAACGTTGGATGGGAGCCAGCACCTGCTTTTTGCCTTTTTGCACGGGCGCACGTTTGTCCTCTGCGTGCAGCAGCTGGCCGGCATCGTCGATCACCAGATAAAAGCTTACGCTGAAGGCGTGGTCCCAGCCGGGGGCAGAGATGGCCCCTTTTTTCAGAAGCTGCTCGTAATAAGCAGTGAGCGCTTGCAGGATCATGTGAACACCTCCACATCCCGGCAGTCCAGCACGCCGTTTTCCAGCTTGGCACGGAAGAACTGCGGGCGAAGATTTTCCGGGTCGGAATAGTCAAGATCGTACAGCATGAAGCCCAGATCCTGGTTGAGCGGCCGGGCTGGAATGGGGCCGCCCGGCCATTCGCGGAAGTTGGCGGGGAATTCACGGCAGCCGAAACAGGGCGTGTGGTAACATTGGCCGCGCTTCAGCCGGCGGCGGAGTGTATCCTGGAATTTTCCGGGGTTGTCGCTGGGGGCGGCCTTATCCGTCATGGTGAAGTGGCACTCGATCACGTAATGCACGTCCTGCAAAAGAAGGGCGGCCCGCTGCTGAATGTCCTCCTGTGTGTACAGTGCCGGTGCGGGCCCGCCTTTGGCGGCCGAGAGGGCCGCTGAAGCCAGCAACGTGGATTTGACCTCGTTGCGGCGAATGTTGGTGAACCGGATGGGGTTCAATACATAAATACGGTCGATGTGGTACTTCATGCCGGGATGCCAGTAGATGGCCTCCACCAGCCCCCGAGCGGCGGACGGGGTCATGACGTCGTAGCTGACCCGTTCGGTTTTCATTTCCGGCCGTGTGAAGAGGGCGTAATCGCCCCGTACTTCAATGAGCATTGACATACGCATCACTCCTTTCAAGTGCTGTGTTTATTAAAAAATGTACTGGGTTGACATTGGGTAGGCTTTGTTAGAAGAAAAGTCCGTTTCCGGTTTCTATCTCCATTGTAAGCCCGGTTTTGTCGTTGTAAAGGTCTGGGTTGGCAAGCAGAAGCTCGCCGCCGGGCAGCTCCTCCAACGCCCCGGCCGCAAGAAGCGCCTTCAGCTGCCCTTCGTAGCAGTCCACACTGTACAGCCCAAGCTGACGCAGCAGCGTCCGGTTCGGCCCCTGCCGCCGCAGCCGCTCGCACAGGGCCTTGCCCTCGCCAATGGGCAGGTACACGGTGCGGGTCGGGCTTTCAATCAGCCGGAACTGCTCGGCGGCCCAGGCAAAGGGGAAAAACTGGCCGGGAGAATTGCCCTTCTCAAAGGCGGGAAGAATCCCGTGCCGGTCCAGCGAAGCCTTGTTGGCGTACAGCTGCTTAAAGTAGGCGCGGATGGCATCCGGCGTGTCCAACCGTTCAAAGTACTGCTGCACGTAGGCGAGGGCATCCACGTTGGCGCGGATCATCTGGGGCGCAGGGGAATCCTCCAGCCGGAACAGCCACACCGGGCTTTGCCCGGCGGGGCGCTTGCCGTTGCGGTTGCAGCGGCCGGCGGTTTGCAGCAGCGAATCCAGCCCGGCCTGCTCCCGGTAAGCGGCAGGAAAATCCACGTCCACACCGGCCTCGATCAGTGAGGTGGAGACCACCCGGCAGAGCTGCCCGTTTTTCAGCCGGTCACGAATATCGGCCAGCTGGCGGCGGCGGTCGGCCGCACACAGCAGGGTGGTCAGGCAATAGCTGCCCTTTTTGGGCAGGGCGGCAAACAGGGTTTGGGCCGTTTTGCGGCGGTTCACCACGCAGAGAACCTGCTCGTGCTCTTCAAGCCGCCCCACCAGCGCCTCGGCGGAAATGGTGTCAAGGTCGCCCAGCGTGACCCGGCGAAGCGCCTGATACAGCAGCTCCGGGTCAGGGCTCAGCTCCCGAAGGGGCTGCTCGGGGGCAAACTCCCGGAACAGCCCGCCCAGATCCGGCTGTGTGGCGGTGCAGAGCACTGCGGTGGCGCCGTAATGCTGAACCAGTTGGGCAATGGCGGAAACGCAGGGGCGCAGATAGTCGCAGGGGAGCGTTTGCGCCTCATCGAAAATCAGCACGCTGTTGGCCAGGTTGTGCAGCTTGCGGCAGCGGCTGGAGCGGTTGGCGTACAGCGACTCGAAAAACTGCACGGCGGTGGTCACGATAACGGGCGCGTCCCAGTTCTCACTGGCCAGCAGGTTCCGGTACTGGGCGGGCGTCAGATCGTCCTTTTCCACCATTTTGTAATCCGCGGTGGAAAAGTGGGCCAGCACGTTTTCTTCCCCCAGCAGGTCGGTGAAGGTCTGGGCGGTCTGGTCAATGATGGAGGTGTAGGGGATGACGTAAATCACCCGGCTCAGCTTGTGGGCAGCGGCATGCTCCAGCGCGAAGGCCAGCGAGGCAAAGGTTTTGCCGCCGCCGGTGGGCACGGTGAGGGTGTAAACGCCGCGGGGGCCGGTGCGGCCCTGCTCCTGGCAGGCCAGAAGCACGCGGTTGCGCTGGGCAGCCACCGGAGAAGCGGAGGCCCCGGCCTGATAGCGGGACGCCTGGGCGCGCACCGTTTCCAGCAGTTCCGGGATGGCCTGCCCGGTTCCCCGCGGCGCGGTGTGGCTGTTCATAAAGGTTTCGGTGTCAATGAAATCGGCGTCCACCAGGCAGGAGAAGAGCATCCGCGTAAAAAAGGCGGTGGTGAGATTGTCCTGGCTCTGCGTGACCCAGGCGGGAAGCGCCGGGCGGGCCGTGATAGGCGGCAGGCTGCCCGTCACAGGAACCTGCCGCTTGATGCGCCCCAAAAGGGTGGGCGCGTCCGGTTCATCCTGAGGGTGGCCGCCGTCGGGAATGCCGCTGTGGTGCCCGGCAATGGCGAAGGCGGCACAGGGGTCGTTTTGCCGCCAAGCCGCCTGTGCCCCGGCCGTGGAATGGTCCACCGGCGGGCCGCCGTGCAGGCGGCGCTGGAAGCCGGGGCTGTCTTTCCCCAAATCGTGGAGAAGCCCGGTGAATTCCCCCTCGGCACCGGCACCGAAGGCGGCGGCAAACTGCCCGGCCAGGGCGGCGGTGCCGCTCAGATGGTCAGCCAGCGTTTGGCTTCGGGTGCCATCCTCGCTGATGTGGGCAAGCGGGGTTTGATCAGCAGCCTTCATGGAAAACTCCTTTCACATTACAAATGGGAAGCGGGCGATTTGCTTCGGGCGGATTTGGATGGTTTATATGCCGCTTTTTATATGACGTTTTATATAAAGAAGAGGTTTGCGGCTTGGGCGGCCCGGTCGGTTTTGTCCTGCGTTTCCCTGCTTTATTGGAACTGCTTTTTTGAACCTGTTTTATTGTAAATCATTATAACATACAGCAAAGCCCATAAAGCGGACTTCTAGCCCGAACCATGCGTGAGATTGTAACTTTGTGCAGAATGCACGATGAATGCCATGGAGCGTTGGCGAGCTTGCTGATAAACCTTGCGCACAGCCGGTTTAACGGCAAAAAACGCTTTGGCCCGCATGAGCGCACCGCTGGAATGCACCCGATTGACAGCCTTTTGGCGGCAGAGTATGCTGAAAAAGCAAAAAACAATAAAAACGGGGAGGTTTTGCGATGAAAATCAGTTTTATCGGCGTGGGAGCCATGGGCGGCGGAATGGCTATGAATCTGGTGCGGGCCGGATACACACTGCGGGCAATCACCGGCTCGCGAGCGGCGGCGCTGGAACCGTTTCAGGCGGCGGGGGCCGAAACCTCCATGAACCCGCTGGATGCGGCTGACAGTGAGGTGATTTTTCTGTGCCTGCCCAGCGTGAAGGCGGTGCGCTCGGTGCTGTTCGGCGAAGTGGGGCTGGCGGCCCGGCTGCACCCGGGGCAGACCCTGGTGGATTGCAGCACCATTGGCTACCTGGATGCGCGGGAGATGGGCGAAGCGCTGGAAAAGCAGGGGGTGCGCTATCTGGATGCACCGGTTTCCGGCCATGAAACGCGGGCGAAGGACGGCACACTGACCATTATGGTGGGCGGAACGGCAGAAGTGTTTGAAGCGGTGCGCCCGCTGCTGGAACACATGGGTACGACCATTCTGCACATGGGCGGCTATGGCGCAGGGCAGATGACCAAAATGATCAACAACTGTATTCTGAACATCTGCACGGCGTCCTTCTGCGAACTGATGCCTTTGGGGGTCAAGCTGGGGCTGGACGCGGAAAAGCTCGGCAAGGTGCTCACCACGGCTTCCGGCTCCAGCTATGCTTCCCAAATGCTGATTCCGCAGATTTTGAAAGGGGATTTCAGTTACGGATTTTCCATGGAAAAGGCATACAAGGATATGGAGAGCATGTGGCAGGTGACGGGAAAATACGCCGTGCCGCTGCCCACCTTTTACGGCACCATGCAAACCTACCAGATGGCACTTCAGCAGGGCCACGGAGGCGATTACAAGGCGGGGATGATCCGCTTTTACGAGGACCTGCTTGGGGTGCAGTGCCGCAGCGCGGGAAAGCCGGAGGATGCCCCGGCGGACGAAGCAGACAAATAAACCGACAAACTTTGCAGCAGAACACCCGGCCCCTTTTCAGAGGGCCGGGTGCTTTTTTCCCAAAACTGCGCACAACAATCGGCAGGAAAGCTTCTTCCGGCACGGCTTCCCCGCCTTTGGCATAGATTGGGGCACAAACCGCCGCAAAGGCGCGGGGAAGGGAGCGGTGCCGGGTGGGAGAGGTATTGAAAATTTGGGGTGGCGCGCGGCTGGAAGGGGAGGTCTGGCTGCCGCCGGCCAAAAACAGTGTGCTGCCCATTCTGGCCGCCAGCCTTTTGTGCGATGGGCCGGTGCGGCTGCGGCAGACGCCGCGGCTGACGGATGTGGAAAACAGTCTGGCCCTGCTGCGGGCGGCCGGAATGCACGCCGCCTGGGAGGGGGAGGACCTGCTGCTGACCCCGGGCCGGCCTGGGAAAAGCGCCCTGCCGGATGGGCCGGTGCGGGCCATGCGAAGCTCGGTGTTCTATCTGGCCCCCATGCTGCACCGCATGGGCGAGGTGCGCATGACCATGCCCGGCGGGTGCCGCCTGGGCCCGCGGCCCATTGACATTCATCTGGAGGGGCTGGCCTGCATGGGGGCCGCCGCTGTGTGGAAGGGCGAGCAGCTGACCCTTTCGGCGCCCGAGGGGCTGCATGGGGCCGAGTTTGCTCTGCGGCTGCCCAGCGTGGGGGCCACCGAAACCCTGATGATGGCCGCCGTGAAGGCCCGGGGCATCACGGTGCTGCACGGCGCGGCCCGGGAGCCGGAGGTGGTGGATCTGGCCCGCTTTCTGATGGCGGCCGGGGCGCACATCTGCGGGGCGGGCACCTCGACGATCTGGATCCAGGGGCGGGAGCGGCTGAGCGGCGCGGCGTTCCGCCCGGTGGCGGACCGGATCGTGGCGGCCACGGTGCTGGCGGCGGCGGCCGCCACCGGCGGAAGCGTGACCCTGCGGCGCTGTGTGCCGGACCATCTGGAGCCGGTGCTGGAGGTGCTGGCGCGAGCCGGGTGCTGCATCCGGCGGGAAGGCCCGGCGGCCCTGATGCTGGAAGCCTCTGCCCGGCTGGCCGGGGCCGGATGGGTCACGGCGGGGGCGTACCCGGCGTTTCCCACCGATGCGGCGCCGGTGCTGGCGGCGGCGTTTCTCACGGCGGCGGGGCCGAGCTATTTTGAGGATACGGTGTTTGAGCACCGCTTCGGCTGTGCGGCGGGATTTACGGCGCTGGGCGGCCGGGCGAAGGTTCGCGGGCGGCTGCTGGAGCTTGCCCCGGCCGAGCACCTGCAGGGGGCGGCGGTGAGCGCGGCAGACCTGCGGGGCGGGGCCGCGCTGGCCGTGGCGGCCCTGCAGGCGCAGGGGGAGAGCACCATTGCCCAGGCCGGGTACATCCGCCGCGGCTACGGCGACCTGGCGGCCCTGCTGCGCAGCCTGGGGGCGCACGCCTGCTGGGAAGAAAAAACCGAACGGAAAAACGAACGGAAGCAGCAGGCGGAGGGCGAAAAATATTTTTCGGAAGCAGGCGGAATATCCCTGCCTTAGCCCTTGAATTTGACAAGGAAATCTGTTACTCTTAATAGGAATAAGAGCAATTTAAAAGGGCAGCCATGTCTGTCGGCAGGCTGCCCTTTTTTATCCTTGCAGACAAAACGGCTGCATGAAGAGATACAATCAGCGCTGAATGCGCGTGAAGATAACAGATCGGGGGATGTTTGAACGATGGCTTTTATGCTTGATACGGAGATGGCGAATGTAACCAACATCAAGGTGATCGGCGTGGGCGGCGGCGGCGGCAACGCCGTGAACCGCATGCTGCTGGACGGCGTGCAGGGTGTGGAATTTGTGGCCATGAACACCGACCAGCAGGCGCTGCTGGCCAGCAAGGCCACCCAGAAGGTACAGCTGGGCGCAAAGCTGACCAAGGGCCGCGGCGCGGGCGCCGACCCCGAGGTGGGCCAGCGTGCCGCGGAAGAGAGCAAGGACGAGATCGCCAGCGCCCTGAAGGGTGCCCAGATGGTGTTCATCACCGCCGGCATGGGCGGCGGCACCGGCACCGGCGCTGCCCCTGTGGTGGCCGAGGTGGCCCACGACCTGGGCATTCTCACCGTGGGCATCGTGACCAAGCCCTTCTCCTTTGAGGGCAAGCGCAAGATGAACATGGCCGAGCAGGGCATCGACAATCTGCTGATGCATGTGGACAGCCTGATCGTGATCCCCAACGAGCGGCTGAAGCTCATCAGCCAGGAGAAGATCACCCTGGCCAACGCCTTTGCTGCGGCGGACAACGTTCTGCGTCAGGGCGTGGAGAGCATCTCGGCCCTGATCAACGTGCCCGCCTTCATCAACCTGGACTTTGCCGACGTGCGCAGCATCATGAAGGACGCCGGCTACGCCCACATGGGCGTGGGCAGCGCCAAGGGTGCCGGAAAGGCCGAGAACGCCGCGAAGGCTGCCATTTCCAGCCCGCTGCTGGAGACCAGTATTGCCGGTGCCCGCGGCGTGATCATCAACATCACCTCCTCGCCGGACATCGGCCTGGACGATGTGGAGCAGGCCGCCGGCATGATCACTCAGTCGGCCCATCCCGATGCGAACATCATCTGGGGTACTGCCTTTGATGAGGGCCTGTCGGACGAGATGCAGATCACCGTGGTGGCCACCGGTTTTGACAACACGCCGGACAGTGCCCGCCAGGCAGCTGCGACCCCGAAGCCGGTGCTGGATGCCCAGAGCGCGGCAGCTGCGGCTCCGGCTGCGCCCGCCGAGAGCAGCGCCGCAGCCCCTGCTGCCCCGGCAGCGCCCGCTGCGCCTGCAGGCTCCGAGGATGATTACGGCATTGAGCAGATCATTGAAATGCTGAACAAGCGCCGCTGAACCCGGCGGCCGATTGACCGAAAGGGGGCGGCGTCATGCCGCAGGAGGAAATGACCGCCCGGTTCCGCACGGCACTGATGGGCTTTCAGAAGCAGGATGTGCTGAGCTGGATCGATGAGCGGACCGCCGAGGCACAAAAACGCCAGGAGGAGGCCCAGGCCCGCGAGGCAGAGCTGCAGCAGCAGCTGACGGCTTTGCAGGAGGAAAAACAGGCGCTGGATGCACAGCTGGCCGAGGCAAAGGCCCAGGTGCAGCAGATGCAGCAGCAGCTGGAGGACTGCAGGGCACGGCAGGAAAAGGCCGAGACCGAGGCGCAGTCTTATAAAGTGCGCCTGTTTGACAAGGAGCAGGAAGTGGTGCGCCTGCGGGGCGAGAGCAGCGAAATGCGGCGTCAGCTGGATGAGCTGGCGGCGCAGCTTGCCGAGTGGAAAAACCGCAGCGCCCAGCTGGAGGCCCAGACCCGGCAGGCCGCCGAGGCCGCACAGAGCCGTTTGGACGAAGCCCAGGCACAGGCCCGGGAGCAGCTGGCCCAGGCCCGCCGTGAGGCGGCGCAGCTTCTGGCGGACGCACAGACCCAGGCGGAACAGCGCACGGCCCAGGCGGCCGGGCGGGAAGAGCAACTTCGCCGGGAGGACCTGGCCCGCCGCGCGGCCCTGCAGGAGCAGGAGCGCCGCACGCGGGAGGCGCTGGCCAAAGAGCAGCGCACGGCTCAGGCAGCCATGGCGGACGGTGCCCGGGATGTGGCGGCCAGCGTGGCCCTGCTGAAGCAGCAGCTGGCCCAGGTGGATGAGCAGGTGCGCCAGGTGACCGAGCTTCTGCATCAATCCACCGGCGCGGTGCGCGTGGCACTGGGCGAAACCGAGCAGGGGCTTGCCAAGCTGGACCGCCAGCTGAAGCGCTTCCCGGAGCGGGAAGCGGCGGTTCCGCCCCCCGCTGCCCCGGATCCGCCCCGCAAACCCAGCAAAACCCACACCCCGGCCCCCCGTGCTGCTGCAAAGGCGGAGAGCAAAAGCCGGTCGGAAGGCTTGCTGGAGCTGCTGGAACGGGTGCTCGGCCGCTGAAGGCCCCCAGAAATTCAAACAGTATGCGCGGAACGTGCGCATCGGAAAGCACAGACACGGAAAAGACGCACCGGGCCGGAGCCTGCCTGCGGATTGAAGCGGTTCTGTGCTTTCGTTTTGCCCGGGCCGGGCAGAACGGGAAGTTACAACAGGAGCAAATACCCCAATCGGCCCGGCAAATGCGCCCGGCCGCGCTGGGATAAAAGAGGAGAAAAATACGTGGAACAGCCGAAATCAACGATCAAACGCCGCATGAACGACATCCATGTGGGCGGGCTTCCCCTGTGGCTCTACCTGCTGGCGCTGGTGCTGCTGGCGGCGGCGCTTTGGATGGACTGCCTGCCCCGGAACATCGTGGGGGCGTTCTTTCTGCTGATGATTCTGGGCGACGGCCTGAATTATCTGGGCAACACCATTCCCATTGTAAAAACCTATCTGGGCGGCTCGGTGATCTGCATCTTCGGCGGGGCCATTCTGGCGGCGGCCGGGGTGTTCCCCCAGAGCGCTATGGAAACCATGGACGCCTTTGTGAACGACGAGGGTTTTCTGGTGCTGTACATTTCGGCCCTGATCACCGGCAGCCTGTTCAGCATTGACCGGAACCTGCTTCTGCAGGGCGCGGTGCGCATTCTGCCGGTGTCGCTCACGGCGCTGCTGGTGGGCTTTCTGGTGTGCGGCGGCATCGGCGTGGTGAGCGGAAACGGCTTCTGGAACAACATCCTCTATGTGGCCGTGCCCATGACCAGCGGCGGCATGACGGCGGGCACCGTGCCCCTGTCGCAGGTGTACGCCGCCCAGCTGGGCCAAAACGCCGGCGACATTCTCACCCGCATTGCCCCGGCCACGGTGCTGGGCAACTGCATTGCCATCATCTACGCCAGCCTGGCGGACAATCTGGGCCGAAAGCACCCGGCGCTCAGCGGCGGCGGGCGGCTGGTGAACGACGGCACCCCGGCCCCTGCCCCCCGCACCATGAACATCACGCTGGAAAAAATGGTGGTGGGCCTGCTGGCGGCGCTGGGCTTTTACTGCCTGGGCACCGTGGGCCACAACCTGGTCAAGCCCATTCCCATCTACGGCTGGATGATCCTGCTGGTGATGGTGGTGAAGTGCCTGGGCTGGATGCCCGCCGAAGTGGAGGACGCCGCCTGCCAGTGGGGGCAGTTCGTCATCAAGGCGTGGACGGCGGCCGCCCTGTTCGGCATTGGCGTGACTCTGATCGACCTGAACACCATTGCACAGAACATGACGCCGCTGTATCTGTTCACCATTTGGCTGGTGGAGACCGTGATCGTGCTCACCGCGTCTCTCATCGGCTGGAAGATCGCGCATTTTTACCCGGTGGAGGCCGCCATTGCGGCGGGCATGTGCACCACCAACATGGGCGGCAGCGGCAATGTGGCCGTGTTGAGCAGCGCCCACCGTATGGAGCTGATGCCCTTTGCCCAGATCGTGACCCGAAGCTGCGGCGCGCTGATTCTGACCCTGGGCGGCGTGCTGATTCAGTTTGTGGGCTGAGAAGCAGGCCAAATGGCAATTTTTTCCAACTTGCATAAACTATACTGATATGGTATACTATGTGCATTGAACCAGAAAAGGAGGCCAAGTGATACAATGGCAATGGAAGTAACGGAGGCAACGTTCCAGCAGGAGGTTGCGCAAAGCCCCATCCCGGTGCTGGTGGATTTTTGGGCGCCCTGGTGCGGCCCCTGCCGCATGCTGGCCCCTGTGATGGAGCAGCTGGCCGATGAGCAGGAGGGCAAGGCCAAGGTGGTAAAGGTGAATGTGGACGACAACCCCGAACTGGCCAAGCAGTTTCAGGTGTACAGCATTCCCACCGTGATCGCCTTCAAGAATGGGCAGGAGACCGGCCGAAGCGTGGGTCTGGTGCCCAAGGCGAACCTGACGGCGCTTCTGTAAAACAGCATCCAAACCATAAAAAGGCCCGGTGGAACCATGCAACTGCAATGGTTCTGCCGGGCTTTTCTGTGTGTTATTCGGCAGCCGGGGCGGCCAGGGTGTTCTGTACGTAGTTCAGAAACTCCTGGCTCACCCGGGACAGGGGACGGTTTTTGCTCCACACCAGCGCATAAGAGGCGGTGACGGATGGTTCCACCAGCCGCTTGATGCAGATGGAAGCCCCGGCGGCAAATTCGGCGGCCGCCGCCGGATAGATGGCGATGCCCACGTTCTGCTCCGTCAGCTCGTAGGCATTGAGCATGTGGGCCATCCGGCAGCGCACGATGGGCTTCTGGCCGCTGGCGGCGAACCAGCCGGTGATCTCCTGCAGGCGGGTGGCACGGGAAGGGATGATCAGCTCATAGGGGGCAAGCTGCGCCAGCGGAATGGAATCGCCGGGCCACTGGGCCAGCGGGTGAGCCGCCGGAATCATGGCGATCCACGGCTCGCTGTACACATGGATGCTGTTCAGGCCCTCGGCGTTGAAAGGGTCCATGATCAGGCCCAGGTCGCACAGGCCTTTGTTGACCCGGGCTTCCACCTCGTCGGTGTCGCCGTTCCACAGGCTGTACTGCACCTGGGGATAATCCTTGTGGAACCCGGCGATCCAGGACGAAAACAGCCGGGGGGCGTGCCCCTCCACCGAGGCCAGGTACAGGCTGCCCTGCAGGCCCTGCTTCATGTCCCGGATGTCCTCGGCTGAGCGCTCCACCAGCTCCAGCACCTGCCGGGCGTATTGAAGAAACAGCGTGCCCTCCTCGGTCAGCTGCAGGGCATGGGGCTTGCGCAGAAACAGCGGCGCACCAAGCTCCGCCTCCAGGTCCTGAATCTGGCGGCTGAGGGGCGGCTGGGCAATGCAGAGCCGGGCGGCGGCCCGGGTGAAGTTCAGCTCTTCCGCCACGGTGACGAAATAGCGAATGTGGCGCAGTTCCATCGTGAGGACTCCTTTCTGCGGTTCCATGGGAACGGGTACACAACCATATCTTAAAGGTATTGCAACACCATCATTATATGTATTTTACAGAACGGGGTCAAGATGCTAACATATAGGCAAGGAGGAAGTCAAAGGGACTTCCCCAAAAGAGCAAATGCAAAATGCAGATAAGGAGGAGCTCTTATGAAAAACATGTTGAAGACGATGCAGGACCTGCTGAAGGAGTATTACGAGAGCTTCGGCATGGAGCGGGGCGGAAAATAACCGCACCGAACCAAGGCTGACAACCCCCGCATGACCGCAGTGAAACCGGAAACTCGATTGAACGATCGACAAACGCAAGGAGGAACGGTTATGAAAAAGATGGTTGACCTTCTGAACGAAATTCTGAGCGAATACTACACCAGCTTCGGGCATGAGAAGTGACCTCCTCAACGAAGCTTCCAACATACCAACAAAACCAACAAGCAAAGCGCCCGCCCCGGCCAGAAACCGGAGCGGGCGCTTTGCGTTGTGCATTATGGCTGTGCGATCTTAGGTTGTGAATGTGCGATCGGCGGCAGCCGCTCAGGCAAGATGAGAGCGCATGAACCGTATAAATCGCATAAATTGCATCAGCTTATGCACAGATTTGAAACAAGAAGTATAAATAAGCCGAAAATCAACAATAAGTTCACGGCTTGAGGCGTGTTTCGGGGATGTAGGAGGATGCGTGGGGGTGCATCCCGCAAAACACAAACGCGAATGAAACGCCGGCCGGGCAATTGACCAGGGCGGGAAGCTTACAGGTCCCGTTCGGCCAGATCCAGCATCAGCGGGCGGGCCTGGGCGGCCAGATACAGCGAACCGCAGACCACGACGCCCTTGCCGGTGGCCTCGGCCTGAGCAAGGGCGTCCTCCAGCTGTTCGCAGGTGGTGGTGTGAACCCCTTCCTGGCTGGCCAGATCGGCCAGCTCCCAGGCTTCCATGGCGCGGGGACAATCCGGCGTTACGGTGTAAATGCGCTCAAAGCAGGGGGCCAGCGTGTGCAGCACTTGGGGCACGGCCTTGTCCTTCAGCATGCCCATCACGGCCACCAGCCCGTGGCAGCGGGCTTCCTTCAGGGTGTCGGCCAGGGCCTCGGCCCCATCCGGGTTGTGGCAGCCATCCAGCAGCAGCAGCGGCTGGCGGCGCAGTACCTCAATGCGGGCGGGGAAGCTTGCCTGCTCCAGCCCGGCGATGATCTGCTCGTCGGTGATCTCATAGCCTTTGCGCCACAGGGCCAAGGCGATCTCGATGGCCATGGAAGCGTTCATGGCCTGATGCCGGCCGGGGAAGGGCAGAACCACCTCGTAGCCGCCGTACTCCATGCGGTTTTCAAAGGGCAGGCCCCGGCGGCGGTGTACGTCCTCCGGGTCGGGGGTCACCAGCTCGCAGCCCAGGCGCTGGGCCGCGGCCTCCACCACCCGCTGGGCGCGGGCCGGCTGGGCCGGGTAGCTGACAGCGATGCAGCCGGGCTTGAGAATGCCGGATTTCTCCATGGCGATCTTTTCCACGGTGCCGCCCAGAATGGCGGTGTGGTCCAGCCCGATGCAGGTGATGGCAGCCACCAGAGTGCCGGGCACCACGTTGGTGGCGTCGTAACGGCCGCCAAGGCCGGTTTCCAGCACGGCAAAGTCGCACCCCTTGCGGGCAAACCAGTACAGGGCCACGGCGGTAACGGCCTCAAACTCTACGGGGGATTCCAGCCCGTCTGCCTCCATGGCGTCCACGGCGGCGCAGATCTCGGTGGTGATCTGGCCCAGTTCCTCCCAGGAGATCATCTCGCCGTTGATCTGGAAGCGCTCGCGGAATTCCAGCACGTAGGGCGAAATGGTCAGGCCGGTTTTGTATCCGGCCTGGCGCAGGATGGACGCGGTGAGGGTGGCCACGGTGCCCTTGCCGTTGGTGCCGGCAATGTGCACGCACTTCAGCCCGGCTTCCGGGTTGCCCAGGCGGGCCATGAGGGCCTGCATCCGGGTAAGGCTTGCGCCGGAGCCCATGCGGGGAAAGCTGTGAAGGTATTCCACGGCTTCAAAACCTGTCATTGAAGTTCCTCCTTTTTACAAAGCGGGCGAATGTTCAGCGGCCGCTGCGCAGAAGAATGCCGCACATGCGCAGAAACAGCAGCAGACACAGGGAGACGAACAGCCCGGCGCACACGCCGGAAAAGTCAATCCATACATCGGTGAGCTGGCTGGAACGGCCGGCCACCAGCAGCTGGATGGTTTCGTCGGTGTTGGCCACCAGCAGGCCGAACAGAAGCGGCCAGCTGATGTGCCGTACAAATCTTCGGGTGTACACCCGAAGGCAGAGCATGGCCAGAAAGCCCAGAAGGGTGTATTCGGCAAAATGGGCCAGCTTGCGAATCTGATGGGAGGTGAGCGGCCCCAGGTTTACCCTGGCCAGAACGGGGTTGACCATGGCCAGAACCTCATCGCTGTGGGCGGTGGAAACCTGCGCCACCTCCATGGAATTGGAAAAGATAAAGACGACGGCCCAGATCAGCGCCAGCGTAAACAGAATGCGCAGGGCGATGACCCAGGGATTGATTTTTTCTTGTGCCATGAATTGGGTGCTCCTTTTTGTATGCAGCCGCAGCGGCCGCCAAAACGGCCGCGCCCCGCCCCCGGTGGCAAAAGCGCCGGGAAAAGCAGTGCGGTTGCAGATTCGCCGGGAAAGGGGCACCTCCGGCAAAGCGCCGGAGGGCCGCCCTTCATTCGGCAACGTACCCATCATACCACAGGATGCAAGACCTTCCATGAACGGTTTGTGAAACCATCCTGAAATTTGTTGCACCCGGCCCCGAAAAAAGCGCCGTGCTCAGCCCGGAAAAGAGCGGCGCACGGCGCTTTCAACAGAGATTTTTGGGGCAAACCGGCCCGTTTCGCGCTCAGCAGCCGCGGAACAGAGGCTCGCTGACCAGCTTATCGAACATGGAGATGAACGGCCCCATGCAGAAGGCGGCCAGAATGGTACCCAGCCCCAGAATGCCGCCCAGCTGCCAGCAGGCAACGGCACACAGGCCGTCGGTGGCCATGCGGCAGAGGAAGAACTTGACGGGGGTGTGGTGCGCCAGCGCCAGGGCCGTGGCATCGTAGGGGGAAGCGCCCATGTCGGCGTTCAGGTACAGGCTGCACCCCAGGCAGGTGATGAGCAGCGCCAGCATACACACCACGATCTGAGCAATCAGCCCGGAAGGCTGGTAGAGCTTTTCAAACAGCTTGGCGAAAAACTCCACCACATAGCCCACCAGAAAGGCATTGAACAGGGTGCCCCAGCCGATGCGGTGGCGCAGCCAAAAGCACATCTCCACAAACAGAACGGCGTTGATGGCCAGCTCCACATGGCCCAGCGAGATGGAAAGCCGGTCGCTGATGGCAAAGCACATGCCGGTGAAGGGGTCGTTGCCCAGACGGGCCAGCCGGAACAGGGCAATGCCGGCCGACATGATGACCAAACCGAGCATCATCAGCCAGAACCGCCGGGTGCGCAAATTGGCAAGCTGCTGTTTCATCGGAATGCTCCTCTCTTATTTCTTGAATTTATGGCAAAATCAGCCCAGCGCGGCCAGAGACTGCTCCACATTGGCGAGCTTGTCCTGCGCGTTGGCCAGCTTCTGGCGAATGCCGTCCACAACCTGGGCCGGGGCCTTGCTCACAAAGCCCTCGTTGGAGAGCTGGCGGGTGAACTGGGCGATCTCCTTCTCCACCTTTTCCTTTTCCTTGTTCAGGCGGGCCAGCTCCTTCTCCCGGTCGATCAGCTCCATCATGGGGATGAAGCCGCGGGCGGTGTGGGTAACCACCTGCACCATGCCGTCGGTGGGGCCTTCGTACTTCTCGCACAGGGTCACGTCGGTGGCAAAGGCGAACTTGGCCAGGTAGGCGCTGCCCTTGCGGAAGGCGGCGGGGTCAGCGGTCTCGATGATCATGCTGGTCTTTTTGGCGGGATGGACGTTCATCTCGGCGCGGATGTTGCGCACGGCCTTGATGTAGTCGGTCAGCTTGGCAAAGTCCTCCTCGTCCTGGGGATAGTTGTGAGCTTCGTCAAACACGGGCCAGCTCTGGTTCATGATGCTCTCAGCGCTGCCGGGCAGAGACTGATACAGCTCCTCCGTGACGAAGGGCATGAAGGGGTGCAGCAGCTTCAGGGCCTTATCCAGTACATACACCAGCACCTTGCGGGCGGCGTCGGCCTGGGCCTCGTCGCCGCCGTTCAGGCGGGCCTTGGCAATTTCGATGTACCAGTCGCAGTACACGTCCCAGATGAAGTCGTAGATCTTGGCACCGGCCAGACCCAGCTCGTACTTATCCAGATTGTCGGTCATATCGCGGGCCACCTGGTTCAGGCAGGAGAGCACCCACTTGTCGCTCATGTCCAGCTGATCCTCAGCGGGCAGGCCGGGCACAAAGTTCTCGGGCAGGTTCATCTGCACAAAGCGGGCGGCGTTCCACAGCTTGTTGGCGAAGTTGCGGGAAGAACGCACCTTCTCGTCGCTGTAGCGCATGTCGTTGCCCGGGGTGGAACCGTTGATGAGGGTGAAGCGCAAGGCGTCGGCGCCGTAGTCCTTGATGACCAGCAGCGGGTCGATGCCGTTGCCCAGGCTCTTGGACATCTTGCGGCCCTGGCTGTCGCGCACGATGCCGTGGATGAACACGGTGTCGAAGGGAACCTCGCCCATGTTCTCAATGCCGGAGAACATCATGCGGGCCACCCAGAAGAAGATGATGTCATAGCCGGTGACCAGCGTGTTGGTGGGGTAGAAGAACTTCAGGTCCTCACTGTCCATATTGGGCCAGCCCAGGGTGCTGAAGGGCCACAGGGCCGAGCTGAACCAGGTGTCCAGCGTGTCGGGGTCCTGGGTCAGGTGAGTGCAGCCGCACTTGGGGCAGACGGACGGAGCGGACTTGGCCACCACGGTCTCGCCGCAGTCGTCGCAGTACCAGGCGGGGATCTGATGGCCCCACCACAGCTGGCGGCTGATGCACCAGTCGCGGATGTTCTCCATCCAGTTGTAATAGATCTTGTCGAAGCGGGCGGGCACAAACTTGGTGCGGCCGCTGCGCACGGCCTCAATGGCGGGCTTGGCCAGAGGCTCCATCTTCACGAACCACTGCTTGGAAACCATGGGCTCGATGGTGGAGTGGCAGCGGTAGCAGGTGCCCACCTCATGCTGCAGAGGCTCGACTTCTTTCAGGTAGCCGCCGGCCTCCAGATCGGCCAGAATGGCCTTGCGGGCTTCCAGGGTGGTCATGCCGGCGTACTTGCCGCAGTCCAGCACCTGAGGCTCGTCGGCCGCGGCCTTGCCGCTGGCAAACAGCTCATCGGCGGCGGCCTTGTCGGCAGCGCCGGTCATGTGGCCGTCGTAGGTGAACACCCGCACGATGGGCAGGTCATGGCGCTTGCCCACCTCGTAGTCGTTGGGGTCATGGGCGGGGGTGATCTTCACCACGCCGGTGCCCTTTTCCATATCGGCGTGCTCGTCGCACACGATGGGAATTTCCTTGTTCAGCAGGGGCAGGATCACATGGCAGCCGTGCAGGTGGGCATAGCGGGGGTCGTCCCCGTTGATGGCCACGGCGGTATCGCCCAGCATGGTCTCAGGGCGGGTGGTGGCCAGCTCCAGAAACTCACCGGTCTCCTTCACCGGATAGAGCAGGTGCCAGAAATGGCCGTCCTGGCTCTGGTACTCCACCTCGGCATCGGAAATGGAGGTGTTGCAGTGGGGGCACCAGTTCACCATGCGGTTGCCGCGGTAGATGAGGCCCTTGTCGTACAGGTTGACGAACACCTGCTTCACAGCCTCAGAGCAGCCCTCGTCCATGGTGAAGCGCTCGCGCTGCCAGTCGCAGCTGCAGCCCAGCTTTTTCAGCTGGCTGACGATGCGGCCGCCGTACTGTTCCTTCCAGGCCCAGGCGCGCTTCAGAAAGCCGTCGCGGCCCAGGTCGTCCTTCGTCAGGCCCTCTTCCTTCATGGCGGCCACAATCTTGGCCTCGGTGGCGATGGAAGCATGGTCGGTGCCGGGCACCCACAGGGCAGCGTAGCCCTGCATCCGCTTGAAGCGGATGAGGATGTCCTGCATGGTCTCATCCAGGGCATGGCCCATGTGCAGCTGGCCGGTGATGTTCGGCGGCGGCATCACGATGGTGTAGGGCTTTTTGCTGCGGTCCACTTTGGTGTGGAAGTAACCGCCCTGCTGCCAGGAGTCGTAGATTCGGTCCTCGACCTGGGCAGGATCGTACTGTTTGGCCAGTTCTTTCATTGGTTGGATCCTCCTGTGTGATGGGAAAACGTCCCGCAGGAAAGCAAAAAAGCCGCCCCACAGAACGAACGTTCTATGGGACGGCTGAACGATTGTTTCTGCCGCGGTACCACCCACGTTGCCGCGCGGCGTGTGCCTGCGGCCCCTCTGCGGTGCGCCCTTGAAAAGGCGCATCCTGCCCGGATAACGGCGGCAAACCCGTGGGCGGCTACTGAATTCACCGCCCCTGCTCAGAAGCGACAGCGCAGGCCGGCCTTTGCCGGGCTTGCACCGCCCCCGGCTCGCTGAAAAGGCAACGGGACCCTGCGCCCTCTTCCTCGGCGCATTTGGCTCATGACGGCACCGCGCGCTCGGCACATTAGCAGCCTGTACATTCGTCTGCTGCCCGGCCTGCGCGGTGTTGCCGTATAAAAAACATAATAGCGTTTTTCGGGGGCGTTGTCAAGCAAAATGCCCGCCATTTGTGCCGGCAGAACGCCGCAAAAATGCTCAGGCCAGCTGGCTTGCCCAGTCCAGCAGAATTTCCATGCGCCGCTGCAAATTGTCGCTGAAACGTTCACCCACCTCCAGCACTACGGCTTCCGGCACGGTGGGCTGCTCGGCCAGCAGGTTTTCCACGGTCAGCTGGTTGGTGTGCAGCACCAGCGCGGTGCCAAAGTCCTCGGCCAGGCGGGGGCCAAGGGCCGCGCCGAAGCTGTCCCGCGCCAGCAGCAGGGTGCCGCTGCCGTCGCCCTGGTAGCGGGTCAATTCGCTTTCCCGGCTGCCCTCGGTGAGGCGGGCGGCGGGGGCGTTTACCTTATAATAGAGGTCGTCGGTGCACCAGTTCCAGCGGCCGCACAGGTTGGCCAGATCCTTCGGGGCGGTCTCGCCCGGGTCTGCGACCACCTCCGGCAGGGCGGTTTCAAAGGGCAGGCCCAGGGCGGCGAACACCTGCTGGGCCGCCAGCCATGCGCCGGGGTCGTTCCAGTGGGTGTCGTACTTGTAATACACCTGCCGGGTTTCGCTGGCGGTGCGCAGGGTTTCCAGTGGGAACACCACGGGAACCCCCGTGGCGGAAAGGGCCTGGGTCAGCGCTTCGACTCGGGTGGGGCGGCTTACCACCGGGATGCTGTCGGGCATCTGGGCGGCATACACCCCCTCTTTGGCGGGCGCAAATAAAATGACCAGTTTGCTGCCCCGGGCGGTGAGGGCTTCGTTCAGGGCGGTGAGGGTCTCGGCCATGGCCCGGATCTCCTCCTCGGTGTAGGCGGTGAGGCCCTGATAGTCGGAAATGCTCCGGGAGTCGGACACATCCTTCAAAAACAGCCAGCCGTCTTTGCCCTGAAGCACACTGTCCGAGTCCAGGCTGCCGGTGAGCAGGTCGGCCCCGGCCTTCAGGCTGAGGAAGCTGTTGCGGAAGGGGGCGTTGTCGCCCAGCCAGCTTTCAAAGGCGGACGGCCAGTCGGAAACCGGCACGCTTTTGCCCGGGAAGGGGGTCAGGGTACGGTTTTCGTAATTGGTGGTGTCGCAGCGGCTGTGCAGGCCAAGCCACAGCAGCCCCGGGCCGAGCAGCAGCGCGAAAAATCCGGCGGCCAGGGCAAGCTGCCCGCGGGCCGCCCGCTTTGCGGGGGCGGGCTTTTTTTCAGGGGTCAAAACAGGCATTCGCGCACCTCCTCAGAAGCGGAAATAGATAAAGGGGTTGTAGGTGCCGCTCACCAGCAGCACCAGGCTGGCAAAGCCCAGGGCAAGCAGGCAGACCGTCTGGGCCGGGCCGGTGTGCTGCCGGTCATACAGGGCGGCCTTCAGGCGGGGCAGGCACGCCTGCACCGGCCCGCACAGCAGCAGCCCGGCGGCCAGAAGCAGCAGGGTGCGGCTGTCCCAATAGCGGGCGGCCGGGTAGGCAGCAAAACCCGCCGTGGGCAGCCACATGGCCTTGAGCCACAACGCGCCCGCCCGCAGGCCCGGGGCGCGGAACAGCACCCAGCCGCACACCACGCAGACCAGCGTGTACAGGCGGGTGACGGGAACCGGCAGCCGCTCCAGCGGCTTTTTCAGCACCGTGCGCTCCAGAATCAGCAGCACGGCGTACCACATGCCCCAGGCCACAAACTGCCAGTTGGCCCCGTGCCACAGGCCGGTGGCCAGAAACACCACGAACAGATTGAACAGGGTGCGCCGCTGCCCGTTCCGGCTGCCGCCCAGGGGAATGTACAGATACTCCCGGAACCAGCCGGAGAGGGTCATGTGCCAGCGTCGCCAGAACTCGCTGACGGTTTTGGAGAGATAGGGGTAGTTGAAGTTTTCTGGGAAGGTAAACCCGAACATGGCCCCCAGCCCGATGGCCATATCGGAGTAGCCGGAGAAGTCGTAGTAGATCTGCAGGGTGTAGTACAGCGCCCCAAGCCAGGCCAGCGGGGTGCTCACCAGCTCCGGCGAGAGGCCGAATGCCTCATCCGCCCGGGCGGCAAAGCAGTTGGAGAGGATCACCTTTTTGGAGAGGCCGTACAGAAAGCGCTTGACGCCGTAGCAGAACCCGGTCAGGTCGGCGGTGCGGCTGCGCAGCTGGGCCTCCACCTCGCTGTAACGCACGATCGGCCCGGCCACCAGCTGAGGAAAGAAGCTGATGTACAGCGCCAGCAGAAACCAGTTTTTCTGAAGTTTGATGCTGCCGCGGTACAGGTCGATGATGTAGCTCATGGCCTGGAAGGTGTAGAAGCTGATGCCAAGCGGCAGGGCGATTTCGCGCACCGGCAGCACCTGGCGGTGCAGCAGGGCGGCCAGAGTGTCCCCGGCGAAGCTGTAATACTTGTAGTACCCCAGCAGGGCCAGGTTAGCCGCCACCACCAGCACCAGCGCGGTTGTTTTTGCCCGGCCGCGCAGATGGGCCAGAAGCAGGCCGCCCAGGTAGTTCAGGGTGATGGAGCCGAGCATGAGCAGGATGTACTTCGGCTCGCCCCAGGCGTAGAACAGCAGGCTGGCCGCCAGCAGCAGCGCGTTTTTGCAGGGAGCCGGCAGCAGGCGGTATAAAATCAGAACCAGCGGCAGAAAAAGCCAGAGAAAGACAAGGCTGGAAAACAGCATGAATGGGTTCCTCGTGTTGAAAAGACTGGATAGTGTGTTTCGATGACAAAATCACGCATAAAAAAGCCGGGGCGGGCATGACCGGTTGGCATTCATCGGTCGCTCACCCCGGCGGCTGTGCAAAAAAGCAGGTCAGCCCAGGCTGATGCCCATGCGGCGGGCCACGGCCAGCATGTCGTGGCTTTCGGGCACAAGGCGGCTCTTGCCGGCGATCTCGCTGAGGGCGTTCTCGCACACATGGCCGTTCTTCATGGCCACGGTCACGCCAAAGCGCTCGGCCTCCACCAGCTTGGCGGCGTAGGTGCCGAACTGGGTGGCCAGCACCCGGTCGTAGGCGGAGGGGGAGCCGCCCCGCTGCATGTGGCCGGGCACGCAGACGCGGGTTTCAAAACCGGTCATCTGCTCGATCTGCCGGGCAATGCGGTTGGTGGCGGTGGTTTCACCGGCGGCGGCCCGGCGGGCAGCCCGCTCCTTCTTCTTTATGCGGGCTTCTTCCACGTCGTACACGCCTTCGGCCACGGCCAGAATGGAGAAGTGCTTGCCCCGCTGGGCGCGCTTTTCCACGGCGGCGCACACATGGTCGATGGAATAGGGCAGCTCGGGAATCAGGATGATGTCCGCGCCGCCGGCAATGCCCGCGTACAGGGTCAGCCAGCCGGCCTTGTTGCCCATCAGCTCCACCACCATCACGCGGCTGTGGCTGCCGGCGGTGGTGTGCACCCGGTCGATCACCTCGGTAGCAATGTCCACGGCAGTGTGGAAGCCGAAGGTCACATCGGTGCCGTAAATGTCGTTGTCAATGGTCTTGGGCAGGCCGATGATGTTCAGCCCTTCCTCGCTGAGCAGATTGGCGGTTTTGTGGGTGCCGTTGCCGCCCAGGGTGAGCAGGCAGTCCAGCTTCAGGTCCTTATAATTCTTCTTCATGGCGGCAACCTTGTCCACCTGGTCGTCCCCCACTACGCGCATCAGCTTGAAGGGGGTGCGCTTGGTGCCGAGGATGGTGCCGCCCACCGTCAGAATGCCGGAAAATTCGTCCGGCTGCATGACCCGCGCGTCGCCGTTGATCAGGCCGTAATAGCCGTTGGAGATGCCCACGATCTCCACATTGTCGCCCATGCGCTCATACAGCGCCTTGGCCACGCCGCGCAGGGTGGCGTTCAGGCCGGGGCAGTCGCCGCCGGAAGTAAGGATGCCTACACGTTTTTTCATACCTTCTAACCCCTCTTTGCAAGTGCGGTGCAGAGAGCACAAACGGCCCTGCCCGCGCAATTTCCTTTACAGATAAGAGAGTATGCCCCAAATGAAATTTTGTCAACCGATTTGTGTACACAGTGGGTGAAGGCTGGGTAAAATGCGGGAAAAATGGCAGGAACGGCAAACATCTTGCGGGATACGGTCGAAAGCAGTATAATGAAGCCGACCGCAGAAAAAATCGATTTTTGGCTTTTTATAAAAGGAGAAGCAGCGATGAGCAAGAACCTGTGGGGGGCGTTCAGCCGAAAGCTGGACAAGAAGCTCCGCAAGTGGATGATGATTCTGATCGTGGTGCTGGCAGCGGCCGTGGCGGTGCTGGTTGCCCTGCAAATAAACGAGCACCGGAAAAAGCCGGAGGCGCAGGTGCTGACCGTTTCAACGCTGACCGATATGATCCCGGTGAGCGACCTCTCCACGGTTACCTCCACCTACAACGGTGTGGCTGAGGTGATGAACGAAAAAAATCCCGACAAGCTGGACTATTACGTCGCCTATGAAGCAAAGGTACAGGCCGGAGTGGATTTTGCCGATTTGCAGCCGGAGATCGATGAAGCAAGCAAGACGGTGACGATCCGGGTTCCGGATGCCTATTACATGGATGCAGATGTGGATATGGCCTCGCTGGATTTTATGTTCAACAGCAAAAAGGCCAATACGTCCGGCGTGACCGAGCGGGCCTACAAGGCCTGCCAGGAGGATGCAAACCGTGAGTGCAGCAGCAGCGAGGCCATTTTGGAACTTGCCCGGGAGAATGCGGTGAATGCGGTGGAAGCCTTGACCCGCCCGCTGATCGAGCAGCTGTACCCGGAATACACGCTGGTGGTGGAATGAGGTGAGAGCGATGAAAAAACAGAGTGTGGCGGCAGCCTGCATGACGGCCCTGCTGCTTTTGACCACCGCCTGCGGCAAGGCGGAGGCGCCGGTGCTTCCGATTCCGCAGGAGGAACAGATGAAGGCAATCTGCCAGCTGGCGGTGCTGGAATGCGATTATCACAACCTTGCGAAATATCAGGATGGACAAGAAGTAGAGCGCTTTTTTTGGATGACGAAAGGCAAGCGCTTCTGGGTGGAATATTCGGCCACCGCGGTTCTTGGCATCGATGTGAATCAGATGAGCATGGAACTTCAGGGCGATGTGGTGAAGGTCACGCTGCCCAAGGCAGAGGTGCTTAGGTGCAAGGTGAACGGAGATTCGCTCAGCCCGGATTCCTACATTGTGGATAAGGACTCTGCCCCCGTGACGGCGGAGGATGAGGTGCGTGCATTTAAGGACGCACAGAATAATCTGCAGCAGACGGTGGAGGCCGACAGCGATATGCTGGATCTGGCCCAGACAAGAGTGGAGGAACTGCTGAAAAATTATGTGAGCAGCCTGGCCAAGGCCACCGGAACGGAGTATCGGGTGGAATTCCATTACCTGGAAGAGGACGAGACTGCCTGATCCGAAGTGTATAAACAGCCTGCTGCGTGAAACGCGGCCGGAAACGAAAAAACGCCCATCCTGCATGTCGGTGCAGGGTGGGCGTTTGCTTGTGTTCTGCGTTTGCAAAATGCAAAAACGGATGAAGGCAAAAAAATAGACCCGTGACAACTGTCACAGGTCTATGGTCGGAGTGACGGGATTTGAACCCACGGCTTCCTAGTCCCGAACCAGGCGCGCTACCAACTGCGCTACACCCCGATGAAAAAATTGCAGCAGCAATCGGGTGCTGCTGCAATTCTGGTTGGGGATGATGGAATCGAACCACCACAAGTAGAGTCAGAGTCTACCGCACTGCCACTATGCAAATCCCCAATATTTGGATGTGTGAGAAGTTGTTGTGCTCTCAACGTTGCTTATTATAGCGCGGGGGCATGGGTTTGTCAACTGATTTTTTGATAAAATTTCAAGTTTTTGAAAAACAGGCGCTGGACAGCGATATTTTTGCGGGCGTATAGCAAGGGCCGGTTTGGGGCAAGCTGTGGCCAGGAGGCGACTGATATGAAACAGCATTTGAACCGGGACGAAAACACCGTGCCGGAAAAGCCTGAGGTTTTGCCCCGCGACCCGCTGCCGCCGCTGGTCAACCACCCGGCGGGCAGGGCGGCCCCCGGGGCGGTGAGCCGCCAGACGCTCACCCACTGCCTGCCCAGCCAGCAGGCGGCGGCCCGCGCCATGCTGGGCGGCAGCCTGCGCGGATTGATGTATTATATGGACGTTCAGGCGGTGGCCGGGGTGGATGGCTGGGTGGAAACACCGCGCGCGGTGGAAAATTTGCGGGATGACCGCCAGCGATTCATATATTGAGCCGGCCGGAAACGCCGGAGGGGAACAATCGGGCCGGGATGGGGCAAGAGCGGGATCGACTGCCGGAAGGGACTTGCATTTTCCAATTCAAACCATTAGAATGTACCCAGACTAATGAAAAGGAAGGTGCCATCCATGGCAGAATTCAAATACGAGATCACGGAACGCATTGCGGTGCTTTCGCAGAACCCCAACGGCTGGGAGCGCCAGCTGAACATGGTCAGCTGGAACGGCCGCGAGCCGAAGTATGACATCCGCGACTGGGCGCCCGATGGGGTCAAGATGGGCAAAGGCATCAGCCTGACCCACGACGAGCTGGCCATCCTCAAGGGCATTCTGGAGGATATGGAGCTGTAATGGGCTACAAAGAGGAATTCTGTGAGATATTCCGCAGCCAGATCGCCCGTCCAGGCTCGGAAAAGCTGCTGACCTGGATGGAAGGAACGGATTTCTTTACCGCTCCGGCCTCCACGCGGTTCCACGGCGCCTGCGCGGAAGGGCTTGTGATGCACAGCCTAAATGTGTACCATGCGCTGATGGAACAGCTGGAAGAGGGCGACAGCCCCGAGAGCTTTGCCATCTGTGCACTGCTGCACGATTTGTGCAAGGCCAACTATTATAAGCCGGGATTCCGCAATGTGAAAAACGAGGCCGGCCAGTGGGAGCGCGTGCCGACCTTTACCGTAGAGGATGCATTCCCCTATGGCCACGGCGAGAAGAGCGTGTTTCTCATTGAGCGGTTCATGAAGCTCAAAACGGCGGAGGCGGTGGCCATCCGCTGGCACATGGGCGGTTTTGACGATGCCGCCAAGGGCGGATGCTTTGCCATCAGCCAGGCGTATGACGCCTACCCCATTGCCGTCAAACTGCACATGGCCGACCTGAAAGCCACCTATCTGATGGAAAAGGGAACCGGCCGCCACTGACCCATCGCCGACACACTGCGGCAGCATTTGCAGCGAAAAACCCGTACACTGGTGTTAAAACCATCGGTGTACGGGTTTTGTTGTTTGCTGCGAACCCAAACGCCTGAAAACAGGCGGGATGAACCCCGTCGGGAAGGGAGAAAACGATATGGCGGATGTGGCATTTCAAAGCGCCGGAGAGGTGCTGATGGCGTATCTGAGCGGAGAAATCGACCACCACACCGCGCAGACGCTGCGGCAGCGCATTGACGAGACGACCCTGCGGCAGCTGCCGCGGGTTCTGGTTCTGGATTTCGGCGGGGTCAGCTTCATGGATTCTTCCGGCGTTGGGCTGATTCTGGGCCGGCAGCGCCGCATGATGCAGCTGGAGGGCAAGCTGGTGGTGCAGCACCCACCGGCCGCCGTGGAGCGTATGCTGCAGCTGGCCCGGGTGGCCTACCAAAAAGGAGGACAGACATGATGAAACCCATCAACACGGCGCGCTTTGTGTTTTTATCCCGCAGCGTCAACGAGAGCTTTGCCCGCGGGGCGCTGGCGGCGTTCCTCGCCCAGGCCGACCCCACCGTGCCGCAGCTGGCGGACATCAAGACGGCGGTGTCGGAAGCGGTGACCAACTGCATCGTCCATGCATACCCCGGCGGGCTGGGCGTGATCACCCTGACCGTGGCGCTCTACGAGAACGGGCTGGTAAAAATTACGGTGGCGGACAAAGGCGTGGGCATCCCGGACGTTGACCGCGCCATGGAGCCGCTTTTTACCACCGGCAACCCGGAAGAGCGGGCAGGCCTTGGCTTTGCGGTGATGCAAAGCTTTATGGACGGGGTACAGGTGCGCTCCAAACCCGGCAAGGGTACAAAAGTGATTCTGAAAAAGCAACTGTCGGTGAAAGAGTGAGCGACTCTCTTTTATACATACTATAAAGGAGGGAATCGGCCATGACGGTCAAATTGGGTCCGCGGGAGCAGTTCATTGAGCAGAATCTGGGGTTGGCGCATGCCTGCGCCGGGCGGTTCCGTGGAAGAGGCATTGAGTACGACGACCTGTATTCGGCCGGGTGCGTGGGTCTGGTGAAAGCCTACGATGGGTTCGACGACAGCCGCGGGCTTTGCTTTTCTACCTATGCGGTTCCGGTGATCCTGGGGGAGATCCGGAAGCTGTTCCGGGACGGCGGCACCGTGAAGGTGAGCCGCTCCACCAAAGAGCTGGGGCTGAAAATCAACGCCTGCCGGGAGCGCTTTTTGAAAACGCAGGGGTGTGAACCAACCGTGAGCCAGCTGGCCCAGCAGCTGAACGCCAAACCGGAGCAGATCGCACTGGCGATACGGGCTGGCCAACCGGCGCTCAGCCTGACGCCGGCGGGAGAAGAAGAGGATGCCCGGGAGTGGGACATTCCGGTGGACTCGCCGGAAGAAGAACTGGCGGACCGGATCGGGCTTGCCGAGGCAATGCAGGCCCTTTCAGAGCGGGATCGTCTGCTGCTGACCCTGCGCTTTTACCGCGGGAAAACCCAAAGCGAGACCGCCGCAGTGCTTGGTACGACCCAGGTGCAGATTTCACGCCGCGAGAGAAAGCTTTTGAGTGAACTGCGCAAAATGCTGCTGCAGGGGTGAGTAGCGGCAGCAGCATTGCGGTGGAGAAAAGTGAATGTGTTTGGTATTGCCATAACCCGAATGAAAGGGGAAGCCAATGGCCTGGCAGGAAGCAATACCGTTGCGGAAACACAAAGCCTTCCCCTTGAGGGGAAGGTGCCGAACGAAGTGAGGCGGATGAGGTGGCATCTCATGCCTGCAGCCGGATATGGAGGCTGCCCTGCTTTATCCTGCTTGCTCCATCATACGCCCTTTAGCAGGTATGCCCTTTTCCACATATAATGTATAATACTATATAAGGGGCAAAATGAGAGACGAGATTAAGAAGATAGAAGACAAGAGTAAGCCACACACAAAACAGCACGAAAAACAACTCCTCCCGCAACGCCTCAAAAAAATTTAAAGAAAAGTGTTGACAAAGGATGGAAACCATGGTAATATATCAAAGCTGTCACGAACGACAGCGGCTCGACCGAGCGGCTTAAAGAAAAATCAAAAAAGTGCTTGACAAACTCGCACTTGCCTGATATAATAAATAAGCTGCTTTGAGAGAGCAGACAGGACCTTGAAAATTGAACAATATCGAAGCTTGAACGGAACCTTTTAAGTGATTTTGAGAGCACTTTAAAAAATTCCAAAAAGTAATTCGTACAGGACGCAAGCGATTGTGTCTGAGTGAAACACAGATCGAAAGATTTGTAAAATTGATTTAGACGCTTCGGCGTTTGAATACCATTTTATAAAGAGTTTGATCCTGGCTCAGGACGAACGCTGGCGGCGCGCCTAACACATGCAAGTCG